>FWPV01002826.1_pt1 | contig 36765 bp, 35 predicted proteins | sample 2228371 | NCBI WGS metagenome assembly FWPV01 (sample SAMEA103939776, study PRJEB20133) | metagenome | reverse complement strand
CCAAGGGGCGGTATCGCCCTCCGCTACGCGGATAACTTCGGTCGGTCGCCCCTGCGCCACGCCATGGCGCGGCGTGGGCGAGGCTGAGCCACCATTCGGTGCCGAACTAACCGAATCTGGTATTAGCCACTCAGCAACAATAGCTGCACCAGCAAAATCTTGAGCAGCATGGCAAAGGGGTATACGCTAGCGTAGCCCAGGTTGGGCTGGTCGTTACCGGTTTTCTCAAGTGCAAAAGCCAGCACCGCTGGCTGGGTCTGGAGCCCTGCTAGCACACCACCCAACACGCCCAGGGGAATTTTGAGCCAGCGGTAGCCAATCCACAGGGTAAGCAACGCGGTTCCTAGGGTAATAAGGACGCCCATCCAAAACAGCCTCAGCCCGTCACCCTGCGTCAGGGTCTGTACAAAGGCGTATCCGGAGCGGGTGCCGATGCCAGCCAGAAACAGGATGAGCCCAAGCTGCCGCAGGGTCAGGTTGGCGCTAAAGGGAATCTGCCACAGGATGGGGCCGGTTCGCCCCAGCGCACCCAGCATTAGCCCCACCACCAGCGGCCCGCCCGCAAAGCCCAGTTCAAAGGTGCGACCTCCCGGCAGCGGAATCGGCAGGCTGCCGAGCAACAAACCCAGGGCAATGCCCAGGCTAAAGCTGACCACATCCACCTCGGCCAGTGCGCGATAGGAATCCCCCAGATAGCGGCTCACCTCGCGGATACGGTCTTTGGGGCCCACCACCCGAACCCGGTCGCCTAACTCCAAAACCGTGTCCTTATCGGGCAAAAACTCCACCTCACCCCGGCGTACCCGGGTAATGACCACCCCAAAGCGTTGGGGCAGTTGAAGCTCTGCCAGGCTGCGCCCTGCCACCTCGCGGCTGCTCACAAACACCCGGCGAAAATCCAGCGCGTGCCGGTCTTCTTCCAGCCTCTCTGGTACAGCGTTCCCCAGGGCCTCGACCACCCGCTTGACCTCTTCCGCAGTTCCAGTCACGTTGAGGCGGTCGCCGAGCCGCAGCTCAGTTTCCGAGGTAATTACTTGCTGTTCGCCAGCCCGTTGCAAGCGTCCAAACACCACCCGCCACCGGTGAGCCCGGGTCAGTTGTTCCACCGTCCAGCTCACCACCCTGATCTGGGTCACCTCCACGGTTTGGGAAACCAGCTCGTCGGCTACACCTCTTTCAGACTGCTCTCTGCCCCCCCACAAGCGCCAGACCAGGTGCAGGGCCAGCAGCATCCCGATCACCCCCACCGGATAAGCGACCGCATAGGCGGCCACCGGCAATCCCAGCAAATCTTCCTGAGCACCCCGCGCTTTTAAGGCTTCCAGGGCCGCCGCAAGAGCCGGGGTATTGGTCAGTGAGCCCGCAAACAAACCTGCTTTGAGGGCCCCGCTCAGGCCCATGGCGTTCCCCAGCAACGCCACCACCAACGCAGCCAGCCCCAGTGCTGCCACCACCAGCAGGTTGTAGCGCAACCCGCGCTTGCCAAAGGAAGCAAAAAACCCCGGCCCGCTGGCAAGCGCAATGGTATAAACAAACAACACCAGACCGAACAAATAGACAAAATCGGGCAGCTTGAGTTCGGGCGAGAGGGCCCCAAAGGCCAGTCCCACAAACAGCACCGCAGAGACCCCCAGGCTAAAGCTACCTATGCGAATCTGGCCCAATAGATAGCCAATCGCAGCCACCAAGAAAAGCAGTAATAAGGGGTTTTCCCTGAGCAGCTCGAGCATCCCGCCTCCCTCATCCATCATGCACCCGCTATGCAGGACAGATTACCCCCAAAAAATAACCTCACCTTTCTGCGAGCAATTTCGTTAAGGATTCAAAAAAATAGCCAGCCAGCCCAGGGCACTGTAGTAAGCATCCCTGGGGGGGCGAAGCAACCCTGTATTAGCCACCGGCCCACCTCGTTGACCACGCCGACCTGCGGCCTCCTCGCAATGGCTCGGTTGGCCTGATGCGGCTGAAGACGGATTTGCCGGTTTGCCTCTTGTTGACCTGAGGCCGATGTAAGGATTTGGCTGTTGGTATTGGGTGAGCCCTCAGGCTCTAGCCAGGGCTGCTCTGGCCCGGTCGGCCATCTGATAGAGCTTTTCTCTTGTAAGGGGAAATTTGCCCTCCAGGGTAAGACCCTTGCCATCTTCCCAGTGGGCGTGGTGGTGAACATGGCCGCCCGGCACCCGGAAGGCAATATGCTTTAGTTTGGCATGTCGGGGCGAGACCGAGGCCAGAAAAAAAGGCTCTCCCCGATCATCCGAAAGCGAGACCGCCATCATGGTGGTGGGCACCTCGTAAGGACGCTCCATGCGGTAGATGAAGTCGGGAAAATCGGATTCTTTGGTGAATTGCACGCCTTTTTCGGCAGCGTATTCCTTCATCCACTCGAGAACCTGTACCCAGGCCTTGTAAAGCATTTCGTCGTGGTGAGGGTGATGAGCGGCACTCATGACTTTTAGTTTATCGGGTGTGGCCCATAAAGTCTAAAGAGCCGCCCATTTTTGGCCTGACGGAATGCCCCGAGTCGGGGCCAGACATACCTACCGGAGAAGGTGCGATAGCGGGGAGCAGGTGAGAAGAACCGCAAAGCCCAGACAAGTGTTGGGCTCTCTCGAGTGCGGACAGGCTCCTATCACCAGCTTCCACCGACCCAGTGCCCTGGTCTGCAAAAAGCCTGTACGCAAAAAATCTAATACCAGATTCGGTTAGTTCGTCACCGTTCGGTGACGAACTAACCCGACTGAAAGGAGTGCTCTAGGATTCAAAAAGATAGCCTCTAGATTTTTTGGTTTGAATGACTATCTTTTTGAATCCGGTATAACTGCGTGCGCAAACCAGCCTGACCGGCTCGATCATGTCCTATCCCACCTGAGCCCGAGGCTTTTGGCCTGTTTGTGGGCAAAAGGCGGCTCAGTCCAGGTGAGATTAAGAGCCTGGAGTTCGGAACCAAGTTACACAAGAGCGCCAGGGAGGTACTAGGATAAGGCTCAGATGCGGCTGGAAGACCTCCCCCCCTTGCCCGAAATGCCGGGGGTTTACCTGTGGAAAACCGGTGAGACCATCATTTATGTGGGCAAGGCCAAAAACCTCAAAGCACGCGTGACCAGCTACTTTCATGCCGAAGGGAAAAGCCTGCGGATTTCCCAGGAAGCCAATGGGCTGGAGTTCATCGTGGTGCGCGACGAGGTAGAGGCGCTCTTGCTCGAGGCCAACCTGATTAAACATCACCGCCCGCACTATAACGTCCTGATGAAGGACGACAAGCACTACCCTTTTCTCAAGCTAACCCAGGAAGAGTGGCCCATGCTGATGGTGGTACGTCGGGTGCAGAGCGATGGGGCGCGTTACTGGGGGCCTTTCCCCGAGGCTTCAGCAGTTCGGCGCATCAAGCGCCTGGTCGATCGCTTCTTCCCTCTGCGCCAGAACTCTGGCTCTCCCTTCAAAAAAAGACGCTATCCCTGCCTCAATCACTCCATGGGACGCTGCCTGGCCCCCTGTGTGGGCGAAGCCGACCCCGCCCAGTACCAGCTGGTTGTCCAGCAAGTAGAAAACCTGCTGGATGGCAAAGTGGAGGCACTCTCGCAAAGCCTGGAGAAGCAGATGCGGGAGGCTGCCCAGAACCAGGACTTCGAGCGGGCTGCCGAAATTCGCGACCAGATGGCAGCAGTGCGAAGTTTTTTTGGCACCAACCAGCAAGCCTACAACCCCGAGCTGGGCGACCTGGACTTTCTGGGTTTTGCCCGCGCGGGCGACCACGCCCTGATTCAGCACTACCAGATGCGTGGCGGGCAGATGCTGGGGCGCATCAGCCGTTTTGTGGAAGGGGTGAGGGAAGCCAGCGAGGCAGAGTTGCTGGAAGCCTTCTTGCGGGACTACTACCTCGAGGCCACCCCCCTGCCCCCCCTGGTTCTGCTCCCTTTCGAGCTCGAGGCTCAGGACGCTTTCTCGGCTTTTTTGAGTTCTAAAGGGCGCAGGGTGGAGGTAAGGGTTCCCCAACGGGGCGAGAAGACCCGCCTGATCGAGCTGGCCCAGCACAATGCAGTAACCGCCCTACAAACCGAACTCAAGGTGCTCGAACGCAAAGGCGACCACCCCGGCCTCAAGGGGCTGATGGAGGTTTTGGGGCTTTCTCGCCGCCCCTACCGTATCGAGGGCTACGACATCTCGAACCTGCTGGGCGAGAGCGTGGTGGGCTCCATCACGGTGTTTGAGGGTGGACGCCCCAAAAAAAGCGAGTACCGCCGCATCAAGATTCGGGGTCTGAAGGGCCAGCCCGACGACTTTTATTCGATGGAGCAAACCCTGGCCCGGCGCTTCACCGGAAGCCTCGCGGAAAACATGCCCATTCCCGATCTGATTTTGATTGACGGTGGCTTGGGTCAGGTGCGTGCAGCCCAAAAGGGCCTAAAGCGAGCTGGTCTGGACATACCGCTGGTAGGGCTGGCCAAACGCGAGGAAACCCTGGTCTTGCCAGATGGCAAAACCATTGTGCTTCCCATCACCCACCCGGCGCTGCAGCTCCTGATCTACCAGCGGGACGAGACTCACCGCAACGGGCTTTTATTTCATCGTAAACTCCGCAACGAAAAAACCCTCAAGAGTATCTTCGACGGCATCCCCGGTATTGGCCCGGCACGCAAGATGGCCCTGCTGAGCCATTTCTCGACCCTGGAGGAGCTGCGGGCCATGAGCGTGGATGACCTCGCCAGGCTGCCGGGCCTCGACAGGCGGAGTGCTCAAGCGGTACTCGAGGCCTTAAGCACGCCGACCCCCCCGAAAGGCACACCGGGCTGAGAGGCTCGCATCTGATGTTGATGTACAGCGGCTTCGGCCAGCAGGGCAGACTGGCATTCCGCTTTTCGGCAGGGTAGGCTTGCGTCTATGGAAACCGTGCGTATTGCCCTGATGGGGGCCGGCACTGTTGGAAGCGCTCTGGCCGAGCTTTTGCCCTCACACCAGTCCCGCTTCCAGGCCCTCGGGCTAAAAGCAGAGCTGGTCAAAGTGCTGGTGCGCGACCCCGGCAAAAGCCGGCCCAGCATCCCTACCCGGCTTCTGACCAGCCAGACCAGAGGTTTTCTGGACGATGTAGATGTGCTGATAGAGGTAGCAGGCGGTACGACTGTGGCGGGGGATCTTGTGCTGGAAGCCCTGGAAAGCGGCTTGCCGGTCGTTACAGCCAACAAGGCCCTGCTGGCCGAGCGCTGGGATGTCTTGCGCCCACACGCCGGGGACGGCAATCTTTATTACGAGGCCAGCGTGATGGCCGGGACACCCATCCTGGGCGCCCTGCAAAGCCTGTGGGGCAACCAGACCCTGGAGCTGCACGGTATTGTAAACGGAACCTGTAGCTACCTCATCCGGCGCATGGAGGAAGGCGCTACCTACGATGAAGCCTTTGCGGAGGCGGGGTCGTTGGGCTACCTCGAGGCCGACCCCAACCTGGATGTAGGCGGTATTGACTCAGCCCACAAGATTTGTGTCCTGGGACGCTTGACCGTAGACCCTGGCCTGGCCTGGGAGAAGGTCTTGCAGCGCACCCGCGGCATTCAGCACCTCACGCCACAAATGCTGCAACAAGCCCGCTCTGAAGGCCATGCTATCAAGCTGGTGGCTAGTCTGTTCCCCGAAAATGGCAACTGGGTGGCAGCGGTGCGCCCGGTGCGCCTGCCCGAGTCGCATCCACTGGTGACCATGGGGAGTGGACGCAATGCCATGGTCTACAAGGGCGACCCGGTAGGTCAGCTGGTATTTGCGGGGGCTGGGGCCGGTGGGGGCGTGACGGCCAGTGCAGTGTTGAGCGACCTGTACCGCTTACTGCTCGGCGCCCCCGGGCATCTGCCGATTCCTTCAGTTGTTCCGGTGCCCACCCAGGCAGTGGAGCAGCTCGAGGAAGTGTAATACCGGCTGGCTCGGCGCCGGTTGGTGGCGAACCAGCCGAATCTGGTATGAGCAGGCCTCTGAAGGTTTTCGATTTGAGTGGATATCGTTTTGAATGCGGTATCAGAAAGAGTGCAGCCGTCGCCGAGAGCTAAAAGCGTCACAGGGTTGCCGTTGGCCGCTTGGCGTAGCGGCACAAAACGGTTCCAGCACCGTTCCTGACTTTCGGGGATGGCCGGGTTCTCTCCTGGAACTACTCTTTTCTCTCGAGAATGCCAGATTGGAAGAACGCTCGCAAAAAGGCCATTTCCGCCAGGGTCTCGCTGGCACGATATGATGAGGACTGCCCTATGGTTCGTTACTACAGCACTCGCGACCCACAAAAAAAACTGGTGCGCTTTGAGGAAGCCCTGCTCAAGGGGCTGGCCCCCGACGGGGGCTTGTACGTTCCCGATTCGATTCCTCGCCTGAACCCGGCGGCCTGGCTCGAGGCCGATTCCATCGCAGAGCTTGGGGTTCGGGTTCTGGGCGAATGGCTACAAGACGACATTCCGCCAGAGAACCTGAAGCACATTCTGTACGATGCGCTCAACTTTCCATGCCCTTTGGTCAAGCTCTCGGACGATTTGTTCGTGCTCGAGCTCTTTCATGGCCCCACCCTCTCCTTTAAGGACTTCGGCGCACGAACCATGGCCCGCCTGATGCAGTACTTTCTGAGCCGTCGCGGCGAACGGCGCATCATTCTGGTGGCCACCTCCGGCGATACCGGCAGTGCAGTGGCCGACGGTTTTGCCGGTCAGGACAACATCGAGGTGGTGCTGCTCTACCCCAAAGGAAAAGTCAGTGATGTACAGGAACGCCAGCTCATCACCGAGCGCAGGGGTGTCCGCAGCTTTGCCGTAGAAGGCACCTTCGACGACTGCCAGCGCATGGTCAAGGAAGCCTTCGTAGACACCGAACTATCCCATCTGCCCCTGAGCAGTGCCAACTCCATCAACATCGGGCGGCTTCTGCCGCAAGCGCTGTACTACTTATGGGCCATCCGGCAACTCCAACACCTGAAGCCCTCGCAGGTCAACTTTTGTGTTCCCAGCGGCAATCTGGGCAACCTGATGGCTGGCCTGCTAGCTTCTCTGATGGGCCAGCCTGTTCACAGGTTCATTGCCGCCCACAACGACAATCACTTCTTCCCCGACTTCCTGAAGGGCAAGGTCGAGGCGTATCAGTTCCACCCCACCATCGCCACCCTCTCCAACGCAATGGATGTAGGCTCACCCAGCAACTTCGAGCGCATGTACACCCTGCTGGGAGCGGAAAAGCTGCGTGAGTGGATCTGGGGCACCAGCGTTTCCAATCCGGCAACGCTACAGCGCATGAAAAAAACCTACGAAACCTACGGCTATGTGGCCTGCCCCCACACCGCAGTGGGCCTGGAAGCGCAGGAGCGCTACCGCCAGGAAACCGGCGACCCTGCTCCCATCCTCAGCCTAGCCTGCGCCCATCCGGCCAAGTTTCCCGACGCCGTTTCGCAAGCGCTGGGCAAAGAACCCCCTAAGGAGGAAGCCCTGGAAGTCCTGTACAGCCGCCCCACCAACGTCCAGACCATCGGCGCTACCTTGCAAGCCCTTAAGGCGCATCTTTAGGCAGTGGCGGGTTCTGCAAAAAACAGTAAGCTAAGGAAGGTACAAGGCATGGAAAAAGCAAAAGAAAAACAAAGCAAAGAGCCCTTTCCCGGTGCTTATTTTGTGGGTCTGGCCATTACCCTAGCCCTGCTGATCGTGGTGGTGGCCGTGGGTGCGGGGCTACCGCCTGCCATATCGGGCTTTCTGGTAGCGCTGCTGCTGGGCCTGACGGTCAATCCCAAGTATGCCCTTGGCTTTCTGAGCGCAGGGGTGCTGGCCGCGCTGCTGGGCTTTGCAGGCAGCGAACCCCAGGTAGCCTGGGGCGGCCTCGGGCTCATTTTTGCAAGCCTGGTCGTCTGGCGTTTTATCAAAACCTAAACTCCACAGGCAAAGAAAGTATGCTTGGCGCATTCCTGAGGCACTCGCTGGCACCGGACCGACTGGCCCGCACCCTGATTTATGCCGGCATTGCAGGCTTCATCTGGTTCTTTTTCCTACAACCCAGTCCGTTCGGCTCCACCCTTTCGGTCACCACCCTGGTAGGGGCTGGGCTGGTGCAGTACAGCGGTGGTAAGCCCTTCGTCATCCCTCTGTATATCTATGTACTGGTGGCCCTGGTGTTGTTGCAACTGGTGGGGCTGGTGTTGGGCGCAGGAGGGCAGCTTGGGGCCGCACTGCTGGGCTGTGCTCTGGGGTTGGGTCTGCCCTATCTGGCTTACCGCTTGCGGGAGAAAGCATGAAAATAGCACTCATTCACCTGGCAACACGAGAAACACCTCAGGCCACCCTGGATCAAGCCCTCGAGTTCCTGAACCAGGCCCATCGAGAAGGAGCAAAGGCCGCAGTGTTGCCCGAACTCTTCCCCAGTGGCTACCGCTATCAAGACGCGGCTTTCACCCCTCAGGTGCTGGCCGGGCTCGAGACCTTCTGCGCAAGGAGCGGCCTGACCCTGGTCGCGGGGGTGCTGGAACAGGTGGGTGAGCGCTACGCCAACCGTGCAAAGGTTATCGGGCCAGCAGGCATCCAGGCCAGCTACACCAAAACCCACCTGATTCCAGCCTTTGGCGAGCCCGAGACCATGATTCCGGGGCAAGAACTCGTCACCTTTGGCCTGGGTGGCTTTCAGGTTGGGGTGGCTATCTGCTTTGACCTGCGCTTTCCCGAACTCTTCCGCGCTTACACCTTACAGGGGGTCAACCTGTTTTTGATTCCTTCAGCCTGGCCCTCGAGCCGGAGCTATGCCTGGGAACTCTTCTGCAAGGCCAGGGCTGCCGAAAACCAGGCTTACCTGGTTGCCGTCAACCACGCCGAAGCACCGTTTGGCGCACCCAGTCTGGCCGCAGACCCCATGGGCATGGAACTGCTGCGGGTACAGGCCGAGGGGGTCGGCCTTGTCGAGCTAGACCCCGCATTCCCCATCCGCCTGAGGCAAGAGTTCCGAGTACTGTCTGAGCGGCGTCCAGAGCTGTATCAGGGCCTTTTGAATAGCCCTGCCAGCAAATAAGCCCCTACCCCCAGCATCAAACCCTCACCCCAGGCCGGAAAGTAGGGCAAAAGCATCTGCATCTCGAAGCGACCCGCCAGAAGCAAGGGCCAGGGAAGCAGTGCCCAGGCCAGCCCATACTGCCGGAAGCCCGCCGCCGGCACGAAGGCCACCCCCACCCCGCGCAGGTAGAAAAGCCAGCCCTGTCCCAGTTCGTTCTGATAAACAAACCACGCCAGATTAAGCCAGACCCCCAACACCCCCCAGGCCCAACCCCAGCGCCGCACCACAACCCATCCCAGCCAGAACAAGCCAAGCGCAACTAAAAAGTCAAACATCGCGGTTATTCTAGGGCATGTATCATACCAGGTTCGGTTAGTTCGTCGCCGAACGGTGATGAGCTGACCCGACTGAAGTTATCCGCGTAGCGGAGGGCAATACCGCCCCTTGCTTCATACCAGATTCAAGGGTATTGGCCTAAAAGCAGATGGGAGTATCTATCCAGGCGGCCTCTTTCGGCGAAGCAATCATCTTGGCAAGGAAAGCCTACCCCCACTTACAACGGTACAAATAAAAATTCGGGGTTCTGTAGCCCCGAATTTGAAAGATTTGTGCGGTTACTACAAACCAGCCCCTTTCTCAATGTGGGCCGAGACCTCGCCGGTCTCTTCGGCTTCGCGGCGTAGGATGGCGGCCTTAATACGCTTGAGGGTTGTGACTTCTTCCAGCGCACGCTGATCCAGGGTGTCGGTAACAAACTTGATCTGCTCGTTGATCTCCGGTATGGAAATCTGCTCTAGAGCATTCACCCGGCGGTTGGTCTTCTTGATCTCCTCGCCAATCTTGCGCAGGCGGTTTTCGGTGTTGGCCACTGCGATGATGGCGTCAGCCAACCGACGGAAAGCCGTGGCGGCCTCGAGGGTCTTGGCACCTACCCCAATTGGACTGAAAGCCAGGCCCCCGTCCGACTCCGGTACGAAAATCCTGGGAACCTTAACCCCATACAGGCTCTCTACTTCCATGTGTACATCCACAGGCGTACCTGAGAGCGATTCTACCGCCTCGGGGGTGTCAAAAGCCTTGGCAATAAGCAGACTGAAGTAGGCATCCTTGGCCGCGTTGTTGAGGGCCTCCCTTGCTTTCAGGGAGTCTTGCACCAGGGCAAAAAACTCTCCAATCAAGGCGTCCCGCTTGTTCTTTAGCAGGTCCACACCTTGCAAGGCCAGCCGCTTCTGGTCGCGCTTGGCCAGGAGGGTTGAGCGGGTCGGTGAAACAGGTTCAGCCATATGCACCTCTCAGAGAGCTGAGGGCAGAGGGCAAAAGGTTTTTTAAGCCGTCTGCTTTTTGCCCTCTGCTTCATTAGGCTCCTACCAGCTCTTCCAACTTGCCCGTCTTCTGATGGTACTGCTCGATGTACTCACGCCGAATGCGCTTGAGCTCAGAGGCGGGGAAGTCGGCCAGGAGGGCCCAGCCGATGTTCAGGCTCTCCTCAATGGAGCGCTCGTTCTGGCCCTGGTTAATGAACTTCTGCTCGAAGTTGGAGGCAAAGCGCAGGTACTTCTTGTCCATCTCGGTCAGGGCGTCCTCACCGGTAATAGCCACCAGGCGGCGCAGGTTCACTCCACGGGCATAAGAGCTGAAGAGTTGGTCAGCCAGTTCCTTGTGGTCGGCGCGGGTCTTGCCCTTACCGATGCCGTTGTTCATCAGACGCGACAGGCTGGGCTGCACGTTGATGGGCGGGAAGATGCCCTGCTGGGCCAGGTCGCGGGCGATAAAGATCTGTCCCTCGGTGATGTAGCCGGTGAGGTCGGGGATGGGATGGGTGATGTCGTCGCCGGGCATCGAGAGGATGGGAATCTGGGTGACCGAGCCCTTCTTGCCATGCACCACGCCCGCACGCTCGTACAGCGAGGCCAGGTCGGTGTACATGTAGCCGGGGTAGCCCCGCCGCCCCGGAATCTCCTCGCGTGCCCCGCCAATCTCGCGCAGGGCTTCGCAGTAGTTGGTCAAGTCGGTGAGGATCACCAACACGTGGTAATCGTGCTCGAAAGCCAGGTACTCGGCAGCAGTCAGGGCCATGCGGGGGGTCAGCAGGCGTTCCACGGTGGGGTCGTCGGCCTTGTTCAAGAAAAGCACCGAACGCGAGAGGGCCCCGGTGCGCTCGAACTCCTGCATGAAGTAAGACACCTCACGCTGGGTAATACCCATGGCGGCAAACACCACCGCGAAGCCTTCACCTTCGCCCAGCACCTTGGCCTGGCGGGCAATCTGAGCGGCCAGCTCGTTGTGCGGCAGACCTGAGCCAGAGAAAATGGGCAGCTTCTGACCGCGCACCAGGGTCATGTTGACGTCAATGGCGCTGATGCCGGTCTGGATGAACTCCTCGGGCTTCTCCCGAGCCACCGGGTTGATGGGCGCTCCGTTGATGGGGAGGCGCTTGTCGGCCACTACCGGGGGCAGGCCGTCAATGGGCCGGCCAATCCCGTTGAAGGCCCGGCCCACCATCTCCTTGGAAACGCCCAGGCGAGCCACATCCTCGACCAATGAGACAGTGGTCTTATCGAGGTTGAGCCCCGAGGTTTCTTCGAAGACCTGGAGCACGGTGTACTGGTCGGAGACCTCAATCACCTGACCACCGCGCACCCTTCCCGAGCCATCGTCGATGTTCACAATGGCGCCGTAGGCCAAGTCGGCGGCCCCTTCCAGGAACAAAAGCGGCCCCGAGACGTAAGTTACGGCGTTGTATTCCTTTTTGAGCATTTCAACCTCCTTACGCCTTGACTGCGCCCATAAACGCGGTCTTGATCATCTGGTCGAACTCGGCTTTGTAAGCAGGGAACTCGGCCTCGGGTACGTAGCGGGCCCGCCCGATTTTCTCGATCACCGGGTCGGTGAGGAAGTCGGCGATGCTCGCCCCTTTGGCAAGCGCCAGCTCACCCTGCTTATAGGTGGCAATAATCATCTGCATGATGCCATAGGCCTTGGCCATCGAGCAGGAGGCGTCTACCGGGTCGTAGCCGTTTTGTTGCAGGAAGTCTTCGCGGGCGATGCGGCCAATCTCCAGCACCAGCCGCTCGGCATCCTGCAGGGCATCGGGGCCCACCAGCTGCACCACCTGCTGCAGCTCGGCCTCGCGCTGCAGGAAAGTGATGATCTGGGTGCGCACCTCGGGGTAATCGGGGGCCACGTGTTCGCGGTACCAGGGCTCCAAAATGTTCAAAAAGAGCGAGTACGAACGCGCCCAGTTGATGGCAGGGAAGTGCCGGGCCCGGGCCAGTTGAGCATCCAGCGCCCAGAAGCCCCCCGTAATCCTCAGGGTGGACTGGGTGACCGGCTCGGAAAAGTCGCCACCCGCGGGGGAAACCGCCCCAATCACCGAGACTGCTCCTTGCTCGCCAGCCAGGGTAGTTACCTTGCCGGCCCGCTCGTAGAAGCTCGAAAGGCGCGAGGAGAGGTAGGGGGGGTAGCCTTCTTCGGCGGGCATCTCCTCCAGCCGCGAAGCGATTTCACGCAGCGCTTCAGCCCAGCGGCTGGTCGAGTCGGCCATCAGCGAGACCTTGTAGCCCTGGTCGCGGAAGTACTCAGCCAGGGTGATGCCGGTGTAGAGGCTGGCCTCACGCGCGGCCACCGGCATATTGGAGGTGTTGGCCACCAGAATAGTGCGCTCCATCAGGGGCCGGCCCGTCTGGGGGTCTTCCAGCTCAGGGAACTCCACCAGCACATCGGTCATCTCGTTACCGCGCTCGCCGCAGCCCACGTAGACCACAATGTTTGCGTCGCCGAACTTGGCGATGGACTGCTGGGTCACGGTCTTGCCCGAACCGAAGGGACCAGGGATGGCCGCCGTGCCCCCCGCCGCCAGGGGGAAAAGCACATCCAGGATGCGCATCCCGGTTAGGAAGGGCTCGTTGGGGTCGAGCTTACGCTGGAACGGACGGGCCTTGCGCACCGGCCAGAAGTGGGCCATGCGCAACCTGGTGCCGTCTTCCAGCTCGGCGATGGTGTCGTCGATGGTGTACTGGCCTGGGCCCACAATGCTCTTGATCTTGCCACCCTTGTCGGGGGGTACCAGAATCTTGTGGGTAAAGCTATACTCCGGCACCGTACCCAGGATGTCGCCACCCTTCACTTCGTCACCCACCTTTTTCATGGGGGTAAAGTCCCACTTCTTGGTGCGATCGAGCGAGGATACCTCGATACCCCGGCTAATGAAGATGCCGGAGGCCGCCTGAATCTTGTCCAGGGGACGCAAAATCCCATCGAAAATACCGTTCAGCAGTCCGGGCCCTAGCTCCAGGGCCAGCGGCAGCCCAGTGGTGACAATAGGCTCACCTACCGTGAGACCGTTGGTATCTTCGTAGACCTGCACAAAGCAGGTATTGCCATCCAGACGGATGATCTCCCCTACCAGCTTTTCGTTTCCGACGCGCACGATGTCGAACATCTTGGCGCCCTCGAGGTTCTCAGCGATGACTGCTGGACCCGCTATTTTTTTGATCGTTCCCACGTGTCCTCCTTTGGAGGCAGGTCGAAGGTAGAAGGACTTGTGTCTGTGGCATTTATTCTATGGCCCTCGCCCTTCGACATCCTTTTACAACTTGATATCAAACCCAATCGTCTCCCGCACCAGTTGGCGCATGTAGGCCCTGGCATCGCCCCCGCCGCTAAAGCTATCGAGCAGGTTGGGCAGCGAGAGAAGCACCGGCGCATTGCGCCCGCGCATGACCCGCTCGGTAGCCTTGTTGGGGTCGGGCAGCAGGCTTTCATCCACCGCCACCAGGGCATACTGGTTGGACTGAATCATCTCAATCAGTTTTTTAGCTGCCTCATCGGCAGTCGTCGTCACCGCCTCGAGGCCCGCGATTCGGTAGCCGGAAGCGGTTTCGGCGTCGGTTAGAACTCCAATTTTCACGCGACCTCCTTGGCCACTGCATCGGCAGGCAGGTTGAAGTAGGCGCGTCGGGCCAGAAGGCGGATGCGGCTGGCCTCCCACTGCTTTCGCTGGATGTAGTCGAGCACCAGCCCACCGCCCAGGCTATCCGTCGCGCCTGTTCCCGCCTTGGCCAGCAAGGCTCCACGCAGAGCCCGCTCGAGCTCACCCAGCGTGCGGGCGCCGGCAGCCGCTGCAAGCGGCGTTCCATTCAGGGCATCCATGGCGGCCAGATCCCCCGCGGCAATGCGGCTAAACACCGCCCGACTCAGATGCTTCCCGCCCGGCACAAAGTAGGGATCCAGGTTGAGGTTGGTTGCTCCCAGGGCCTGGAGCTTGAAGGCGGTTGCAAGGTTGGTCGCATCCACCTCCAGGGCGAAGTACGCCGCAATATGGCTCTGGCGCAGCTTCTTGGCTTTCTCCAGGGAAGCAGCAAAAAACTCACGATCCAGGGCAACCTCCAGGGCCAGGGGTTCGGGGTTGCTGGCCGCAGCATTGCGCAGGGCCTTGGCCAAAGGATGCCCCGGCACCTGTAAAACCTGGGCCACGCTAGGCACATCGGGGGCCTGAAGCATGGCGTTCAAGAGGGGTTCCTTGAGGGTTCCGCCCACCAGTCCAGCCTTGATTTCCTCCGGGGTTTTGCCGCTGTTTTTGCCACGCAGAATGGCTTTGAGGTTGACCAGATCGGCCCGCAGCAAGGGCAGGCTGACCAGTTCGCGCATCTCACCCGACACCAGACCCGGCAGGTCGCCCACGGTGCGGGCCAGGTGGTTAGACACCGCCCGATCCACATCGCCCAGGGTATCGCCGACCAGGTCGGCCCCATAGACCGTTTCGGACAACAAACGCAGGAAGTCGGGAAAAGGCTGGTTCAGTGCTTGCTGAAAAAAAGACTCCGGAACCACCTGGCTGCGCCTCGAGCGTACCCGTGCATTGAGGTAAGCAAAGGTATTTCGGGTTAGCACATTAGCTCCAAATGGCCCGGGCCGCCTTGGCCGACAGGGCGTCCCAGGCCCGCTCGAGGCGTTCACTCAGGGCATTTTGGACAAAGGCCCGGCCTCCTTCGGCCACCAGCCGGACCCCATCCCGAATGGTAGTGTCGGTCTTGAGTTGCAAACCTTTGCTCTGCGCCCAGCCACTCAGCAAGGCCGCATGGGCCGGGTTGACGATCACCGCTTCAGCCTTGCCAACCCCTTGCAGCGCTTCATCGGCCAGCTTTTGCAGAATGGCGGCAAACTCGGGCTGGGCCGCCAGCTTTTGCAAACTATTGAGCACCTCGGCTCTGACCTGATCCATCACCCGGCCCCTGGCCGTGATGCGGGCCTGACTCAGAAGCAGTTCGGCAGCGCTTTCGGCCCGACGCAAAGCAGCTGCACGCTCGACCTCGAGCTGACGTTCTTTGTTGGCCTTAATAGCCTCAGCGTTGGCCATCGCAGTCTCCACAATGGTTCTGGCCTTGGCCTCAGCTTCTGCCACAATAGCACCAATCTCGGCAGCTACTTCATTTTGCAGAATATCTTCCAGTTTTGACATTTTGCTCCTCTGTGAGCTTCTTGCAGATGGCCGACAGCCCGCAGCATACGGCTTTTTTAGGGCTATCGGCCAGCGGCGCTAGTTGATGAGGAACGAGAAGGCCAGACCGAAGATAGCCAGCGTTTCGGGAATCAGGAAGAAGATCAGGGCCGTACCAAAGTTGCGGCGGTCTTCGGCCACCGCACCCACCGCAGCCGCACCAATGGCGCTCTGGGCCATACCGGTGCCTAGCAGACCTAAGCCGATGGCCAGCCCCTTACCAATCGCGGCGAAGGAAGCGGTAGCAGCCCCTTCTTCGGCGGCAAAGGCCACAGTAGCGAGAATAACGATAGCGACGATCAACAGGGTCTTGGCGAGTTTTATCATGAGACTTTCTCCTTTACTTGGTTCCATGTGCCTCTGGCACGTTATGGACGATTGGGTTGGATGCAGCGCATCCCTAGCTGTTCTCCGATTTGACCGATTTGAAGGGCTTGTACTGCCGTCCGGTTTCCTCGAAAAAGCCGAAGTTGGTAGAGAATTCGATCCACAAAAGACGAATGGGCTGGATCACGTGCCCCAGGGTAGTGATGACGATGATCGCCAGAATCAAGATCAGACCGACGAAAAAGCCCAGCACCCCGCCTATAAAGCCGAAGCGCTCGGCCAGGCCAAAACCCACCTGGTTGGCCAGGCTGGCGAGCACTCCGCCTGCCACCCCCACTGCATACAAACGAATGTAGCTGAGAATCTGGCCGCCTTTGCCGGGCAGCTCAGCAATCATCAACACTTCACGGGAGAGGGCCACCCCCACAATAAACAGGATAATGCCCACCCCAAAAATGATGTTGAGGATAGGGATATTGGCCTGGGTCAGGAAGTTGTAGGCAAAAGCCACCAGGCCCACCAGACCCGAGAAGTAGCCAAAACCTTCCCAAAAGTGCTTCATATGGCCGTGCTTGAGGCCCAGTCGCATCCGCAAGAAAAAGGCGTACAGCACCTGGAACACCCCAAACAGAATCGCAAAGACCATCAGCCCGTTGGCGGTCTGGGCAAAGTCCAGGCGGTTGATGAGCATGGGGATGAGGCCATAGTACTTTTCGGGATCGTATCCAGGGCCAGTGGGATAAAACACCCGCCAGCCATCCTTCAAGCCAAAGATGCCGGGCAGCCGAAGCTTTTCCAGGAAAGTACCGAAGAACTCCCCATACAGCACCCCCCAGAACATGGCCCAGCCCGCCATCCACTTGCCGATGGTGGCCAGCTTACCCAGCACATCAGGGCCAAAGGCAGCCCCCAGAAAATCGATGCGCAGGGTTTCACCCCGACGCGACTTCCCGGCCATCCAGAGCGCAACCAGCAGGAACAACAACCCGATCCCGATGTCGCCGACCACAATGCCAAAGAACAGAGGGAAGAACAGGGCAATCATCAGGGTGGGGTCGTGCCCGCCATAAGCGGGTGTGTTGAGAAAGCTGTGCATCAGCTCGAACGGCTTGGCCCAGGTCGGGTTTTCCAGGGTCACAGGCACCTGATGGCCTTCGTGGTGCTCGTCTACAGGCTCGAAGGTATAAACAATCTGGTCGCGCAGGCGACCCAGGGCTTCCTCTACCCGGCCCTTGGCCTTTTGGGGAACCCAGCCCATCAGGGCGGCGCCATACTTGCCCGCTGCCATGTCGGCGGTGGTACGGTAGCGGGCCGCTTCATCTTTGGCTCGAGCCCACAAAGCCATGAGGGCTTCCCTGGACTCCCTCGAGAGCCTCTCGATCTCCTCGCGGATACCCAAAAGCTCCTCGGGAGCCAGTTTGGCCCGCTCCTTCATGCGGGCTGCAGCCTGGGAAAGGGGCAGGCCACCGTAAACCCCAGGAAAACGCAGTTCGGCCAGGCCCAGGCGCGAGAGGGTCGAGCGGGCGGTCTCGAGCTCGCTTCGCCGGGTGACCACCGCTACCGCTACCTGGTTGTCCAGGGCCTCGGCATCCAGGATGAAGCGATCCTCGAGGGCTTGCTGCAAGGCAGAGCGCACCCCTTCAAGCTCCTCCGGTTTAGCAACCAGGAAGGGAATCACCGCCAGACGGGGGCTCTGATCCAAACCCTGTACTAAAGCCGCAAGTTTATCGGCTACTTTGCCAAACAGCTCTATGGTCTGGATTTCTTCCTCGAGGGCGGCCCGCTCTTTGCCCAGCACCTCGGCCCGGTTGGCCACCGGTCGGATGGAAGCCTCGGCTTCTTCCAGCGTGCCACCGAAAAGCTTTCCCCCCGCAACAGCCGCCAGACCTGCCACCGAGAGCGACTGCTCGGCCTGTGAAGCCACCGTCTCCCAGCGCTTGAGCTCGGATTCTTCGGCGGGTGAAAGGCGGTACTCGGAGAGCTCATCGGGTCGCAGGGGATCAATATGCACCACTCCTGCTTTTTGCAGCTCGCTCAAAAGCTCCCGGGCCAGCCGCTTGGGACCAGCCACAATCAGCTTTTCCATTGGGGCTATCAAGGCAGAACCTCCCCCAGCACCACCTGAACCGCCCCGGCTACCTTGGCAGTTGCCGCTTCGGCAATGGCCCTGGCCTCGGCTTCGGCTTTGGCCCTGGCTTCACTTTCAATCCTTGCCACCGCTTCTGCGGTGCTGGCTCGGAATTGCGTTTCCATGTTCCGTGCAGCTTGCTCTGCTTCTGCCAGAATCTGGGCAGCCTTGGCCTCGGCCTCCCGGATCTTGGCTTCGGCAGCTTTTTTAGCGTCTTCAAGCTGCTTTGCCAGAGCTTCCTCACGCTCTGCTAGGCTCTTGATTAGTCCTGATCCAGCCACGTTCCCTCCTTTCCCCATACCGCCTTTGCGGATTTTGTACAGCGTAAAAGCGAGCAAGTGAAAACTTGCTCAAAGATGAACCCCAAGAATCATAGCGATTCCTCAGGATTCGTGTCAACGCGAGACAGCATACACTAGATGCTTTTGCTCACTTTTAGTTGAGAAGCACACATTTGAGCGTTTCCTGATGCACCTGTGACGTTAAGACCAGCAGCGTATTACAGAAAAATTACACATAACACCTGGCTACCATTGCAAAGGCCCTCACCAAAAAGCGCTCTACTACCCGGTCCGAGGAACCAAGGCGCGGCGATGGCTCGCTACCGGAGGTTGCAGCCTTGCCAGTCCTGGCAGGAAATTTGAGCCAGCGTGCGCAAGTGTTAGACTCACAGGATGAGGATTCGTGTGACCCCCAGGGGTGCGGCCCGGCTGCTGGCCCGTCACCCCTGGGTTTATAAAAGCGATGTGCTCGAGGGACCCGACTCCCCCGGCTTGTACCCAGTTCAATCAACCAAGGGCGTATTGGGACTGGCCCTTTACAACCCAACTTCCGAGATTACGGTGCGGGTCTTTAGCTTTAAGGATTCACGTCCCCAGGAAGCTCTGCTCGAGAACCTGCGCAAAGCCCTACAACGACGTAAGGCGGCCATCACCCAGGAGCCCCTGGGCGCTTACCGGCTGGTACATGCCGAGGGCGACCTCTTACCCGCCCTTGTGCTCGACTACTATGCCGGGCACGGGGTTTTGCAGGTAGGGTCGGCTGCGCTGGAGCCCCTCACCGAAACCCTGGTGCAGGTAGTTCAATCCGAGATTCCACTACAAAGCCTGCTGGCCAAAAACGACCAGAAATCCCGCAGCCTCGAGGGTCTGCCCTTGCAGGTCAAACCCCTGCTGGGCCAGGTACCCCACTCGGTCATGGTGCGCGAAGGTTCGATCCAGTACCAGGTAGACCTCAAGGAGGGCCAGAAGACGGGGGCTTTTATAGACCAGCGCGATAACCGCCTCCGCCTGGAAGCCTTCGGGGGCAAATCGGCCCTGGACGTGTTCAGCTACCACGGCTCGTTTGCCCTCCACCTGGCCCAGGGCTTTGAGCGGGTCATGGCGGTAGATAGCTCGGCCAGCGCCCTGCAAAGGGCCCTTCAGAACGCCCGGGTCAACGGCCTGACCAACATCACCCCCGTTGAAGCCAACGCTTTTGAGTTTCTGCGCGAGGAGGAAAAGCGCAGCCACCTGTATGATCTGATTGTGCTCGACCCGCCCGCTTTTGCCAAAGGGAAGCGAGATCTAAAGAGGGCTTATTCCGCCTACAAAGAGATCAACCTGCGGGCCATGAAATTGCTCCCCAGCGGGGGTATCCTGGCCACTGCCTCATGCAGCCATCACCTGAGCGAGCCGCTCTTCTACCAGATGCTCACCGAGGCCGCAGCCGACGCCCACCGCACGGTGCGGGTAATCGAAAAGCGCGGCCAGGGTTGGGATCATCCGGTGCTGCTCAATATACCCGAGACCCACTATTTGAAGTTTGCTATCCTGGAAGTGCTGTAATATCAGAAAAATGATCGGCCATACCAGAGGCACCCTTGCGAGAGCCCCAAGGATGCGAAGCAGTCCAGCGTAGAGCGGTCATCGGAAAGAAGCCGGCCATCGCCTTAGAGTTAGCAACCTTGCAGGACTCATTTTTTGCTGTCGGGAGCGACAAAAGTAGAGAGAACCACGATAAGCCACCGACCCTGGATTGCCACCCTTGGCCTGCGGCCTCCTCGCAATGACCTTCTGGCAGGGCTTGATGGGGGTGATGAAGAAGGCTTTGCTGGTTTGAGGTGTTTTCAGAATCCATTAGCAGCAGGCCCCAGCAAAGCTGGGGCCTGCTGCAACTGTATCTACTTGTTGGGTTCTCGCTATGAAGGGTAAAGCTCTCCCAGAGCCCTTCTATCGCACCCGCATCAGATCCAGGCGCACCTGTTGCACCCGGCCCGGTTCGACTCGAACATCTCGGAAGACCACCCGATAGCCGGGGGCCAGGGCCACCACCTGGACACTGCCGCTTTCCAGCTGATCCAGGCGCAGGAAACCACCTCGAGTCTGGCCCACCTCCTGGCCATCCAGGAAAATCCGGGCCTCCACATTGGTGAAGATTTCCAGCGCACCGCGCAAGGCTTGCAGGCTGGCATTCACCGGCACAGTCTGGCCGTTGCCCACCGTCACAGAGGCCCTGAAGCCCTGATAGCCCGCGAGACGAAGCTCAATGTCGTAGCGCCCCGGTTGCACCGTCAGGTTGAGGGGGGTGTTCCCCACCACCCGGCCATTCAGCAGAACCTGGGCTCCTTGTGGATTGGAGTTGATTTGCAGCACTCCGTTCTGCACCACCGGGGTCAGATTGGCATTGACCACAGCGGTCTCACCCGGGCGCACCTGCACCGAGGTGCGGAAGGCCTGGTAACCGCTCAGGCGCAGTTCCACATCCACCCGGCCCGGACGCAACACGATGTTGAGGGGCGTGTTGCCCACCACCCGGCCCTCTATGAGCACCTGCGCGCCACTGGGCGTGGAATTCACGCTGAGCGTGCCGGTACCGGGTTGGGGTTGTGGCGTCGGCGTCACTGCCGCCCGTCCCACAATGAAGAAAGCTACGTTGGAAACCCAGTCCTGCTGCGGCAGCGGGGTTACGACAATCGAGAGCGCCCTGGCCAGGTTATCCGCACCCTGTACGTTGACCTGTCCGGTCTGGATGTTGGCAATCTGCGCGAGCGAGAGCGGCTGGCGACTGGCCACCGCCAGCACCCGATCCTGGCCCTCGGGGCCGCCCACATCCAGCGTGTACCGTGCCCCGGCTGGGGGGAAGATACGGGTCTCGCCTGCCCGCAGCAGGTTGTTCTGATCGAATGCGTTGGGCAAAATCAGGCCAATCTCACCGGTAGACTTGACGCTGAAGATGTACACATGGGCATCCTGGTTAACCTGCACCGAAACCTGGATGCGCTCCCCGATCTGGTAGACCGGGTTGCCGGTTTTTCCTGGATCCTTGTTGACCCAGACCCGCACCTGCAGGTCGGTGGGCACCGGGTTGACGATGATACCCTGGGGGCTCAGCTCAGGCGCGGCCAGCGCAAAGCCCGTTAGCAGGAGTCCGAGAGTTGTGATTGAGAAGATTCGCTTCATGTATTGCCTCCTCACCCCCCAGGGTAGGATACACCGCGCAGCAGGCGTGAGAAGCTATTCAGCCAAAGTTAACCTTGGCGTTGAGCAAGTCTTTAGCAACCCGTCTGGCAATCAAACCCGCCATACCGAGTTCAGTCCTGAAGCCAGTCCCAGGCCTCCTCCATCGTTCGGACGAAACGAATCTGCGGGTGTGCTTGGTGCTCGTAGGCCAGCTCGCTGAAGCGCTGGCCATAGGCATTAAAGTCGGGCAGCACCAGTACCGAGCGAATCTGGTAGTTGACCAGCTTCTGAAAAAGCTCACCCGCAAAACCCGTGCGCAGATCGAAGAACGTTTGGGGTAGCTCCTTGGCTATCAAGATCAGGCCATCCGCATGCATGCCCATCCCAAGTATTCCAGGAATGTCCTGAGTGGATCGAAGCTCGAGGCCCTCTCGGGGAATCAACACGATGTTCACTCACACCCCTGCTGCTCGGAAAGCCGCACTCACCACTTCTTTGGCCTCGCTCATCACACGCTCGAGGTGCTCGGGCCCCTTGAAGCTTTCGGCATAAATCTTATACACATCCTCGGTGCCGGAGGGCCGGGCCGCAAACCAGGCATTCTCGGTCACCACCTTGAGTCCCCCAATGGGCTCGTTGTTGCCAGGGGCACGGGTCAGCCTGACAACAATGGGCTCACCTGCTAGCTGGGTAGCGGTGACCATCTCGGGCGAAAGGTTGGACAGGACTTTCTTTTGTGGGCCATTGGCTGCTGCGTCCATGCGGTTGTAGGCCGAGGAGCCGAACTTCGCCTCCAGGTCACGGTAGTGCTGGCTGGGCGACTTGCCGGTCCTGGCCAGAATTTCAGCGGCCAGCAATCCCAGGATAATACCGTCTTTGTCGGTGCTCCAGGCCGAACCATCCATCCGCAGGAACGAGGCCCCGGCGCTCTCCTCACCCCCAAACCCAATGGTTCCATCCAGTAGCCCGTTCACGAAATACTTGAAACCCACCGGCACTTCCACCAGCTTCTTACCCAGGCTCTGTACCACCCGGTCAATCATGCTGCTGCTGACCAGGGTCTTACCAACCCCCATATCCGAGCGCCAGCGGGGGCGGTTCTGGTACAGGTAGAAGATACACACCGCCAGATAGTGGTTGGGGTTCATCAGGCCATCCGGCGTGACGATACCGTGCCGGTCGGCATCAGGGTCGTTGCCGATGGCCACATCGAAGCGATCCTTCAGGTAGATCAGGGAGGCCATGGCAAAAGGCGACGAACAGTCCATGCGAATCTTGCCGTCCTTGTCTACGGTCATGAAGGCAAAGCTGGGGTCGATGCGATCGTTGACGATGGTCAGATTCAACCCAAAATGCTCGGCGATACGCTGCCAGACAGCCAGCGATGAGCCGCCCAGGGGGTCTACCCCAATCCGTATACCCGCGGTTTTGATGGCCGCGATATCGATGATACTTTCTAACTGTTCGACGTAGGGCGTAACAAAATCGAACTCCCGAACCGCGTTCAGGGCCCGGCTCAGGGGCCAGCGTTTGACCTCGAGGAGTCCGTCGCGCAGGATCTGGTTGGCCCGCTCCTGCACCACCCTGGTCACGTTGGTGTCGGCAGGGCCACCGCTTGGCGGGTTGTATTTGAAACCGCCGTCCTGTGGCGGGTTGTGGCTGGGCGTAATCACGATGCCATCGGCCAGTCCGGTCTCACGTCCCCGGTTGTATTCCAGGATGGCATGGGAAACCAGCGGGGTGGGCGTGTAACCCCGCTCTGTTGCTACCCGTACCTCCACCCCATTGGCCGCCAGCACCTCCACCGCTGTAATCCAGGCCGCCTCGGAAAGCGCGTGGGTGTCCATGCCCAAAAAGAGCGGCCCGGTTATGCCCTGCTCGGCCCGGTATTCGGCCACTGCCTGCGAGACTGCCAGGATGTGGGCCTCGTTGAAGGTTCCGGCTTGCGAGGTACCCCGGTGGCCGCTGGTGCCAAAGGCTACTTGCTGGGCCGGGTTCTGTGGGTCGGGCTGCATGGCGTAGTAGCTGCTCACCAGCCGGGGGATATTGACCAGAATGCTGTGTGGGGCAGGTTTGCCCGCCAGGGGATGTAGACTCATAACGGCTCCTTCTGCCAGGAGTCTATTCCAGAACGTGAGGCCTGGGCAACGTGCAAATCCGAAGGCTGGTTTATGCGAGGATGCACACCCCCTGAGGGAGGCGCGAAAGTACTAGACGGTTGCCATTTCCTGACCTTTTTGCAGCAACTCAATCTGGTCGGCCACATGCTCGGCAAAGGGCATAGAGGCCGTCCAGGCCGGCGAGATGGCATTCAGAATGTGCAGGCCTTCCTGGTTGCCCTCGAGCATAAAGTCCATCACCAGCTTTTTATCCTGATGGTCGTAGAGTTGGGCGCGGATACCCGGACGGCCCCAGGTGCGGTAGTTTTCCAGCCTTACGTCTTCCAGCAGGGCCGAAGCCTGCCTGACCAGATAGGCCTGTGAATATTTCTTGATTTCCTCGAGGGCAATCCCCCGGAAGTTGAAATCGTTGCGGAAAAACAGGATGGCTTCGTCGCGCAGTATCGAGAGGGCTTCAGCCACATCGAAGCCTTTCAGGCCCTCGTAGTTTTCGCGCCAGAAGGCGGGGATGGCAGTAGGGCCGATTTTGGCTTGACCATCAACCGTAACGGTAAAGTGGACGCCCAGGAAGGTATTGCGGAGGTCGGGCACCGGGTAGATGTTGGTCTTAAGCGCCCCCACCGGCTCGGAGCCATACACATACAGGCCTTTGAAGGGCAGAATCCGGTAGCGTAGCCCGATGCCAAAATCGTGCGCCACCTTATCGGCGTGCAGACCCGCCGCATTGACCACAAAACCCGCGCTGTAAACCTCCTGGGGCGCGATGACATCCCGCCCGCGCCGCCCCTGGTAGGGGCTATCCAGGCGAATTTCGATCCCCTGAGATGCACACTCTGCTGCGATGGAAGCCATGCACTCTCTGGGATCTACCGTAGCGGTGTTGGGTGACCACAGGGCCAACTCGGTGGATTTGACCCTGGGCTCGATTTTTTTGGCCTCTTCCACGCTAATCAGGTGGGTTTCCACTCCATTCAGGTCGCCCCGGCGCTTGAGTTCCTTGAGCCCCTCCACTTCCTGCTCATTTTTGGCCACCACCAGCTTTCCACAGTGGTTGATTTTCAGCCCACGCTCCCTCACAAACTGCTTCCAGCGCAGGTTGCCGTCGCGGGTAAAACGGGCCTTGAGCGAATCGGCGGTGTAATAAAAGCCCGCATGCAGCACCCCCGAGTTGCGCCCCGAACCATGTACAGCCAGCTCTTTTTCTTTCTCCAGCACCACAATTGTTGCGCCGCTGTCTCGCTTTTTGAGTTCCAGGGCAATCGTCAGGCCGACAATCCCCCCCCCGATAATGAGGTAATCGCATGTCTTCATCCCCACTATTCTATGTATGGGATTGGGAGACCCCTGTTCATAAATGGGCCATCCATCGCGGTTTGCCGGTCGAAAAAATTGTCGAGTGTCCTGAGTCTGGCGCTCTTTGCTGCTCGCTGCATCGTTGGCTTCGGCCCCGTGCCTACTCCCAACCCACTGCAAATGGATCTATACGTTCACAATGCGGCGGGTGGGGTAGGGAATCGCAATTCCTTCGGCGTCGAGGCGCAGCTTAATGCGGCGGCGGAACTCCCGGCCAATGGCCCACTGTTCTTTGGGCTTGGCGTTAAACAGCACACGGATCACAATACCGGAGTCCGCGAGCTGCTGGATACCCAGCATTTCGGGAGCCTTGTCGGTGAACTTGTCCTTCCACTCGAGGTCGTTGTAAAAGGCTTCCGCCTCCGAGCGTACGACCTCAAGGGCCTTGTCTACCGGAGCCTCGTAGGCTACCTGGACATCCACCACCGCCCGCGCCCAGTCGCGGCTCATCACCGTGACCTGCTGAATGGTGGAGTTGGGGATGAAGTGCACCCGACCCTCGAGGTCGCGCAATACCGTAATGCGCAGGTTAAAGCGCTCCACCCCGCCCGAGAGCTGACCCACCGTAATCACGTCGCCGACCCCGTACTGATCTTCCAGGAGAATGAAGAAACCATTCAGAACATCGCGGATCAGGTTCTGGGCTGCCAGCGAGATACCCAGCCCCACCACCCCGGCCCCGGCCAGCAGGGCGGTGACGTTTAGGCCCAGGTTGGAAAGGGCAAAAAGCAAGCCCAGCACCACAATCAGCACCTGAAAGACCGATTCCAGCACGCTTTTGAGGGTCTGAGCCCGCACCTGCTCACGGCTAAACTCCCCCGTGCCCACCGGTACGCGCTGCAACAGGCGGGGTACCAGACGCAGCGCCAGCGAGGTGGCCCCCACAATCAGCAGCACCGAGAGGCCGCGCTCACCCAGCCAGCTCGAGAGGGTCTGACCCCAACTGCGGAAGGGCTCGAGCCCAAGTTGCCACACCTGCACGGCCAGCGAGGCCACCATCGCCGCAGTCAAACCCCACCACAGCCAGGCCGCAAGCCGCCAGTAGCGATCATCGCGTGAATCGGGCGTAAGCCGGGCCAACCAGCCGGCAAGACCCGCTCCGGCCCGCCCGACCCAGAAGCCCAGAATCAAGAGTCCCAGGCTGATTAGAATCCGTAGCCACAGGCTCGAGGTCTCCATCCTGAACCCCCTCTCCCCTACTCGGCCCTGTCCGATGGGTCAGCTGATGCGGCCAGCCGGGTGATTCCGGCCCGTACCCGTTCCACCAGACCCGCCTCCACCACGGCCCTGGCCTTGCGAAGTGCGCTTTGTACCGCGCGCCCATCGGCGGATCCGTGGCCTATGAACACCGGGCCTTCTACACCCAGCAACGGCATCGCGCCGTACTCCGCCGGATCCATTCTGGCCCGCAAACCCTGCAAAGCCCCCCGCACCAGCATGGCCCCCAGCCTGTTGAGCATCGAGCCCCCGCTCAGGGCCTCCCGCACCCATTTGAAGAGGGTACGGGCCTCGCCCTCGGAAAGCTTGAGCACCACGTTACCGGTGTAACCATCGGTTACCACAATATCGGTGGTACCCTTGAAGATATCGCGACCTTCCACATTGCCGTAGAAATGAATACCGGGGGTGGTTTTCAAGAGCGGGAAGGTCTGCAGGGTCAACTCGTTGCCCTTTTCTTCTTCTTCGCCAATCGAGAGCAGTCCGACTTTAGGGTTCTGGACGCCCTGGGCTTCGGCATAAGCGGTGGCCATCACCGCAAACTGCACCAGCCACGCCGGTTTGCAGTCCACATTGGCCCCACCATCGGCCAGGTAGGTACGTCCTTTTTCGCTGGGCAGTTCGATAAGCAAAGTGGGCCGATCCACCCCCCGGATGCGCCCCAGGTTGAACAGCGCTGAGGCCAGAGTAGCCCCGGTGTGCCCCATCGCCACCACTGCCGAGGCCTCGCCCTGCTTCAGCAGTTCCATGCACACATTAATGGAAGCCTTCCGCTTTTTGCGCACATCGGTGGCGTGGTCCTGCATGGTGATGTACTCGGGGGCTTCCATCACAGGCAGGTCGCCCCTCTGATGGTGTAGCTCCTGCTTTAGCAGGTCGGTCGGGCCTACCAGCACCACCGGGATTCCCTGCTTGTGTGCCAGCAGGGCACCCTCCACCGTGACCCTGGGGGCATGGTCGCCCCCCATCGCATCCAGGGCAATAGGTTTCATGGCATATAGCCTAAGGCCCAAAGCCCCAGGCCGAAAGCTCCTGCAGAGCCCTCTTCACCAGGCAACCGGCATGGCCTTATGACCCCGTATCACGAATCCACCGGCATACTCGATCCGGTCGGTGGCCAGGTGAATGTTGGGGAGGCGTTTGAGGAGGTTCTGGAACGAGGTTTGCAGCTCGAGCCTGGCCAGCGGTGCCCCAATGCAGTAGTGGATGCCGAGCCCGAAGGTGAGATGGTAGTTCTCAGAACGGGTCAGATTAAGCTGGTCGGGGTTTTGGAACCTGCGCGGGTCGCGGTTGCCCGATGCATACATCAAAGCCACCTCCTGGCCACGCTTCAGGGGAATTCCCTGGTAGGTGAAGTCCTCCAGCACCCAACGCTCGAACATCGGCAACGGGGTATCGTAGCGCAGCAGTTCCTCCACCGCCAGTTTAAAAAAGTCGGGGTGGTTGCGGGCAGCGGCTTCTTTGGCCCGCTCCATCTGATCGGGGTTGCGGGCAAGCGCCAGAAAGCCAGCCGTTGTACCGTTGACCGTGGCTTCGTGTCCGGCGTTCAGGAGCAGAATGCAGTTGGCGACCAGCTCATCGGGGGTGAGCTTATCCCCCTGCTCTTCCACTTCGACCAGGGCCGAAATCAGGTCTTCGCCAGGTTTTTTACGTCGCTCATCGGCTAGAGACCGAATATACGCCGAAAACTCCACCACCGCCTGGTTGGCCTCGCGGGCCTGTTCGTCGGTGTAGCCCAGTTCGTACAGCTTTACAATTTTTGCCGACCAGGGGCGCAGCAGATGCCGGTCTTCCTCTGGCACGCCCAGCAGTTCGGCAATAACCGTCACCGGGAGTGGCTCGGCATAGTCGGCCAGGAGATCCATCCGGCCCAGATCCTGGGCACGATCCAGCAAACGGTTCACAATCTGCTCTATTTTCCCGCGCAACCCCTCGACCCTGGCCGGGGTAAAGGCTTTCATCATCAGGCTTTTGAGCCGAGTGTGCTTGGGTGGTTCGTTGTCGAGCATGTGGTTTTCCTGAAAGTGGTCAAAGTCGCGGGTCAGGGGGTTGGGCGGGGGCCAGCCCAGCTCGTCGCGGGAGAGAATGTGGGTAATCGAACGCCCCAGCCGCTTGTCGCGCAACAGGCTGGAGATGTCATCGTAGCGGAGGAAAAAGACCTTGTTCCAAACCTCGTCAAAAAACACCGGCAGGTTTTCCCTCAGCTGCGCCAGGGTGGGGTAGGGGTCGTATATGAAGGCAGGGTCGTTGATATTGAGGTGGTAGGTTTGCATCCATGCCAGCATAAGGCCCTCGAGGTGCCCTGGGTAAGAGGGCAAGATAAAACCCTCCCCGGCGGGGAGGGCTCCAGCGCAAGCAGAAGGTTTATGCGTTTACCGACACATGCTTGTTCAGGCGCGCCACAAAGTTGCTCTTGGGGGCCGCACCGACCATGACCTCAACCGGCTGTCCATTTTTGAACAGGATGATGGTGGGAATGCTCATCACCCGAAACTTCATGGCCGTCTGGGGGTTGGCGTCCACATCGAGTTTGGCCACCATAACCTTGCCTTCGTACTCCTTGGCCAGATCTTCCATAACCGGGGCCACCATGCGGCAGGGCCCACACCACTCGGCCCAAAAATCCACCAGCACGTACTGGTTTTCCTTCAGGGTTGCGTCAAAGTTGGCATCGTTCACTTCGATGGGTTTTGCCATAGCTATTTACCTCGCAGCGGGGCCGGGCAGTGGCCCTTCCGGCTTTATACTCTAGCACTCTTGGCAGGCTCCAGGGGAAGCCGATACACTTTTTATAGTGCAAACCGTTTGTTTGTTGGCTACGCCCGAGTTTGCCGAAGCGCTGGTGTTGTGGAAGCAGGGCCAGTTCTGGGAAGTACACGAGGCTTTGGAGCCCCTCTGGCTCGAGCTTTCCGGGCCGGAGCGCGAACTCACCCAGGGCATTATCCTGCTAGCGGCTGCGCTACACAAGGCCAGAACCAACCCCACGGGCGGCTGGCGCAACTTTGCCAAGGCCCTGAAACATCTGGAAAAAGTTCCCCTGGAGTATCAGGGCATCCGGGTAGCCGCCCTGGTCGAGGAGGTTCGGCGGGCCTTGCGAGAGCCCCAAACCCAGCCAGGTTTTCCCCTGCTATGAGGTGGTTCTGTCGTCCAGAACAGCTTCCGGGGCATTCCGCTTGACCGAGGCGATGCCGTTTTCCATCGCGGCCTGGGAGCTGTACATCTCGCTGCGCCCGATTTCCTGGTGGTTGGCGGCCTTAAGAACGAAGTACGGGGCACCATTGCTGGCGGTGCGGCGCTCGTAGCGCTCGTCGAGGGAAGCGTTTTTCCGCACCGATTCAATACCGTTCAGGGCACCATCCTTGCTCTGGTAGCGCTCACTGGTAAGGATGGTCTCGCCGTTGCCAGCCTTAAGGTTGAACATATACTGCCCGTCGGACGAAAACGTGAGTACAAACCTGGCTGCCATACACACCTCCTAAAATGGGGTCTAGCCTAGCCATAATACCCCATCTATTTGAAGGAGGTATGCAAAGGCGACTCGAGCCTCACCCATCCAACCAGGCGACGGCCCAAACCACCCCCTCGCGCAGCTCGAGGCGAATCGCCCGCAGGGGCCTGTCCGCAGGGCCCCCTACCAGTGAGCCATCGGCCCGGAAGCGGCTGCCGTGGCAACCACACTCAATGTTTTGGGCCTGATCGGGCAGTGGCACGGTGCAGCCCAGATGGGTACAAACACGCGAATAGGCAGTAAGGTGTACTTGCTCACTAACCCTGAGTACACGGGGGTTCGCTTGTGCCAACGCCGGAACCCGTACCAAAAGAGCAGGCTGCCCCGCGAACTGAAACGGCAGATCGGCCCAAACCTGGGAAAGCCTCATCGGTTCGACAATTTGCACTGCTGGTGGTATGGGCTGGCCCATACCCCGCCCACATGTCAGCAGCAGGGCGCCACCCAGTACTGCCTTATTGGCTTCACGTCGGTTCATCTTGTAGGCTCCTATAGATGAGGCAGAGGGTTTGCGGCCCCCTGCCTCAATCAGTGGCATTGTTCAGGCCAGCGCCAGCGTGTCGTCGGGGTGGTTCCAGGGCGTCTCAGCGCGGCTGCGTAGCACTTCCAGGGCCTCTTGCTCACTCATCACCGGGTTTTGGAAGCGGATGCCCAGAGCTCGGGTCATGAGGGTGAAATTATAGGTATTGTCCACCAGTCCTATGCGAGCTGTTCCCACGCCCCGACCATACACGCCGAACAGGGTAGGGCCTGCAGTGTGCTGGCCAGAGTTCCAGCCAATGTTGGGACGGTTGACCTGGGCGGCATCGGTCTGACGCATCACCCAGGCCAGGGTGTTGGCCGGCTGGATGCCACGTACGACGCTGTCGGGCAGGAAAACCCGCTGGGTGATGGCCGCCACCACCGCCTGGGCTTGCTCGGGCGTGAGGGCAATGCCTTTGACTGTGCGGTATAGCTCGGTAACACCCTCCACAGTAGGCTGGTTGCCCAGGCGGCCCAGCATGAACTCAATCGAGCCTTTTTCATTCTTGAGCAGATCGATCCCCACACTACCCGCGCGGTATACCGACCCAGCCCCATACAAAGCCGGTGCACCGCAGACGTGGTCGGAGCCGATGACCAGCAAAGTGTCGGGGTTCTGATCGACGTAGTTCATCACCGCTTCAAGCGCCTCGTCGGCGGCCAGGATGTCCCACAGGGTGGCCGCCGCATCGTTGAGGTGGTTAGCGTGGTCTATGCGGGCGGCTTCCACCTGCAGAACAAAGCCCTCGCGCTTACCAGCCAGGATGGTCAGAGCCTTGCGGGTCATGGCGGCCAGGCTGGGCACGTTCACGTTCTGGAAGCGACGATCCACCTCGTAAGGCACATGGCTGCTGCTGAACACCCCCAGCAACTTCGAAGCGTTGGCGGCCTCCATTTCGGCAGGAGTCCTGGCGACCGCATAGCCCTTAGCCGCGAACTCGGCATACATGTCTTTTTTGTCGCGGCGCACAGCCGGATCGAAAAAGCGTTGGCCCCCGCCCAAATACACTTCCGCGCCAAAATCCAGATACTGCTGAGCGATCTGCTCCTCGGCATTACGGTCGGGGTTTGAAACCACAAAGCTGGCGGGCGTAGCGTGGGTGATGGTTGCAGTCGAGACCAGACCCACTGCCTTTCCCTGCTGCTTGGCCAGGGCGAAGATAGGGGTCAGCTTGCGCCCGTCCACATGGATGGCCAGTCCTCCGTTGACCGTTTTAACGCCGGTGCTCCATGCATTTCCGGCAGCACTGGACTCGGTGACAAAGCTGGTCAGGCTGTTGGTGTTTTGCAGACCATTGATGCCGGTGGATAGGAAGCGCTCGAGGGCCAGCGGTTTGCCCAGCACCCGCCTGGCATAGAACTGGGCGATGGCATAGTCTTCCCAGCCCATGCCATCGTAGGCAAAGAAGATCAGGTTGCGGGCGCGGGTTAGAATGTTGGGTTGGTTGGCCTGGGCCTGCTGGGCCTGGGCCGACAACGCTCCTGCAACCCCAGCCACTACACCTGCTTTCAGAATTTCTCTGCGTTTCATCTTTATACCTCCAGACTGAGGGTACTTTTGTATCGTCAGAGACGTGTCAATCTAACGAGGCTCGAGTGTAGTCTGGCCAGCAAAGGAGCCTGACAAACCTCTGACTGTGGGCCCCTAGCTTCATTCTTGGATCAGTTGTCGTTCGCGAAATAAACGCAAGACGATCTGTCCCAAGGAGTGCTGAAATGATCGAACTGGAGAAAGAGTTCCACCTCGATTCACACATTGGCGGGCGCTCCCCAGCCACATGTCACTGGAAGTGCGGCGATGCCTGCGCCCAACCCATCCTCAACCAGAGTGAAAACGACTACGTGCGGAATGTAGTGGAAGAGGCCCTGAGCCGTCGTAGCTTCCTGGCGGCCAGCCTGGGCGGGCTGTTCGTGGTCTCGGGGCTCTCGAGCCTGGCCAAAGCCCAGGGCAGCAGCCTGGGCTTCAAACCGATTCGCCTCTCCACCGAAGACAAAGTGCTTCTACCAGAAGGTTACGCCCACAACGTGGTCATCCGCTGGGGCGACCCCATTCTGCGCGGGGCCAAGCGCTTCGACATCAACAACTGGGATGCCCGCTCGCAGGAAAATTCCTTCGGCTACAACTGCGACTACATCACCTGGCTTCCCCTGCCCGCCTTCGCCTCGGGGAACTCGAGCCGGGCCATCCTGTGGGCCAACCACGAGTACACCAACCCCGAGCTGATGTTCCCCGGGTACAAACAGGGCAGCCCCACCAAAGAGCAGGTAGACATCGAGCTGGCCGCCCACGGCGGAAGCGCGGTGGAGGCGCGCCGCAACGCCGACGGCAGCATCTACTACGTCCCGGTTTCGGTCTACAACCGCCGCATCACCGCCACCACCCCCATGGAGCTCACCGGCCCTGCCGCCGGCCACCCCTTGTTGCAGACCAAGGCCGACCCCAGCGGCAAACGGGTGCTGGGCATGCTTAACAACTGCGCCGGCGGAACCACCCCCTGGGGCACGGTGCTGACCGCCGAGGAGAACTTCAATCAGTACTTTGCGGGCAACAACGCCCTGGCGGATGGCCCGGTCAAGCGCAGCCATGCCCGCTACGGTTTGCCGGGCGGGGCCAGTAGCCGCCGCTGGGAGCAGTTCTACGACCGTTTCGACCTGACCAAGGAGCCCAACGAGCCCTTCCGCCACGGCTGGATCGTGGAGATTGACCCCTACGACGCCACCTCCACCCCCAAGAAGCGCACCGCCCTGGGCCGCTTCAAACACGAAGGGGCCGAGACCACCCTGGCCCCCAGCGGCCAGGTGGTGGTCTACATGGGCGACGACGAGCGCTTCGACTACATGTACAAGTTTGTGACCAAGGGCCGCTTCAACCCCACCGACCGCAAGGCCAACCTGAACCTGCTGGACGAGGGCACCCTCTACGTGGCCATGCTCAACCCCGACGGTACTGGGGTTTGGCTACCGCTGGTACATGGCAACGGCCCCCTCACCGAGGCCAACGGCTTCCGCAGCCAGGCCGATGTGCTGATTAACACCCGGCTGGCCGCCGACCTGCTGGGCGCGACCAAGATGGACCGGCCCGAGGACATGGAGCGCAACCCGGTTACGGGCGCGGTCTATGCCGTAATGACCAACAACTCCCGCCGCACCGCAGCCCAGGTAGACGCCGCCAACCCCCGGCCCGACAACCGCCACGGGCACATCATCGAGATGATGGAAGCGGGCAACGACCCCACCGCTACCACCTTCCGCTGGGCTTTGTTCCTGGTAGCCGGCGAGCCCTCCGACCCCAGCACCTACTTTGCCGGCTTCCCCAAGGACAAGGTTTCGACGGTTTCCTGCCCTGACAACATCACCTTCGACCAGGCAGGCAACATGTGGATTGCCACCGATGGCCAGGACGGCAGCCTGAAGAAAAACGACGCGGTCTACGCCGTGCCCACCCAGGGGCCCGAGCGCGGCTACGTGCGGCAGTTCATGTCGGCCCCGGTGGGGGCGGAGATCTGCGGCCCCATCTTCACCCCCGACAACAAGAACTTCTTTGCCGGCATTCAACATCCTGGCGAGGGCGGCACGGTGGAGAAGCCGGTGAGCTCGTGGCCCGATGGCACCAACGTGGTACGTCCTTCGGTGGTAGCAGCCCGCAAGCTTGACGGTGGTGTGATCGGTAGCTGAGTTCTCCTCCCCTTCCCACCTACGTGGGGAGGGGTTTTCCATGAAGCGACGACACGCCTTCAAAGGGCTTTTGTGGCTCTGGTTAGGCTGTGGCAAAGCCCAGCAGCCACGGGTTGGGGTTGTTACCCTGGATCAGTTTCCAAATGTTTGGCGCCACCTTGATTTCTTCTATCTGAATAAACCAGCCACCGTCATTCGCATACCAAAGCCACAAGATGCCAGTTCACGATACCTGCAGGCAGGGCCGGACATGTATCTGCAGGCTTACCTGCGCGAGTGCCCACACAACGGTTGCGTGGTGCGGTTCCACCCCTCGGCCCAAACACTGCTGATCTGTTACTGTCACGGAAGTCTGTTCTGGCGGGCGGATGGGCACTTGGAGGCGGGTATCGCCAACGAGGATTTGCCAGGGTTGCGGCTTCAGCTCGAGGGCGAACAAATTGTGGTAGTGGGTCTAGCAAACCCCTGACGCTCAAACCCCACAACCCCACTCGAGCACCTTCACAAACTGCCGACCGTTCCAGCGCCAGACTGTGCTGCCCCATCCTTCGTGCACCCAGTCCTCGGTGATGATTTCCATCCGGCCATCGCCGTCCAGGTCCAAAATGGCCCCGATGCGGCGGGTGATCACGGTGGGCATCCCCTCGGTTCCGTCGAAGGGCTTGTCCAGGTGGGTCACGTCCAACACAAAAGTACGCAGGTCGGTATCGTTCAAAAGTTTGCGAACCAGCAGGAGGCCGTAGTCACCCACTTTTTCGGCGTAGCGGCCCTCGATGACGGGGGCATTCGCAGCAAAGCCCGGCTGGTTGGCGGAAAGGATGACCTCGTCCCGCCCATCGGCATCGAGGTCTACCCGCAAGGCCTGGGTGATGTTGGGTGCACCGGCGATTTTGCGCCGGGAGAGCTCGACGGCCACGGCCTGCCGATGAGCTGGGGTAGGGCCGATGGCCTGAACCGCCCTGGGCTGGGGGTTCCAGGGAGCTGAAACGGCATAGGCTGGGTATTGTACGCTGCGGCGCTCGAGCAAGGTGAGGGGGGTTTCTCTATTCCAGTCACAAATCTCGGGGGTCTTCAGGCCACCTGCCCCCTGGGCCTGGTTGATGCGCCCAGCCGGGCCGAACACCTGGTAGCGGCGGGCCTCGAGGCGGGTCAGCTTCTCGGCCAGAAGCCATTTTCCCCCCTGAAACGCACCGACAACGACCGTGTTCTGCGCCTCGTTCAGGCGCAGCAAAATAGCCCCTTGCGGTGCCTGCGCCAACGACAAACCCAGCACCAATAGCACACCCCATAGCCTTTTCATGCTCCCAGAGTAACAGAGCCCTTTTGCCCCGCTATGTGTATTTGCGCCGATCCCCGCGGTACCGTTGCAAGCGGTGTACCGTGCCGATGAAAGTCCAGCCCTAAATCCTGAGTCAGAGCCACATTTTGGGATCTGCGGCACCAGATTCCAGGAGTCCTCCACAAACGGATTCCGCCATCCCAACCCCTAACCAATGGCTTTCAACCGAGGGCTCAAAGCGATAGGCTATTTCGAGTGAACGCTTGTACCTACGCCTACCGCGGGGGCTTGATCGAAAACCGCCACAGGGTTTCGCTGGCGATTGTGAGCCCCAGCGGTCAACTGCTGGCTTATAGCGGCAACCCCCATTTAGCAACGCACATGCGCTCCTCGGCCAAACCCTTCCAGGCCCAGGCCCTCTACCTGAGCGGTGCCATCGAACGCTTTGGCATTACCCCTGCCGAGGTGGCCCTGACCTGTGCCTCGCACGACGGGATGGAGCCACACGTAGCCATTGCACAAAACTATCTGCACAAGATCGGTCTAGATGCCAGTTATCTGGCCTGTGGCGCCCACCTGCCCTTCGACCCGTCCTCGCGCAAGGCCTTACAGCAATCGGGCCAACCCGCTACCGTGCTGCACAACAACTGCTCTGGCAAGCATACCGGCATGATGGCCGCAGCACTGGCCATAGGCGCCGACCCCAGGGGGTACGAACAACCCGAACACCCGGTACAACAGCTCAACCTGCAAACCCTGCGAGACCTATCTGGGCAGAGCCACATCCCTTACGGCGTGGATGGGTGTAGCGTGCCTACCTTTGTACTACCGCTGGCATCCGCGGCCCGCATGTTTGCCCTGCTGGCCCAACCCAAGGCTGCCCCGGCAAAGTACCAAGAAGGTCTCGAAGGGGTTTTTCGGGCTATGCGTCAGCACCCCGACCTGGTCGCAGGCCCCCACAGCATCGATACCGTTCTGATGCAAAAGCTGCCCGATCTGGTCGCCAAGCGCGGGGCCGATGGGTACTACGGTTTGGCCTTACGAAACACCCGCTGGGGTGATATTGGAATCACCCTTAAGGTTGAAAGCGGCTCCAACGATGCCAGGGAGCCCATGGTAGTCAGGCTGCTGGAAGAACTGGGCATCCTCTCGCCAAAGGTGGAGCTAGAGTGGCGCAGACCGCTTGTGCGGAACGTACGCAAGCTCGAGGTGGGCTATCTGGAAGCCAGGCTCGAGCTGGCCTGGGTCTGAACCGCTGCATAGGGCACCATCCCCCGTTGGGACGGGCGGCGCGATGGTGAGGCGACAGCTCATACCGGATTCAAAAAGATAGTCGCTCAGAAAGAAAAACCTCAGAAGCCTGGTTCCGCCGCGCGCGGCGCAACTTGAATCCTGGAGCACACCCCACTCGTCGCTGCGCACGCTTCCTTCGGTCGGCGAAACCAGCATCTTCGCAAAGAAAGCATCTCCGTTCCAAGGGGCGGCATCGCCCTCCACTGCGCGGATAACTTCGGTCGGCGAAGAAAGCGTATCCCGTTGGTCGGTCGCCCCTGGGCCACGCCAGGGCGCGGAGTGGGCGAGGCTGAGCCGCCGCTCGGTGCTGAACAAACCGAATCTGGTCTAAGGTAAGCTAGCCCGGATGCAAAGTGAGTTTGTCGAAGAGGTATTATCCCGCCCACCCCTGGTGCTGGGCGTAGACCCGCGTCCTGCCTTG
>FWPV01003329.1_pt1 | contig 36766 bp, 32 predicted proteins | sample 2228371 | NCBI WGS metagenome assembly FWPV01 (sample SAMEA103939776, study PRJEB20133) | metagenome | reverse complement strand
CGGCGACCGGCGCATCGGCGCTGGTGCGCCGGGCGGGGGAGCTTTCCCCGCCATGACGAACGCCGCCGCACCCGCCCGCCGCCGCGAGGATTCCCGCCCATGAGCCGCATCGTGCGCCACCCGATCCTTCCCGTCCCTTCCCGCGAGGAAGTCCCCTTCCACTGGGACGGAACCCCGCTCACCGGCTTTCGCGGCGAGATGATCGCCTCGGCGCTCGCCGCCTGCGGCATCCACGTCCTCGGCCGCCACGCGAAGGACGAAAGCCCCCAGGGGATTTTTTGCGCCAACGGCCAGTGCTCCCAGTGCCTGGTGATGGCCGACGGCCGCCCGGTCAAGGCCTGCATGACCCCCCTACGGGCGGGGATGCGCCTGGAGAGCCTCCGCGGCCTGCCGCGGCTTCCCGAGGACGACGACCCCGTCGCCACCGGCGCCGTCGAGGAGATCGCGGTCGCCGTGCTCGTCATCGGGGCCGGCCCGGCCGGGCTCTCGGCGGCGATCGAGCTCGGTCGGCTCGGGGTGCCGACCCTGCTCGTGGACGACAAGGACCGGCCGGGCGGCAAGCTCGTCCTGCAGACCCACAAATTTTTCGGCTCGGTCGAAGACAGCCAGGCCGGCACCCGGGGCTTCGAGATCGGGCGTCGGCTCGCCGCCGAGCTCGAAGAATACCCCTCGGTCGCGCTGCGCCTGGAGACCACGGTGGTCGCCGTCTTCGCCGACGGCCGGGTCGGCGCCGTCGAGCGGGGGCGCTACGTCCTCATCCGGCCCGAGCGGCTCATCGTCGCCTGCGGGGCGCGGGAGAAGATGCTCTCCTTCCCCGGCAACACCCTCCCCGGCGTCTACGGCGCGGGCGCCTTCCAGACGCTCGTCAACCGCGACCTGGTGCGCTGCGCCTCGCGGGTGCTCGTCGTGGGCGGGGGAAACGTCGGGCTGATCGCCGGCTACCACGCCCTGCAGGCGGGCATCGAGGTCGCCGCCCTGGTCGAGGCCTTGCCCGAGGTGGGGGGCTACCGCGTCCACGCCGACAAGCTCAAGCGCCTGGGGGTGCCGATCCTCACCCGGCACACGATCGCCTGCGCGCACGGCCGGGAGCGGGTCGAGGCGGCGACGATCGCGGCGGTGGACGAGCGCTTCCGCATCCGGCCCGAAACCGCCCGCACCCTCCCCCTGGACGGGGTGCTCGTCGCCGTCGGCCTCTCCGAGGTGGACGAGTTCGCCCTCAAGGCGAAGCAGTTCGGGATCCCCGTCGAGTGCGCCGGCGACGCCCGGGAGATCGCCGAGGCCTCGGCCGCCATGTTCGGCGGGAAGATCGCCGGGCTGCGGGTCGCCCGCGCGCTGGGGGCGTACAGCGGGGAGATCCCGCGCGACTGGGAAGCGAAGGAGGAGCTCTTGAAATCCCGGCCCGGCCCGGTCAGGGCCCGCAAGCCGCCCGCCCGGGCCGGCGCGGTCTACCCCGTCTTCCACTGCTTCCAGGAGATCCCCTGCAACCCCTGCACCGCGGTTTGCCCACAAAAGGGCATCCGCACCGAGAACGACGCGATCACGGGCCTGCCCTACTTCGTCCCCGGCACCGAGTGCAGCGGGTGCGCGGCCTGTGTCGCCGTCTGCCCCGGGCTTGCCGTGACCCTCGTCGACGGCCGCGACGACCCCGAGCACCCGGTCGTCGTCCTCCCCTACGAGATCTGGCGGGAAAAGGTCGAGGTCGGCCGCCTCGTGCCGGTCACCGACGCCGAGGGGGCGATCCTGGGGCGCTACCCGGTCGTGCAGGTGAAGAGCCGCAAAAAATATCCCGGCACCCTCCTGGTCGGCGTTCGGGTCGAGCGGGCGGCCGCGGAGCGGGCGGCCGGGATCTGGGTCCAGGAGCGGGCCCTCGACCCCCTGCCCCTCTACGAGAAGGCCCCGCCGCCCGACGAGGCCGTGATTTGCCGCTGCGAGCGCATCACCGCCGGCGAGATCCGGGCCGCGATCCGGGAGGGAATCCGGGACCTGAACCAGCTCAAGGCCGTCACCCGCGCCGGCATGGGGGCCTGCGGGTCGAAGACCTGCCGGCCGCTCATTCTCCGGCTCTACCGCGAGGAGGCGATCGACCCCGCCACGATCACCGACCGCGTCGACCGGCCGCTCTTCGTCGAGGTCCCGATCGGCGCCTTCGCGGGCGTGCGGGAGGCCGGCGATGACTGAGCGCTGGGACGCGATCGTGGTCGGCGCGGGCTCGGTGGGGCTGCCCGCCGCCCTCGCCCTCGGCCGCGAGCGGCTGCGCGTGCTCGTCCTCGACCGGCATCCCTCGCCGGGCCAAGGGGAAAACAAGCACGCGATCGGCGGGGTGCGGGCGACCCACTCGACGCCGGGGAAGATCCTCGTCTGCCGGAGGTCGCTGGCGATCTTCGCCTCCTGGCGCGACACCCACGGCGACGACATCGAGTGGCTGCCCGGAGGCTACCTCTACCCGGTCTACCGCGAGGAGGACGCGCGGCTGCTCCAGGGCCTGCTCCCGCTGCAGCGCTCCTACGGCCTGACGATCGACTTCATCGGCCCCGAGGCCGTGGCCGCGGTCGTTCCCGGCATCCGCCGCGAGGGGCTGCTCGGCGCGACCTTCGCCCCGGGCGACGGCTCGATCTCGCCCCTGCGGGTCGCGGACGCCTTCTTCCGGCACGCCCGGCGGCTCGGCGTCGAGTTCCGGTTCCGGGAAGCCGTGCAGCGCATCGACCGCGAGGGGGGCCGCGCCGCGGGGGTGACGACCGACCGCGGCCGGCACGCGGCGCCGGTCGTGATCGACGCCGCGGGGCCCTTTTCCGACCCCCTCTGCCGGAGCGCGGGGGTGAGCCTGCCGGTCGTGCCCGACAGCCACGAGGCCGGCATCACCGAGCCGGTCGCGGCGTTTTTCCACGCGATGGTGGTCGACATGCGCCCCGCCCCGGGCTCGAAAAATTTCTACTTCTACCAGAACCGCCACGGCCAGGTGGTCTTCTGCCTCACCCCCGAGCCGCCGATCGTCGGGACCGACAAGCGGGAAACCTCGGCCTTCCTCCCGCAGGTCTGCCGGCGCCTGGTCGAGCTCGTGCCGCGGCTGCGGCACCTGCGCGTGCGGCGCACGTGGCGCGGCCTCTATCCCATGACCCCCGACGGCTCGCCGATCGTCGGCTGGAACCGGGAGGTCCCGGGGTTGCTGCACGCGACGGGGATGTGCGGCCAAGGGCTCATGCTCGGCGCGGGCGTGGGCGAACTCGTCGGCCGCATGGTCACGGGGAGCCCGAGCGCCGAGGACGAGATCGTACTCGCGGAGTTTTCCCCCTACCGCGACTTTCACCGCGTCGAACAACTCAAATGACCCGAGGAGAACCACGATGAGCGCCCCCCGACTGGAACCGAGGCTTTCCTTCCCCTATCGCCGGCCCGCCGTCGAGCGCGGCTACACCCGCCAGACGCTCCACGTCGACCTCTCCCGCCCCGCGGTCACCGTGAAGCCCGTCCCGCCGGACATGGAGCGGGTCTTCATCGGCGGCAAGGGCTTCGACCTCTGGCTCCTCTGGCAGGCGGTCAAGCCGCAGACCCGCTGGGACGACCCCGAAAACGAGATCTGCATCGCCTGCGGGCCCCTGGGGGGGACGCCGAGCTACCCCGGCTCGGGCAAGAGCATCGCCGCCACGATCTCGCCGCTCACCGGCACGGTGATCGACTCGAACGTGGGCGGCTACTTCGGTCCCTTCCTCAAGTTCGCGGGCTTCGACGCCCTCGAGGTCCAGGGCCGCTCCGCGGAGGATGTCGTGATCGTCATCGACGGGATCGAGCAACAGGTGACGCTCTACGGGGCGGAGGGCCTCCCGGAGGATGCCTACGCCTTGACCGCCGAGCTGACCGCGCACTTCGCCAAGGGCCGGCCGCGGGACGTCTCCGTCGTCTCCACGGGCCCGGCCGCGCGGCACACCCGCTTCGGCTGCCTCAACTTCAGCTGGTACGACCCCAAGCGCAAGCGGGCGCGCTACAAGCAGGCCGGCCGCGGCGGGATCGGCACCGTGATGGCGCACAAGAGGGTCCGCGCCATCGTCGCGCGCACCGATTCCTCGGTCACGATCGACACGAACGCCCCCGCCGACCGCGAGCGGCTCAAGGAGGTCTCCCGGCTTCACTCGCGGGAGATCGTCGAGCTCGACCCCAAGCAGAACGAGATGTCCGTGATCGGCACGACCCACCTCGTCACGATCATGAACGACCATGACCTCCTGCCCACGCACAATTTCCGCTTCGGCAGCCACCGCGAGGCCGAAAACCTCGGGCAGGCCGTCTTCCGCCGCATCTTCGACCCCGGCTTCGACGGCTGCTGGATGGGCTGCACGGTCGCCTGCTCGCACGGGGTGCGCGACTTCGTGCCCCTCACGGGGCCCTACCGCGGCACCCCGGTCTTCGTCGACGGGCCCGAGTACGAGACGATCGCCGGGCTGGGCTCGCTGCTCGGTATCTTCGATGCCCACGCGGTGATCGAGATGAACTTCTACTGCGACGCCTACGGCCTGGACACGATCTCCGTGGGGACGGCGACCGCGTTCGCCATGGAGTGCTTCGAGCTCGGGCTGATCGGCCGGGAGGCGACGGGCGGCCTGGAGCTCCGCTTCGGCAACCGCGCCGCGGCGCTCGAGCTGATCCACCAGATGGCCCGCGGCGAGGGCTTCGGCCGGGTCGTGGGCGAGGGGGTGCGCCGGATGAAGGCGATCTTCGCCGAGCGCTGGGGGGCCGACCCGGGGCTGCTCGCCGACATCGGCATGGAGGCGAAGGGGCTCGAGTTTTCGGAGTACATGACCAAGGAGTCGCTCGCCCAGCAGGGCGGCTACGGGCTCGCCCTGAAGGGCCCGCAGCACGACGAGGCCTGGCTCATCTTTCTCGACATGGTGCACAACTTCATGCCCACCTTCGAGCAGAAGGCCGAGGCGCTGCACTGGTTTCCGATGTTCCGCACCTGGTTTTCGCTTTGCGGCCTCTGCAAGCTGCCCTGGAACGACATCGTCCCCGAGGACAACCGCGACACCCCCGAGCCGGCCAAGGTCATGAAGCACGTCCGCTGGTACGCCGAGTACTTCAGCGCCGTCACCGGCCGCGAGTCCACCCCCGAGGACCTGATCCGCATGAGCGAGGCGGTCTACAACTTCCAGCGGATCTTCAACCTGCGCATGGGCTTCGGCCGGCGCGACCACGACACGATCCCCTACCGCGCCGTCGGCCCGGTGACGGACCTGGAGTACGAGTCGCGCGCCGAGCGCTACGACCGCCAGCTCGCCGAGATCCACCCCGGGCGGGACATCGCCAAGCTCTCCACGGCCGAGAAGCGCGCGCTGCTCCGCGCCCACCGCGAGGCCCAGTACGCGAGGCTCCAAGACGCCGTCTACCGCCGCCGGGGCTGGACCGCGGAGGGGATCCCGACCCTCGCCACGGTGCGGCGGCTGGGGATCGACTTTCCCGAGGTGGTCGCGCTGCTTGCCGCGCACGGGGTCCGGGAATGATCCGCGTGGGGGGAAAGGAGCACCCCTGGCGGGAGGGGCTGACCGTGGCCGAGCTCCTCGCCGAGCTCGGCCGCGCCGAGGACACCCCCGTCGTGCGCGTGAACGACGCCTACGTCTCCCGCCCCCGCTTCGCCGCGACCCGGATCCCCGACGGCGCCGAGGTCTTCCTCGTCCCCATGATCGCCGGCGGCTGAGCGGGGTTTGAACCCCCCGGCGATCCGTGGTAGCCTCCCACTATCCGGGGCCTGCGCCCGGGGTCCGCCTCCGGGGAGGCCCCGGCCCGCTCCCTCAAGTCCCCGCCCCGTCCGGCCGAAAATACCTGCAGCATGGGAACGAGCGATGTTTCTGGCAAGCCATTTTCTTCTCGCCCTGGCCAAGGTGTTGAGCCTTGCGCTCAACGCCTACCTCTGGGTCGTCATCATCCGGGCCGTTCTCTCCTGGGTGAGCCCCGACCCCTACAACCCCATCGTGCGCTTCGTGCACAACCTGACCGAGCCCGTCCTGTGGCGCATCCGCAGGCGGCTTCCGGTCGTGTTCGGGGGGGTCGATCTCGCGCCGCTCGTCGTGGTGCTGGCGATCCTCTTTCTCGAGCACTTCGCCGTGGCGAGCCTGGTCGAGATCGCCGCCGGGCTGCGCTGACCGGGAAGGAAGGGAGGACGCCATGGCGCTCACCCCGCTCGAGATCCAGCAGCGACGGTTTCGCACCGTGTTCCGCGGCTACGACCCGCGCGAGGTCGAAGGCTTTCTCGAGGAGGCGGCCGCGGCCTGCGAGGCGTTGCAGCGCGAGGTGCTCCGGCTGACGGAGGAGCTGCGGCGGGCGGAAGGGGAACTCGAGGACCACCGGCGGCGCGAGGGGACGATTCAGCGGGCGCTCCTCCACTCGCAGAAGGTCCTCGACCAGATGCAGGAAAACGCCCGGCGGCAGGCGGAGCTGATCGTCGCCGAGGCCCGCCGGCGGGCGGGCGAGCTCGTGCAGCAGGGCCAGAAACGGCTCGCCGAGCTCCAGGAGGCGATCGCCGAGCTCCGGCGCCAGCGGGTGCGGCTCGAGTCGGAGATCGCCTTCGTGATCGACGCGCACCGCCGGCTGCTCGAGGCCGGCCGCGAGGAGCAGGCCGAGCGCGACCGCGAGGACGAAAAGCTGAAACTCTTCCCGCCCGGCGCCTGAGCTCCAGGCGGCGGGGGAAAGCACGCCATGGCCAAGATCGATGCCTTTTTCCGACTGATGCACGAGCAGGGCGCATCCGACCTGCACCTGATCGCCGGCCAGCCCCCGGCCCTGCGCATCCGCGGCGAGATCGAGCGCGTGAAGTACAAGGTGCTCACGAGCGACGACCTGCGGGCGATGCTCTACGAGATCACCCCCGAGCACAAGATCAAGGTCTTCGAGGAAACCGGGGACGTGGACTTCGGCTACGAGATCCCCGGGCTCGCCCGCTACCGCGCCAACTACTTCATGCAGAAGAACGGCATCGGCGCCGTCTTCCGCGAAATTCCCAGCACGATCATGACGGCCGAGCAGCTGGGGCTCCCGCCGGTCGTCTCCAAGCTCGCGCTGCTGCCCCGCGGGCTGGTCATCGTGACCGGGCCGACGGGCAGCGGCAAGTCGACGACGCTCGCCTCGATCGTCGACGTGGCCAACCGCCAGCGGCGGGATCACATCATCACCATCGAGGACCCGATCGAGTTCGTCCACCAGAGCCAGGGCTGCATCATCAACCAGCGCGAAGTGGGCATCCACACGAAGAGCTTCTCGGCCGCGCTGCGCGGGGCGCTGCGCGAGGACCCGGACATCATCCTGGTCGGCGAGATGCGCGATCTCGAGACGATATCGCTCGCCGTCGAGGCCGCGACCACCGGCCACCTCGTCTTCTCCACCCTCCACACCTCCGGGGCGACGAAGACGGTCGACCGGGTGATCGAGGTCTTCCCCGCCCAGGAGCAGGCCCTGATCCGCTCGACGCTCGCCGACGGGCTGCGCGCGGTGATTTCCCAGGTGCTCTTCAAGCGCATCGACCGCATCGGCCGCATCGTGGCGCTCGAGATCATGATCGCCACCCCCGGCGTGCGCAACCTGATCCGCGAGGGGAAAAGCCACCAGATCCCCTCGATGATCCAGACCGGCAAGAAGTACGGCATGACGCTGCTCGACGACTCGATCATGGAGCTGGTGAAGCGGGGGGCGATCAGCCCCGAGGAGGCCTACGCCAAGGCCAACGACAAGGCGCGCTTCCGCCCGCTCCTGAAAGGCCCGCCCGTCGATTTCACCGAGGCCTGAGGCCGCCTGGGGGAGAGCCGCCGATGAAGAAACAGGAAGTCGACCACATTCTCGTCAAGATGCTCGACTCGCACCGCGAGGTCTCGGATCTCAACTTCACCGTGGGCAAGCCCCTGCAGGTCGAGACGGCGGGCGAGCTCGTCCCGGTGGAGATCCGCAACCACACCCGCCCGCTCACGGCCTTCCAGACCGAGACGATCGCCCTCAACCTGATCAACCACGACCGCCGGCTGACGGAGGCGCTGCTGCGCACCGGCTCCTGCGACCTTTCCTACGCCCTGCCCGGCAAGGCCCGCTTCCGGGTGAACATCTTCTCCCAGGGGGGCAACTTTTCGATCGTCTGCCGCAAGCTCGAGTCCAAGATCCCGACGATCGAGGAGCGCGGGCTGCCCAAGGCCATGTACCAGATCGCCCGCGAGAAAAACGGGATCGTCTTCGTCACCGGCGCGACCGGCTCCGGGAAAACCACGACCCTCGCCGCCATCCTGAACGACATCAACGAGCGCCGCCCCGTGCACATCGTGACCCTCGAGGACCCCGTCGAGTACCAGCACCCGCACAAGAAGGCGACCTTCAACCAGCGGGAGCTCGGCATGGACTTCGACTCCTACGCGAACGGGTTGCGGGCGGCCCTGCGCCAGGCGCCCAAGGTCATCCTCGTGGGCGAGATGCGCGACCGGGAGACCGTGGAGATCGGGCTGAGCGCGGCCGAGACCGGCCACCTCGTGCTGACGACCCTGCACACGACGGACGCCGGCTCGACCGTGAACCGCATCCTCGGCATGTTCCCCAACGAGGACGAGCGCCAGATCCGCATCCGGCTGGCCGACGCCCTGCGCTGGATCGTCTGCCAGCGGCTTCTGCCCAAGGTCGGCGGCGGCCGGGTCGCCACCTTCGAGATCCTCTGCACCAACCTCCGCGTGAAGGACGCGATCCTGAACGGCGAGGCCGAGGGCCGCACCTTCTACGACATCATGGAAGCCGGGACCGCCTTCGGCATGACGACCTTCGACCAGCACCTGATCGCCCTCTTCGAGCAGGGGAGCATCACGCAGGAGACGGCCATGGCCTACGCCTCCCACCGCGGGGTGGTGGGGCGCGGCATCGACATGATCAAGAGCGCCCGCGGCGAGGCGACGACCGACATCGGCAAGCTCGAGATCGACAAGGCCTACAGCCGGATGATCTGATCGCCGCCCCGCGTCGGGGGCCGGGGGAGGAACGGGGAGATGACCACGATCGCATGCAGCCGCTGCCAGGGCCGCTTCCGGCTGCCGGAAGGCAAGACGCTGCCCGGGGGGACCGGCGGGATCTCCTGCCCGCGCTGCGGCGGGCGGATCGTGCTCGGCGGCGAACCCGCCGCCGCCTCGGAATCGACGGTCTCCCTGCGGGAGATCGACCCGGGGGCGTACAACGACGCCGACCGGCCCTTCGACTTCATCGAGGAGGAGGGCAAGACGGCCCTGGTGTGCGAGCAGCACCCGCTCCTCAAGAAGCCGATCCTCGAGAGCCTGCAGCAGATGGACTACCAGATCACGGTCGCCGACAACGCCCGCGAAGCCCTGAAGCGCATGCGCTACCACGCCTACGACGTCGTGGTCGTGGACGAGGGCTTCGACACCGACAACCCCGAAACCAACGGGGTGCTGCTCTTCCTGGAGCGGATGGCGATGTCGAGCCGGCGCAACATGTTCGTCGTCCTGGTCTCCAACCGCCACCGCACCATGGACAACATGACGGCGTTTCTGAAAAGCGTGAACCTCGTCGTGAACACGAAGAACATCGAGGATTTCCCCAAGATCCTCAACCGCGGCCTGACCGACCACCTGGCCTTCTACCGCATCTTCCGCGAAAAACTGAAAGAGACGGGCCGGGCCTGAGGCGCCCCCCCTTCCCCGGATCCCGCGGCGCGTTCCCGCCGCCGCTTCAGCCGCGGCGGGACGCCGCCCACCCGAGAAAGCCGGCCAGGCTGTTTCCCAGGAAATAGCGCTCCCGCTCCTGCGCCGCGGGCGGGAACGCCGCAAACCCCGCAAGGAGCGGGTCGCGCGCGAGGATCTCCTCGGCCCAGGCGGCCGCGGGGCGCTCCGGGTCCTCGGCCACGAGGCGCTCCCAGGCGAGGAGCTGTTCGCGGTGGCGACGGAGAAGCCCGGCGCCGTCGGCGTAGAGCCCCGAGTGCCCGACGACCATGCGCCCGGGACGAAGCGCGATCAGCCGCTCGAGGCTTTCGAGCGCCCGGTCGAGGGCGAAGACGGGCGGGGTGGCGGGCCGCATGTAGATCCCGCCCGCGCCCAGGTCGAAGACCACGCCGCAGGCCTCCCCCGCAAACAGGACCTCCCCGACGGCGAAGCTCACGTGGTGCGGGGCATGGCCGGGGGTGAGGAGCGGTGCGATCCCGGGCTCCTCGAGCCGGTCCGCGGGGACCAGCCGTTCGGCGGGCACGGCCTCGACCGGCCCGTAGACCTCGGCGAGCGCCCCGAGCACCTTGCGCGAGCCCTCCCAGAGGCGGGCGGGGTCCGCGAGGTGGGCGACGGCCTTGGGGTGGCAGACGATCCGCGCCCCCGGCAGGCGGCGGGCGACCCGGCCGAGGCCGCCGGCGTGGTCGAGATGGATGTGGGTGATCAGGCAGTAATCGATCCGGCGGACCCCGAGGCCGGAGAGCGCGGCGAAGAGCTGCTCGACGGTCGACGTCGGGCCCGGGTCGACCAGGCAGGCCGGCGGCCCCGGCACCAGCCAGGCGCTGATGAAATCCTCGAAGCCCGGCCGCGGCGGGGCCAGGGGGATCCGGACCGGGTCGGCGGGCGCGGGGCGGGGCGGGTTCATGGCGGAGGCCGCCGCCGGTCGGGGGGCGGGGTCGGGTCCCCGGACCCCGCCGCGGCCACGGCGTCGATCACCTCGAGCAGGGCCCGCGCGCGGGCCACCGCGTGCACGCGGACGAGGTGCGCGCCGTGCAGGGCCGCCGCGGCGACGGCCCCCAGGGTGGCGTCCTCCACCTCGGGGCTGCGGGGCGAGGGCTCGCCTTCTCCCGGCCGCTCAAGCAGCCGGCGCAGGAAGGCCTTGCGCGAGGGGCCGACGAGCAGCGGGAGATCCAGGCCGGCGAACTCCGCCAGGCGCGCGATCAGCTCCAGGTTCTGCCCCGCGCTTTTCCCGAAGCCGATGCCGGGGTCGAGGATGAGCCGCTCGCGCGGGATGCCGCGCACGACGGCCGCTTCGGCCGCCGCGGCGAGGAACCCGCGGATCTCCCCCACGAGGTCGTCGTAGCGGGTGTCGAGCTGCATGGTCCGGGGCTCGCCGCGCATGTGCATGAGCACCACGGGTACGCCGTGGTCGGCCGCGACCGCGGCCATGTCGGGGTCGAAGCGCAGGGCCGAGACGTCGTTGATCAGGGCGGCCCCGGCGGCGAGCGCGGCCCGGGCGACGGCGGCCTTGGTGGTGTCGATCGCGATCGGGATGGAAAGCCGCGGGGCGAGCGCGGCGATCACAGGCACGACGCGGCGGATCTCCTCCTCGGCGGAGACGGGGGAGGAAAAGGGGCGCGTCGATTCGCCGCCGACGTCCAGGATGTCGGCCCCCTCGGCGGCGAGGCGCTCGCCCTGCCGGCAGGCGGCCTCCGGGTCGAGGAAGAGTCCCCCGTCCGAGAAGGAGTCGGGGGTGACGTTCAAGACCCCCAGGATCGCCGTGCGGCGCCCGAGCTCGAGGCGGAAGCGCCCCCAGCGGAGGAGGTATGGCCTTCGGGGCGCCATCAGCTCGCGGCGGGCTGGGGCGCGGCCGGGGCGGGGCGGTCCGCCGGCGCAGGCGGCTCGGCGGGGTGCCCGCCTTCCTCGTCGATCGTTTTCGAGGGCAGCTGGATGCCGGGGCGCAGCTCGTAGATCAGCTGATCGAGCTCGGGGCCAAGGATCGTCTCCTTTTCGAGCAGCAGCGCGGCGAGCCGGTGGAGGATGTCGATGTGCTCCTCGAGCACGCGCCGGGCGCGGTCGTAGGCCTGTTGGACGACGCGCTGGATCTCCTCGTCGATCCGCTGCGCGGTCGCGTCCGAAAAGTCCCGGTGCTGCAGGATCTCGCGCCCGAGGAAGACGTGGTCCTCGCCCTTGGCGTAGTTGAGCGGGCCGAGGACGTCGCTCATGCCCCAGCTGCGGACCATCTTCTCGGCGAGCGCGGTCGCCTGCTTGATGTCGTTGGCCGCCCCCGTGCTGATGCGTCGGAAGACCAGCTCCTCGGCGACCCGGCCGCCGTAGGCCACGGAGAGCTCGCTTTCGAGCTGGTCGCGGAACTTGAAGTCGCGCTCCTCGGGAAGGAACCAGGTCACCCCGGCGGCGCGGCCGCGGGGGATGATCGTGATCTTGTTCACCGCGTCGGTCTCGGGCAGCAAGCGGGCGACGAGCGCGTGGCCGCCCTCGTGGTAGGCGGTCACCTTGCGGTCTTCCTCCCGGATGACCTTCGACTTGCGCTCGAGGCCCATGTAGACCTTGTCCTTGGCGTCCTCGAAGTCGCGCATCTCGACGCGCTCGCGGCCGCGCTTGGCGGCGAGGAGCGCCGCCTCGTTCACCAGGTTTTCGAGATCCGCGCCGGAGAACCCGGGGGTGCCCTTGGCGAGCGTGTGGACGTTCACGTCGTCGGCGATGGGGGTGCGACGCATGTGGACGGCGAGGATCTTTTCGCGGCCGCGGATGTCCGGCAGCGACACCACGACCTGGCGGTCGAAGCGGCCGGGCCGGAGGAGCGCCGGGTCGAGGACGTCCGGCCGGTTGGTGGCCGAGATGAGGATGACGCCCTCGTTCGACTCGAAGCCGTCCATCTCGACGAGGAGCTGGTTCAACGTCTGCTCGCGCTCGTCGTGCCCGCCGCCCAGGCCGGCCCCCCGATGGCGGCCGACGGCGTCGATCTCGTCGATGAAGATGATGCAGGGGGCGTTTTTCTTGCCCTGGACGAAGAGGTCGCGCACGCGCGAGGCCCCCACGCCGACGAACATCTCGACGAAGTCGGAGCCGGAGATGCTGAAAAAGGGAACCCCGGCCTCGCCGGCGATCGCACGCGCGAGCAGCGTCTTGCCCGTCCCGGGCGGGCCCATCAGCAGCACCCCCTTGGGGATGCGCCCGCCCAGGCGCGTGAACTTCTTCGGGTCGCGCAGGAAATCGACGATCTCCTGGAGCTCCTCCTTCGCCTCGTCGATGCCGGCCACGTCGGCGAAGGTGACCTTTTCGGAGGTGTCCGACATGAGCCGGGCGCGGCTCTTCCCGAAGGAAAGGGCCTTGCCGCCGCCGGCCTGCATCTGGCGCATGAAAAAGACCCACACCCCGATGAGCACGAGCATCGGGAACCACGAGACGAGCAACGACATGTACCAGGGGGTGTCGGATTCGGGCTTGGCGCTGATGACGACCCGTTTCTGCCGCAGCAGCCCGATGAGGTCGGGGTCCTGCGGGGCGTACACGCGGTAGCGGGAGCGGTTGACGTCGGTGACCGAGAGCTCCTTGCCCTGGATGACGACCTCGGCCACCCGGTCTTCCTGGACCATGGACAGGAACTGCGAATAGTTGAGCGAGGCCTCGCCGATGTGCTGCTGGCTGAACAGGTTGTAGAGCATCACCATCATCAGGGTGATGACCAGCCAGAGGGCGAGGTTTTTGTAAAACGGGTTCAACGGGATGTTCCTCCGGGCGCATCGTCGCCGGTGAAGGATCGGCGACCTTTAAGTATCCTGCAGGAAGCTGAGAAATTCAAGAAAAATCCATCCCCGGGGTCTGCCCGGGCGGCCCGGCTCCGGGCCGGGCGGTCAGGGAAACGGCTCCTCCGAGGAGGCCAAGATAGGCACGGCCCCCGGCCTTGCCAACCGCAGCTCGGCGCGGACCGCCGAGCGGCTTTCCTCCGTGACCCGCGCCGCCTCGTCGAGGCGCAAGCCGGCCACCCAGAGGATGCGGCCCCCCGAGACGAGAAGCGGGCAAACGGCGCGCTGCGCCACGGGGACCCCGGCGTCGCGGAAGAATTTTTTGAGCTTGCGCGAGCCCGGCGCGCCCAGGGGCCGGAAGCGGTCGCCGGGCCTTCGGTTGCGGACCGTGAGCGGAAAGCGGACGGCCTCGCCGTCGAGAAAGACGACCCGCGGGTCGCCGGCGGGGCGGTCGGCGGCCGCGCCCCGGGGGACCGGCGCGAGCGCGATCGTCGCCCCCGCCTCGGGGATCGCGACGCTGCCGAACCCCTCCAGGCGATACTCGAAGGCGGCCTCCGCCGCGACCGCGCCGGCCGATCCGGCCGCCGCGGTGAAGACCAGCCCCTCGCCTGTCCGCAGCACGCGCAGGCCCTGCGGCCAGCGAAGCGGGCCGGCGGGCGCCGCCGCGGCGGCAAGGGCGAGGGCGGCCTCGACGTGGACGAAGGAGAGCCGCTCGAGGGTTCCGGTCAGGCGGCGGAAGACCCGGCGCACGAGGCGGCGCCGGGCGGCGCGCGGGAGGGCGCACAGGGCCTCGGCATCGAGGGCGACCCCGCCGCCCGTGGCCGCCCGGACGAGCCGCTCCTCCAGGGGGTCGACGAGGGACTCGAGCCACTCGTCTTCCGCGGCGCAGATCTCCGCCGCGCGGCGCAGGGCCTCGGCCGCGCCGGGGCGGTAGTCGCGCTCGAGCAGCGGGAGCAAGCGGTGGCGCACGCGGTTGCGCGCGATCGCGGGATCCCGGTTGGTCGGGTCCTCCCGGAACGGGATCCCCCGGCGGGCGAGGTACTCGAGGATTTCGGCCCGCCGGGCGGCGAGCAGCGGGCGCACGATGCCGTCGGGGCGAAGCGGCCGCATCCCGCCCAGCCCGCGCGGCCCGGCGCCCCGGAGCAGGTTGAGCAGCAGGCCCTCGGCGAGGTCGTCTCCGTGGTGGCCGAGCGCGACCCGGGCGTAGCCGAAGGCGCGGGCGGTTGCGGCGAAGAAATCGAGCCGCGCGCGGCGCCCGGCCGCCTCGACCGACAAGCCGAGCCGGCGGGCGAGGGCCCGGACGTCGGCGCGCTCCACGTGCCGGGCTAGGCCGAGCGCGGCCGCCGCCCGGGCGACGAAGTCGGCGTCCTCGCCCGATTCCGGCCGCAACCGGTGGTCGAGGTGGGCGACCCCGAGGGAGAGGCGCAGCGCCTCCCGCCGCGCGGCGAGAAGGTAGAGCAGCGCCATGGAATCCGGGCCGCCGGATACCGCGACGAGCACCCGGTCTCCCGCGGCGATCAGCCGGTGGCGCGCAAGCGCCTCCTCGAAGCGCCGGTCGAGCCGCGTCGGCGGGTGAAGCAGGGGGGCGGGAAACATGCCGTCACCCCGTCCTCTACGGCACCGGGCCGGGCAAGTCAAATTTCGCTTGCAAATTCGGGCGTCCCGGCTATGCTGAACTTCCCCGCCGCTTCCCCGGCCCCGCTTTCGCGGCGGCCGGGGCCCCCGCGGGGCGAAGGGGTGGGCGGCCCGGCGCCGTCGACCCGGGCACCGCGCAACAGGCGGTCACGAACCTCGTCAGGTCCGGAAGGAAGCAGCGATCAGTGATGCGGCCTGTGTCGCGGGTCGCTCCGGGCCCTCGGCCGACCGGGCCGCCCATCCCTTCGCCCCCGGCGGCGGGCGACCCCTCCTCCGCCCTTCTCATAACTCCCGATTTCTCTTGCAAATCGACGCGGACTTCGCCTTGACAGGGGGGGGTTGCGCCTTATCTTTCCCGCGAATCCGAAAATCCAATCCGAGGGATGTCGAGGATCCATGAACGAGAGGCGTGAGGAAGAGCGGACCGCCCCGTCCGGGGAGGAAGGCCGGGCCGCGGCAGAAGGGGACGCCGCGCCGGGGGCCGCAAGCGGCGGGGAAACGCCGGAGCCGGCCCCCGCGGCTCCGGGAGGCGGCCCCGACCCGGCGGAGGGGGGCGCGGGCGGCGAAGCCGGGCTCCTCGAGCGCTTGGCGGCGAGCGAACAGCAGGCCCGGGAGCACTACGACCGACTGCTTCGGGTTTCGGCGGAGTTCGAAAACTTCAAGAAGCGCCAGGCGCGGGAGATGGACGAGCTGCGCAAGTACGCCAACCGCTCGCTCCTGCGGGAGATGCTCTCCGTGGTCGACCACATCGAGATGGCGCTCCAGTCGGCGGAGGACAAGACTCCCGGCGACCCGCTCAAGCAGGGCCTGGCGCTCACGCTGAGGGAATTGCAGCGGGTTCTCGAGAAATTCCACGTCACGCCGATCGAGGCCGAGGGGCAGCCGTTCAACCCCGAGTACCACGAGGCGATCCTGCGGGAGGAATCCGCGGCCGTGCCGCCGAACACGGTGCTGCGCGTCCTGCAGAAGGGATACCTCCTGCACGACCGGCTGCTCAGGCCCGCGCTCGTGGCGGTGTCCGCCGCCGCGGCGGAACCGCCCGCGGCAGGCGAGGGAGCCGGGGAGAGCGAACCGGCCAAGGGGCGCGCCCGGCCGCCGGCGTGAGGGATGTGACGGTTTCGAGGTTTGTCTGCGAGTCCGATATCGACAAGGAGGAATCGAGTCATGCCGAAGGTCATTGGAATTGATCTGGGCACCACGAATTCGTGCGTGGCGGTGATGGAGGGCAGCGAGCCCAAGGTCATCACCAACCCGGAGGGCGGCCGGACGACGCCGTCGGTGGTCGCCATCACCGAGAAAGGGGAGCGGCTGGTCGGCCAGATCGCCAAGCGGCAGGCCATCACCAACCCCGAAAACACCGTCTTCGGGGTGAAGCGGCTGATCGGGCGCAAGTTCTCCTCGAAGGAGGTGCAGTACGACCGCAAGGTGCTCCCCTACAAGATCGAGGAGGCCCCGAACGGCGACGCCCGCATCGTCATCCGCGGCAAGGCCTACAGCCCGGCCGAGATCTCTTCGTTCATCCTCTCCTACATCAAGAAGTACGCCGAGGACTACCTCGGGGAAAAGGTGACCGACGCCGTGATCACCGTCCCCGCCTACTTCGACGACAGCCAGCGCCAGGCGACGAAGGACGCGGGCAAGATCGCCGGCCTGAACGTGCTGCGGATCATCAACGAGCCGACCGCCGCGGCGCTCGCCTACGGGATGGACAAGAAAAAGGAGGAGAAGATCGCCGTCTTCGACCTGGGGGGCGGGACCTTCGACATCTCCATCCTCGAGATCGGCGAAGGCGTCTTCGAGGTGAAGGCGACCAACGGCGACACCCATCTCGGGGGCGACGACTTCGACATGCGGCTGATCAACTACGTCGCCGACGAGTTCCGCAAGGAGCAGGGGATCGACCTGCGCAACGACAAGATGGCTCTCCAGCGGCTGAAGGAGGCGGCCGAGAAGGCGAAGATCGAGCTTTCGACGGCGCTGGAGACCGAGATCAACCTGCCCTTCATCACCGCGGACGCGAGCGGCCCCAAGCACCTCAACCTGAAGATCACCCGCGCCAAGCTCGAGTCCCTCGTGAGCGATCTGCTCGACAAGCTCGAGGAGCCCTGCCGCATCTGCATGAAGGACGCGGGCTTGAGCCCGCGCGACATCCACGAGGTCATCCTGGTCGGCGGCATGACCCGCATGCCGGCCGTGGTGGAGCGGGTGCGCCGCATTTTCGGCAAGGAGCCTCACAAGGGGGTGAACCCCGACGAGGTCGTGGCGCTCGGCGCGGCCATCCAGGGGGCGGTGCTCAAGGGCGACGTGAAGGACGTGCTCCTGCTCGACGTCACCCCGCTTTCCCTCGGGATCGAAACGCTGGGCGGGGTCATGACCAAGCTGATCGAGAAGAACACGACCATCCCGACCCGCAAGAGCCAGATCTTCTCGACCGCGACCGACAACCAGCCGGCGGTGTCGATCCACGTCCTCCAGGGCGAGCGCGAGATGGCCGCCGACAACAAGACGCTCGGGCGCTTCGAGCTCGTCGGCATCCCGCCGGCGCCGCGCGGCGTGCCCCAGATCGAGGTCACCTTCGACATCGACGCCAACGGCATCGTCAACGTCTCGGCCAAGGACAAGGCGACCGGCAAGGAGCAGTCGATCCAGATCACGGCCTCCTCGGGCTTGAGCAAGGAGGAGATCGACAAGCTGATCCGGGACGCCGAGCTCCACGCCGAGGAAGACCGCCGCAAGCGGGAGCTGGTCGAGGCGCGGAACCATGCCGACGCCCTGATTTACTCCACCGAGCGCTCGATCCGGGACCTGGGCGACAAGGTGGACGCGGCGACGAAGAGCCGCGTCGAGGAGGCGATCCAGCGCCTGCGCAAGGCCATGGAAGGCGACAACAAGGAGGAAATCCGGCGCCTGAGCGAGGAGCTGACCAACGCCTCCCACAAGCTCGCCGAGGCGATGTACCAGCAGGCCTCGCAGGCCGAGGGCGCCAAGCAGTCCGCGGCCTCGGGCGGCGCGCGCTCCACCAAGCCCGAGGAGGACGTCGTGGACGCGGACTTCGAAGAGGTGAAAGAGGAGAAGAAGTAACCCCCGTCGCGGCCCCGCCGCGGCGGACCCCGACGAGCAAGCCCGCGCCCGGCCGGCCAGGTCGGGGCGCGGGCTTTTCGTTTCCGCCGCCCGCGCCCCGTTTACATCGCCGGCGGCGGAATTATGTTCCGCCTACCTGGCCCGTGTCGGGCAACGCCGCACCGAGGAGGAAAACGGCATGGACGTGAAGAAAATCCTGTGGCCGACCGATTTTTCGAGCACTTCCCAGAAGGCGCTCCCGCACGTCAAATCCCTCACGCAGCAATCCGGGGCCGAGATCCATGTCCTCTACGTCATCGAGGATCTCGCGCACCACGACGGCTGGTACGGGGCCTTCGAGGAAAAGCGGGTCCGGGAGCTGATGGAACACGCCCGGAAGACCGCGACGAAGCGGCTCTCCCAGATCTGCGAGAAGTACCTCGAGGGCTGCCCGCTCTACATCAAGCACGTCGCCGTCGGCGACCCGGCGCAGGAAATCCTCAAGAAGATCGAGAGCGAACAGGTGGACCTCGTCGTCATGACGAGCCACGGCGAGAAGGGCAATTTCCGCTTCGGCAGCGTCACCGAGAAGGTGCTCAAGCACTCGCCCGTCCCGGTCACGGTGATCCCCGTCGACCCGCCCCGCTGACGGGCGAGGCGGCCGCGCGCGGTCAACCCCCGGAGGTCTGCGGGAAGGCCGCGTTCGCGTAGAGGTATTCCATTTTCTCCTTGTGCCGGAGCTCCTCGGTCGCCATCCGGTCGAGGAGCTCGCGCGCGGGGCCGTCGGCGTGCTCGGCGGCGAGCGCCTGGTAGAAGCGGTGCGAGCGCAGCTCCCGGTGGGCGGCGACGAGGAAGACCTCGGGCCGGGTCATCTCCTCCTGCACCTCGGGCTCCTGCTGGTGCTCGGCGATGCGGTAGAAGACGGGCTCGGTGAGCCGCAGGCCGCCGGCCCCGTATCCGCCCCGGCGGTACTCCTCGAGAAAGGCCTTGTGCTTCTTTTCCTCTTCCGCGATCCAGTCGATCGTCTCGCGCGAGGCGGCATCGGCGACCCGCTCGCGGAGCCGGCGGTAGAAGGCGTAGGCCTCCTCTTCGCGCCGGATGGCGGTGTCGATCAGGGAAAGAAGATGTGCGTCCATGCGGCTCCTCCTCGGCGCCGGCCGGCGCCCTTCCCCGCCTAGCCCCTCCGCCCGCGGGAGACGAGAAAAACGAACAGCCCCAAGTAGGCGGTTGCGACGGCGAAGGCGGCCGCCGTGCCCCAGGCCACGCCCCAGGCCGGGTAGGCCCACGAGACGCACAGGGCGTACACGGCGATCGCCCCCATCCCGCGGGGAAAATGCTTGATGATCGTGTGGACGTGGGCCTTATCATACGTGAGGTGCACGATCAACAAGAGGGGGTAGAGGGCGATCGGGAAGGCCGAAAAGAGTCCGGCCCAGGCCGGCCCGACGACGTGGGCCGCCGCGGTGACGGCGAGGAGGATCAAGGCCGCGAGCAGGGCGCGCAGGGCGAACACGGCGGGCGTGAAGCGCACGCTGCGGGCGATGCGGGCATCGGGGATGCGCCGGAAGACCAGGGTGAAGAGCCCCATCGCGGCGAAGGCGGCGAGCAGGGCGCCGGCGCGGGTGAAGGGGATCGGCCGCAGGGCGGCCGCGGCGCAGAGGTAGCCCGCCGTGGCCGCAAGGGTCGAGACGACGATCCCGCCCCGGTTGAGCCTGCGGGAGACGAGGTAGTAGACGAAGACGAAGGCCTGGGTCGCGCATAGGCCGGCGATCGCGAACACGGCGCTTTGCGCGGCGTATTCCGCGGAGATCTCCACACCGACGAAGAAGAGGGTCAGCGCGACCCCGAGGGGGTAGCCGGAGAGGATCCCCGCCATGCGCGGCCCGACCCGCTCGGCCACGAGCGACAGCGCGAGCACGACGCCCACCGTGGTGAGGACCTTGACCAGGGCCATGAGCGACGACACGGAATCCTCCGGGGCATGGGCGCGGGCGGCGGGGGCCGGGGCCGCCTCAGGCGAGCGTTTTCTTCAGGCCGTCGACCGCCGCCCGGGCGGTGGCGATCGCCAGGCCCGAGCCGCAGCCCGAGCGCACCCAGTCCTGGCCGGCGAGGAGGCTGCCCGCGGCGAACAGCCGCGGGTGAGCCGGCTCCCCGCCCCGGCCGAGGGGGCGGAAGGCCTCGTCGACCGCAAGCCCGACGCGGTTGAGCGGGTGGCCGGCGGGATCGAAGAACGCGCGGCGGTGCCAGCGGTCGCGGTCCGCCGGGAAGGTGACCGGCAGCCCGAAGACCGTCTCGACCACCCGGCCCCGCTCGGCGCGCAGCCCCCCGCCGAGAAAGCGGCCCGTCGCGAGGATCACCCCCCGGGCCTCGATGCCCGGGCAGAAGTCGCGGTTCTCGGTCTCCAGCCGGAAGCCGCCCGCGGGGAGCGCCTCCGCCCGCACGACGCTCTGGCCGAGAATCCGCCTGACCCCCGCCTGCGCCAGGGCGCGCTCGAAGGCCTCCTTGAGCCGTGGGCCGGTCGCCCCCGGCGGGAGGGTGGGGATCTCGAAGAGCGGCAGCCCCAACCGCGACTCGAGGTCGCGGTGCACCTCTCCCGGCCGGGAGATCCCCAGCACCGCGGGCAGCCCCAGGGCCGCCGCGCCCTGCCGGCAGGGGGCGAGGGCCTCGGCCAGGGCCGCCCGGCCCGCCTCCGTCTCGAGCGCGCGCGCCATCCGTTCCGGGAAGAGTTCACCGCCGCCTGCGGCGTGCGGGAATTCCACGACCGCCGCGCTCAGGCCCTTCCAGGTCGGCCGGGCGCATTCCGCGATCCCGCGGGCGCTGAAGCCCCGCAGGCCCCGGAAGGAGACGATGCGGACCGGGGCCCCGGCCCGGCGCGCCGCGATCCCCGCTTCCATGGTGGCCGGGACACGCCAGGTCGGCCGGAAGGTGCCAAGCGCGGTGAGGACCCATCGGTTGCGGTCCCCGCAGTCTCCGTAGGCGAGGCCGCATTCGCCGAGCGCGGCCGTCACGGCGTCGATCGCCTCGCGGATGCGTTCGGGGGCGATGCGCGCGAGCGGGTGGCCGGGCTCGTCGGCCGCAAGCTGCGCGAGCCCCTCCCAGGGGTTTTCCCACAGACGCCGCTCGGCGAGCGGGTGGACGGCGAGGAGGTCGAGGAGCGAGCTGGCGAACAGGATCCCGCCGGTTCGGCCGACGACCACGGCGGAGAGGCCCTCGCGGGCGGCGAACCACGCGGCGCTCATCCCGGCGATCCCGCTTCCGATCACGGCGACGTCGCAGGGGATCAGCGCCGGGGCGGGCATGACGCCTCCTCCCGGTCCAGGCCGAAGAGCCCGCAATGCAGCGCTTCCTGGAGCTCCTCCTGGGCGAGCGCCGTGCCCCAGAGGATGGGCCGCATGCCGCGCCAGCGGGCTTCGAGGAAGGCCCGCAGATCGCCGATCCCCTCCCGGCCCGAGAGCACCTGCCGGTCGTAGAGGTGGGCGTTCACCCGCAGGCCGCAGAAGGCGCCCTGGCAGGTGCCCTTGCCCACGCGGCTGCGCCGGCCGATGCCGTAGAGCGAGGGGCGCATCCCCTGGAGGCGGATCGCCTCGCAGACCTCCTCCACGGCCGAGGCGGGGATCATCTCGCATTCGCAGAGCAGGAGCTCCTGCGGGGAGCGGGAGACCTCCGGCCAGGCGCGGGGCCCGGCCCCGGCCTCCGTCCAGCGGTTCGCCGCCCGGGGGGCGAGGGGGAGCTCCGCCGTGCGGCAGGCCGCGCGCACGCCGAGCTTGCGGCAGGCCAGGTCGGCCGCCTTTTCGGCCATGAGGCGGTAGGTGGTGAGCTTGCCGCCGGTGATCGTGAGGAAGTTGTCGAGGCCGTGTGCGGCGTGATCGATCAGCGCAAAGCCGCGGCTGAGCAGGCGATCCCCGGCGTCCCCGCCGCCGACCAGCGGCCGCACCCCGGCGTAGGCCCGGATGAAGCGCGTCCCCTCCAGGGCGGGCACCATGTCCCGGGCGGCCTCGAGGATGCGGTCGATCTCGGCGACCGTGGGGACGATCTCCTCGAGGGAATCGAGCCGCACCGAGCTCGTCCCGAGAATCGAGACCGTCCCGCCGGGGACGAGGATGTCGGCGTCCGAGGCGGGGCGCAGGCGGTTGATGACCCGGCGGGCGAGGCGGCGGTCGGTGATGAGCAGGCTTCCCTTCGACCAGGTCATCGTGAGCGGCACCCCGGCGAGCGCGGCGATTTCCTTCGCCCAGGCGCCCGCGGCGTTGACGACGACCTCGGCCGCGATGCGTCGGGGCTCCCCGGTTGCGGCGTCGAGGAGGCGCACGGCGCGGATCCGCCGGCCCTCGACGTCGAAGCCCACGACGCGGTTCGCCAGGAGAACCCGGCCGCCGAGCGCCGTCGCCTCGCCGAGGTTGTCGAGGGCGAGGCGGAAGGGGTCGACCGCCGCGTCTTCGACGGCGTAGGCCGCGATCAGCTTCTCCGAGAGGACCGGCTCGAGCGCCCGGGCCTCGGCCGGGTCGAGGCTGCGGCAGGGGATGCCCGCGCGGCGGCAGGCGCCGGGGAAGTCCGCGGCGTGGCGCTCGTCGTCGCCGGCGACGGCCACGAACAGGCCGCCGGTCTCCTCGATGCAGTGCGGGGCGATGCGCCGCAGGATGCGGCCCTCGTCGCGGCACTCGACGGCCGCGGCGGGGTCCGTGGTCACGTAGCGCGCGCCGCTGTGGAGGAGCCCGTGGTTGGCGCCCGAGGCGCCGGCGTTGATGTCGCGGCCTTCGACGAGCGTGCAGTCGACGCCGCGCAGGCTCAAGTCGCGCGCGAGCCCCACGCCGGTCAGCCCGCCGCCGATGATCACAACCCGGGTTTCCATGCCTCCTCCCTCCCGCCGGACGGCAGCCATCCCTACCACAAAAGCGCTCCGCGAGAAACCTCCCGGCACGGCTTTACTTTGGCGATCGGCCGCTTTACTGTTTGCCCGCCGAACCCCATGGAAACCCAGCGCACGGAAGAACGGCCCGCGGCGTTCGTCACCTGTCCCGGCTGCGGGGCGAAAAACCGCGTTCCCGCGGAGCGGGCCGGTTCGCCCGCGGCGCGCTGCGGCCGTTGCCGGGCGCCGCTTTTCGGGGAGAACCGCGGGACGCCGGATGCGGCCTACGCGCTGCGCTGCCCCGCCTGCGGGGCCAAGAACCGCGTTCCCGCAGCGAACCTGCGGGCGGCGGCGCGCTGCGGCCGCTGCGCCGCCCCCCTCCCCACCGAGGAGCTCGCCGTGGGCCACGCCGTGCCGGTCGGCGACGCCGATTTCGAACCCTGCATCCTCCGGGCGCCGCTTCCCGTGCTCCTGTTCGCCTGGGCCCCCTGGTGCCCGGGCTGCCGCGCGGCCGCACCCCAGATCGAGCGTCTCGCCGCGCGGCTGCGCGGCCGGCTGCGCGTGGCCAAGGTGAACGTGGAGGCAAGCCCCCAGACCGCATCCCGCCTCGGGGTGCTGAGCGTCCCGTCCCTCTACCTGTTCGACCGCGGCGAGCTCCGGGAGAGCATCCCCGGGGTGCCGCCGGAGGACGAGCTCGACGCCCGCCTGGCGGGCTACCTCGCATGAGCGCCCGGTCCCCCCGCCGTTCGCCGCCCGAGCCTTCGCCGGCGGAACGGGTCCGCGCGCTGGTGCGGGCGCATTTCGCGGCCGGCCTCGAGGTCTCCGGGGGGACGGCCGCCTTCATCGAGAGCACCTGCGGCGGCGAGGCCGTGGACCGGCTTGCCGGAGGGGATTTCCCGGGGGGGGCGGAGGCCGAGAGCCTGATCGCGCTGCTCCTCGGCCCGGAGGAGGACCTGGTCGAGCGGGTCGAGGCCTTCCTCGGCGAAACGGGCTGGAGCCGGGGGGAGATCGAGAAGGCCGCGGCCGCCCTGTGCCGGGAGACCCCGCGGGTCCGCCTTCGCCTGCCGGGACGCGGCGAAGGGGGGACGCTTCCGCTCACGCCGCCGCGGGCCGAAGGGTTCCTGGAGCGGCTCGGCGTGGGGCTCTCCCTCCCCGGGGCGCTTCTCCGTGCGCTGGCCGACGCCGCCCCCGGCACGCCCGCGATGCGGCTCCGGGTCCGGCTGCGCCGGGCCCGGATCGCCTGGGTCTCGGAGACCGTCGCGTTTTGCCTCCTTCTGCTCGAGCGGCTCGATCCCGGGCGGCCGGAGGACGAGGAGGCCTTTTCCTTCGCCCTGGAGCTCCTGGCCGAGGCGCCCGCCGCGGTCGGGATCGAATCCTGGCTCGAGACCCGGCGGGGGCTTCTGCTCCGTGCGCGGGAGCGCGGGCGAAGGCAGCGCGAGCTGCTCTCCAGCGCACCCGTCGAGACCCTCCTCGCGCGCGGCGAGCGGCTGGTCGCCGTGGACGAGGAAGGGATCGCCCGCGAGCTCTCCCGGCTCGACCGCCTGGCGCTCGCGGCGTTCGGCCGGAGGTTCCCGGCGGACGAGGCCCCCGCCCGGCTCGATCTTCACGGCGCGGAGGACGTCGAGGATCTCTTCCGGAGGCTTCTTTGAGCGGCGCATTTGACAAGCGCGCGCGCTCCCTCTACCCTTCCCGGCCGTCTCGGGTGATCCGCCCCCCCGCCGGGGGCGGAAATCGTTCCCCGAGGGGGGATCACGACATGGGCCGTGTCCAGGGGGGAGTTCGCGGTTGGTGCCGGGGGGCGTGCCTCTGGCTTCTCGTTTCGGCGCTCACCGCCCAGGCGGCCGGGTTGCCGCCCGTCGAGGCGGTGCTCAAGGAGCTCGAAAAGCGCTACGGCGGCGCCCAGTTCGCGGCCGAGTTCCTCCAGGAATCCACGATCCGGTCCATGGAGATCACCGACTTCGCCGCGGGCCGGCTCTACGTGCGCCACCCGGGCATGATGCGCTGGGAGTACGAAAAGCCCGAGCGCCAGGTCATCATCACCGACGGGAAAACCCTCTGGATCCACCGGCCCCAGGACAACCTCGTCATGACGGGGAGCGCGCCGGCCTTTTTCCGCGACGGCAAGGGGGCGAGCTTTCTCTCCGACATCTCGCTCGTGCGCCGCAAGTTCGACATCACCCTCGCGCCGGCGGAAGGGGAGTACCTGTACGAGCTGAAGCTGATCCCCCGCGAGCGGGCATCGCTCAACCTGGCCGAGGTGCTTCTCTACGTGACCCCGCGCTCGCACCACATCGTGCGCATCGTCACCCGCAACGAGCTCGGGGACGACACGCGCATCGACATCCTGCAGCCGCAGTTCAACGTGAATCTCGACCCCTCGCTGTTTCGCTTCGAGATCCCCCCCGGGGCGGACGTGCAGAAGATCGAGGAATGAAGCGCGCGCCCCGGCTGGCCGGCCGGGGCAAACGGCACGGCCGGGCGGCGGGAACGGCAAAGCCGGCGCTCGCTCCCGGGCGGGAGGCGGCCGCCGGGGCGGGCGGCGAAGGGGCTTTCCGGCGGCCTACCGGTCGGGGTCAGGCGCGGCTGACGAGCTCGTCGGGGATGTCCGCGTTCGTGTAGACCTTCTGGACGTCGTCGCAGTCCTCGAGCATCTCCATCAGGCGGACCATCTGCTCGGCGTCCTTTCCCGTGAGCTCGGTCGTGTTCTGGGGGAGCATGGTGATCTCGGCCGAGACGTAGGGCACCTTCAGCGTGTCGAGCGCGGCCTTCACGGCCTCGAAATCCTCCGGGGCGGTGATCACCTCGTAGACGTCGCCTTCCTCGCGCACGTCCTCGGCGCCGGCCTCGAGCGCCTTTTCCATCAGGGCCTCTTCGCTCACCGCCGTGCGCTCGATCGCGATGTAGCCTTTCTTCTTGAACATCCAGGCGACGCAGCCCGCGGCCCCGAGGTTGCCCCCGTTTTTCGAGAAGATGTGGCGGATCTCGGCGACGGAGCGGTTCTTGTTGTCGGAGAGCGATTCGACCAGCACGGCCGCCCCGCCGGGCCCGTAGCCCTCGTAGATGCTCTCCTCGTAGTTCACGCCCTCGAGCTCGCCGGTTCCTTTCTTGATGCCCCGCTCGATGTTTTCCTTGGGCATGTTCTCGGCCTTGGCGGCCAAGATGGCGGCCCGCAGCCGCGGGTTGGAGGCGGGGTCTCCGCCGCCCAGGCGCGCGGCGACCGTGATTTCCTTGATCAGCTTGGTGAAGATTTTTCCGCGCCGGGCGTCGTTGGCGCTTTTCTTGTGCTTGATGCTCGCCCATTTGTTGTGGCCGGACATGGATCCTCCTCGTGTTTGCCCGTTCCGATGAGGTAGATTTCGCGGCTCGCCTTGCGGCTGCTTTGCGGCTTGTAGATCCGGGTGACGGAAAAGGCCGCGCGCAGGGCCTCGGTGAAGGCCCGCACGTCCTCCCCCTGGAAGATCTTGCACACGAAGGCCCCGCCCGGCCTCAGCACCGCCCGGGCGATCGCGAGCGCGGCCTCGCAGAGGCGAAGCGAGCGCGCGGCGTCGACCCCGCGGCTGCCGGTCGTGGAGGGCGCAAGATCGCTCAGCACCGCATCGAAGCGGCGGCCGAAGAACGCGGCCGGGTCGGCGGCGATCGCCAGGACGTCGGCCGTGATCGCGCTCGCCTGCGGCGGAAGCGGCACCGTGACCAGGGTGAGGTCCACGCCCACCACCGTCCCCCGCGCGCCGACCGCCTTCGCCGCGTAGAGCATCCACGACCCCGGCGCGCAGCCGAGGTCGAGGACCGCGTCGCCGGGGCGCAGCACGGCAAAGCGCTTCTGGATCTCCGCGAGCTTGTAGACCGAGCGCGCGGGGTACCCCTCCCGGCGGGCCCGCCGCGCATAATGGTCTTCCCAGCGGTTCGCCGCCGCGTGCAGCCCCTGCCGCATGGTCTGCGGGTCCGTTCCCCCCGGCTCGCGGAGAAATGCTCAAAAACAGGTTATATATGTCCGCGGAGAAAGGAAAGTCAATTCAGAAAAGCCGCTCCACGGCCTCCGCGACCGAACCCACCCCGAGGATTTCGACCCCTTCCGGCACCGGCAGGCGTTTCAGGTTGCCGCGCGGGAGGAGGCAGCGCGTGAAGCCCATCTTGCGCGCCTCGAGGATGCGCGCCTCGGCCTGGCCCACGGCCCGGACCTCGCCCGTGAGCCCCACCTCGCCGAGGACGACCGTTCCGGCGGGGACCGGCCGGTCGAGGAAGCTCGAGGCGATCGCCGCGGCGACGGCGAGATCGACGGCGGGCTCGGAGACCTTCACCCCGCCCGCCACGTTCATGAAGAGGTCGAGGCCCATCAGCTGCATGCCGACCTTTTTCTCGAGGACGGCGGCGAGGAGGGCGACGCGGTTGGCATCGAGCCCCAGGATCGTGCGCCGCGGCGTGCCGAAGCTCGCCCCGGCGGTGAGGGCCTGGAGCTCGACGAGAATGGGGCGGGTCCCCTCCAGGCTGGCGGCGACGACCGACCCCGGCGCCGCCGCGGGCCGCTCGGAGAGAAAGACGGCCGAGGGGTTGGGCACCTCCTCGAGACCGGCGTCTTTCATCTCGAAGACCCCGATCTCGTTGGTCGAGCCGAAGCGGTTCTTCACCGCCCGGAGCACGCGGAAGATGTGGCTGCGGTCCCCCTCGAAGTAGAGGACGGTGTCCACCATGTGCTCGAGGAGCCGCGGCCCCGCGATCGCGCCGTCCTTGGTGACGTGGCCGACGAGGAAGATGGGGATCCCCGAGCGCTTGGCCGCGAGCATGAGCCGCACCGTCGCCTCCCGCACCTGGCTCACGCTGCCGGGGGCGGAGCCGAGCTCGGGGGAAAACAGGGTCTGGATGGAATCGACCACCACGGCCGCGGGGCTCACGGCCGCAATCATGGCGAGGATGGCCTCCACCTCGACCTCGGAGGCGACCAGCAGGTTGGGCGAGCCGCAGGAGAGGCGCCGGCTGCGCAGCCGGATCTGCCGGGTCGACTCCTCGCCCGAGACGTAGAGGACACGCAGGTCCTGGCGGGCGAGGCCGTCCATCGCCTGGAGCATGAGCGTGGATTTGCCGATGCCGGGGTCGCCGCCGATCAGGACGAGCGTGCCGGCGACCAGGCCGCCCCCGAGCACGCGGTCGAACTCGGCGATCCCGGTCAGGATCCGCTTCTCGGTGTCGATCTCGATGGCGTCGATCGGGACAGGCTGGGCCGGGGAGGCGGCGCCCGCGGGGCGCGCCAGCAGGCCGCCGCCGGCGGGGGGGCGCTCCTCCACGAACGAGTCCCACGCCCCGCAGTCCGGGCATTTGCCCATCCAGCGGGGGGCGCGGTAGCCGCAGGCTTGGCAGGAAAAGAACGTCTTGGCGGCTTTCTTCACGATCGGGGCGGCCTGTGGTAAGCTACCCCTTGCTATCATGCCGTGCGGGCGGGGGCAACGCCCGCCCTGTCGAAAGGAGCGATGCGTTCGCCGATGCGGAAGGCGTTTTGCGGACCGGCGTGGCGCCGGTGCGGTCGGTTGGCCCTCGCGGCGTGGCTCGGCCTCGGCTGGTGGGGAGCGGCCGTCGCGCAGCCGGGGGGCGGGGTGGGCCCTTTCGAGGCGCTCAAGAAGCGGCTCGTCGCCGACGGCTTCGCCGCCGAGGCCGTCGAGCGGATCTATGCCCGGCCGGAGGTGTTCGTCGAGTCGGACGGCGTGGCCCGTTTTTTCCTCCACAGCGAGGCGAAGCTCAACTACGACCAGTTCACGACCCCGGAGTCGATCGCCCGCGCCAGGGCCTACCTCGCCGCCCACGCGGATCTTCTCGGCCGCGCCGAGGAGGTCTTCGGGGTGGAGCGCGAGGTCATCGCGGCGATCCTGCTCGTGGAGAGCCGGCTGGGGACGGTGACGGGCGGCCGCTCGGCCCTGAACATCCTCTCCACCCTGGGGGCGCTGACCGACCCCGCCTTCCAGGAAGAGTTCTACCGGCTCCTTCCCCCCGAGCGCCGGATCGGCCGCGAGCGCTACCTCGAGCGCGTGCAGAAACGGGCCGAGTGGGGCTACCGCGAGCTCAAGGCGCTGTTGCGCTACGCGGAGCGGGAGGGGATCGACCCCGCCGCCATCCCCGCCTCCTACGCGGGGGCCGTGGGGTTCGCCCAGTTCATGCCGAGCAACATCCTCGCCTACGGCGAAGACGGCGACGGGGACGGGCGGGTCGACCTGTTCGACCATGCCGACGCCGTGGCGAGCGTCGCCAACTACCTCAGGCGCCACGGCTGGCGGCCGGGCGGCGAGCGCGAGCGGCGGGAAAAGGCGATCTACGCCTACAACCCGAGCGTCTACTATGTGAACACGATCCTCGCGGTCGCCGAGCGGCTGAGGAACTGAGGCATGGAGGATCTCCGGGCGATTCTCGTCTTTCTGGCGCTTTGCGTGCCGTTCCTCATCGGGACGATCTGGGCGGTCGTCGATGTCGCGCAGAAGGATTTCGGCTCCCCGGCGGCGAAGGCCGCCTGGTGGGTCGTCGCCTCGATCCCCTTCGTGGGCTTTCTCGCCTACCTGCTCTTCGGCCTGCGCCGGGGCAAGAAAGCGGGCTGAGCGGCGCTTTTCGAATCCGGTTGACAAGAAAGGCGAACGTGAGATAAGAGAACCATTTACGTTTCGCCTTGTTGGGTCCCATCGTCTAGCGGCCTAGGACACCGGCCTCTCACGTCGGTAACACGGGTTCGAGTCCCGTTGGGACCACCAAGATTTCAAAGGGTGATAGAAACCCTGGTTGCCGCCCGGGGAGCCGTCGGCTCCGCGGACGGCTTTTTTATTTCCGCCGCATCCGGGTTTTTAATGGGTACCCCCAACATATGGGGATGCCGCTGATTTAAAACAAAGCGTGGGAAGCGTGGGCGGTTTCGGAAACAGATCCAGCCCTCCGCAATGAAAATAAATGGCGGTTCGGTAATGAGCGCGGTTTCGAAACCCACAGGCCATGCGCTTGACCTTCTCTATCTTAGCGTTGATCGCCTCTCCCAGCGCGTTGGTGATCCGATGCTTGGCGTAAGTCACAATGTTGACGATATGGGCTTTGAGCGTCTGCGCCGCTTTCTTGATCGGCTTCAGCCGAGAATGAGTCGCCCAGAAGTACCAGCGCTTGAAATAGTTGCGCATATGCGCTGCGTATCGGTAATCCCACAGATGCCGAAGATTCTCCTTGATCGCCCAGGCTCGGCAGACCTTGAGATCCTGAGCCCGGAGCATGGCAAATTCCTCTTGGCGCCATTCCGGCACGTTTTCCTGACTCCCCAGCCACAGATACTTGGTGCCCTTCAGCGGGGACTCACCGGCTTCGGTAAGCTGGCGGTGCTCGCTTTTGCGGACCTGGTCTACCGCATCCAGAACGTGGCGCATCACGTGAAAGCGGTCAAAGACAATCTTCTTATCCGCTTATCCGCTTATCCGCCTCCGGCACATGCTTCCGAGTGGCGGCAAGGAACGGATCCCACATGTCCATCGCCACCGCCTGAATCCCGGAAAGCTCTTCGCGGCTAAACTGCCGGTAGTAGGCCTCAAGGCTCTGCTGGCCGCGATCGTCACACACAAACTCCACGGTGCCCGCATCGATGTCGTAGACCAACGACTCGTATTTGTGCCCCTTGGCGATCGACTTCTCATCCACGCCCATGCGGACAGGCACTCGACGCTCTTTACGGGCCCGGCCCCGATCCACCGCCCGCTCCAGCGTGTTCCAGCTTTGATCCCAGCTCAGACCGCACAGTCTCGCGGTGGCCTCGATGCTGCACTCTTGCGCCACCCGGATCACAAAGCGCTCAAGGCTAAACGAAAGCTCCGAGCCGTTCTCGCCAAACTCCGAGCCGATCTGCTTGACCCCATGGGTCGGGCAGTTGACCCGCGGCGGACGCACATGAATGTAGGTCTGCATCTGGCAGGTGTTCAGATGCCGGTAGACGCGCTCCGGCGCATGATCATAGAGCCCGTAAAGCGTATCGCACACCGGGCAGCGAACTCGAATGTCGGGCTCATGATCCACGTAAATGTCAACTCGCTGCGCCTGGTCATCGACCACCACCTTCTGGATGAACCAGGGAGGTCGTAGCCCTAAAATCTTGGTAAACAAAAGTTTGTCGTCCATGGGTATTGAGGCTCCGAGCTGTGAGTGCTGATCGATTGGCCATCGCTGCTACGCTGGCCCGGTGATGATCTGGGGGGATCCTTCAAAATCCCCCCAAATCATCACCCCGCGTCAATACCCGTATACCTAAACCACTATAACTTGTATAGGCCCATTAAAAACTCGGATGAGCCATTTTTTTATCTCAAGGCGAGACGAGATGCGCCTGAAGAGGGGACGCTTGGCGGGCCGGGAAGAAAGCGGTGGTCCCCAAAAATTGGACAGTGTGCTAAGCTCGGGCTCCAGCGGGAGGACCCGCGATGGGAAAGAAACGTACTCTCCATGATGACGGCCGAGAAATAGAAACTCCCCGACGGTGCCGCCGAGCCTTTCGGCAAGAACGAAAAGCCCCGCAGACAGATCGCAGGCCGGGTCTTCGAGCTCTACCGGCAGATCGGCGAGTTCACGGCGGGAAAGGGTTCGGACTTCTGCAATCAGTCCCTTTAGAAGGCATTAGAGCGTTACGGCAAACCAGAAATCTTCAAAACCGAATCAAGGGGGTCCACTTTAGGCAACGGCTTCACCCAGCTTCTCAAAGACCGTCATATCGCCATCCGCATGGACGGCCGCGGCCTATGCCGGGACAACATCTCGTGGAACGGGTCTGGTGGACCGTCAAGCACCACGACCTATGCCTGCATTCGTTTGACGACGGCTCCGGGTTGCGCCACGCCTTGGACGAATGGATACGCTACTACGACCGCGAGCGCGGCCACTCTTCTCTTGACGCCCGCACCCCAGAAGGCTTAAGGTAAGTCGCCTCACCCGTTCGCGAAGGCCGCCTGATGCCTCACCGAGAAGAATCCAACCTACTCAGAGCTTAGCCTACCTATCAGGCCTTTCAAACAACGGGGTCCACTGCCGCTGCCGGGGATGCGAAGGGATCCGGCTTTACGCACCTGCGGTTAAGGGGCTCAGCCCGACTCACCGCGGAATCTCCTCGATTCGCTGAGACGGAAAAGAATGAAGGCTCGATCTGGGGTCCACCCGAAGGAACAGCCATGCGGTCGCATTGGTTAAAATTTGCACTTCTTCTCCTTTTATCTTTGGGGATGGCGCGACCGCAATCTTCGGATGCGTCATCCGCCGCCTATGCCGGATCGAGAAGCTGCATCGAATGCCACGAACGCTTCTACAGTCTCTGGTCGACCTCCTTTCATGGCCTTGCCATGCAACCTTACAGCCGCCAATTCGCAGCCGCGAAGCTCAGCCCGCAGAAAGGCGAGATGTTGATCGGCACCTCCGGATACAGGGCCGATATTTCAGGAAGCGATGGTTGGATCGATGAGAAGGGGCCGGGCGGCCGCAAGCGTTACCGCATCGAGCATGCCCTCGGCGGAAAAAATGTCTACTACTTTCTGACTCGGCTGGAGAATGGTCGGTTGCAGACACTTCCGCTCGCCTACGATGTCAGAAAGAAGCAGTGGTTTGACATGGCGGCTAGCGGCGTGCGGCACTTTCCGGGGCGGGAACCCGATCGACCGGTCGATTGGAGAGACTGGCCCTATACGTTCAACACCGCCTGCTACGCGTGCCATGTGAGCCAGGTTTCCACGAACTACGACCTTACAACGGACACCTATGACACCCGCTGGCGCGAGCCCGGCATAAACTGCGAAACCTGCCATGGACCCTCGGAAGCTCACAACCGGCTATTTCAGGGTCTGCCCAAAGATGCTCCTCCCCCGGCCGACCCGAAAATCATCCGCGTCAAGACGTTCACTCCGGACCAACACAACGACTCCTGCTCGACGTGCCACGCCAAGGCCGCCGCACTGACCGCAACCTACCGGCCCGGGGAGCGCTTCTTCGACCACTTCGACCTCGTCACTCTCGAAAGTTCCGATTACTACCCGGACGGCCGCGACCTTGGCGAGAACTACACCCTCACCTCGTGGCGCATGAGCCCCTGCGCCCAGAAGAGCGGCCTCCATTGTGTGAGCTGCCACACGTCGAGCGGCCGCTACCGGTTCAAGGCGCCGGAGAGAGCCAACGACGCCTGCCTGCCCTGCCACCGCGAGCGCGTGGCCGATGCGACGGCCCACACCCATCACAAGCCTGAAAGTTTAGGCAACCGCTGCGTTTCCTGTCACATGCCCAAGACGGAATTCGCGCGCATGATCCGCAGCGACCATTCCATGCGGCCGCCGGCGCCGGCCGCCACCATCCGGTTCAAGTCTCCCAATGCCTGTAACGGCTGCCACAAGGACAAAACTCCCCGGTGGGCGGACAGGTTCGTACGCAAGTGGCGCAGCCGCGACTACCAGGCGCCCGTCCTGCTGCGGGCAGGCCTGATTGATGCCGCCCGCGAGCGGAACTGGGAGCGCCTGCCGGAGATGCTCGAGGCCATCACCGAAAAAGCGCGCGACGAGGTTTTCGCCAACTCGCTCATCCGCTTGCTTCGCGCCTGCGATGACCGGCGGGTCGAGCCCGTCCTGCTGGCCGCATTGCAAGACCCCTCGCCGCTCATCCGCTCATCGGCCGCGGAATCGTTGGGCATGAGGCCTTCGACGGCCGGTGTCCAGCTTTTGGTGGCGGCAACGGCCGACGATTATCGCCTGGTCCGCATCCGCGCCGCCCAGTCCCTTGCCGGTATCCAGGGAATGAGACCGGCGGAGCCGCACGCATCGACCGTGAAAAAAGCGACAGACGAGTACCTGGCTTCGATGATGGCCCGGCCGGACCAGTGGAGCTCGCACTACAACTTGGGCAACTACGATCTCGGCAGGCAAGATTACGCGGCGGCGGCGGCGGCCTACGAGACCGCGATCCGCTTGGACCCCACGGCGGTCCCCCCCTACGTGAACCTATCCATTGCCCATGCCCGCCAAGGGCAAAAGGAAAAATCCGAAGCGGTGCTGGGCAAGGCCCTGGCGCTTGAACCCGACAACGCCGAAGCGAACTTCAACATGGGGCTGCTTCAAGCGGAGCTCAATGCTCCGTCTCAAGCCGAAAAACATCTGCGGCGGGCGCTCAAGGCCAACCCGCAGATGGCGCCGGCTGCCTACAACCTCTGCGTGCTGCTCGGTGAACAGCGGACGGAGGAAGCCCTGGGCTTCTGCCGCCAGGCGGCGACCCAGCAGCCGGCCGACTCCCGCTATGCCTGGACCTATGCCTACTATCAAAAAAAGAAGGGCGACAGCGATGCGGCCGCGGCGACCCTGGAGACGCTGCTAAACCGCGACCCGGCATTCGCGCGCGGCTACCTGATGCTGGCCGATATCCGCTTCCAGGCAGGCGACCGCAGGGGAGCGGAGGAGATCCTGGAGAAAGCCCTTGCCGTCCCGTCCATTCCCCGGCGTGATCGCATCGCAATCGAAGCCGCGCTGCGAGCCTACCGGGGCGGGTGGACGGATGCGGCGGAGGGTGCAAGGCAGGCGAAGCCGTGAACTCCGGCGATGGACGCTTGCACCAAGCTGCCAAGCTTGCGAACAGTACCCCCCCAAACCGGGAGTTTCGGGAATGGGGGGGGCAGCGGAGCGGACAAATGCAAGAAGCGATTGAAGTCATACGGCCCGAATTGGAGGAGCGGCTCATTCTCGCCACGGATTCTGCCAAGGCCTATATCTGGCACCTCGAAATCGATTCCGGCCGCATCTGGACCACGGAGAAGGCAAGGGAATTCTTCGGTTTTGCCCTGGACGGTGAACTGGATCTCGAAAGTTTCCTGAACATCGTCCATCCCGAAGACCGCGAGAAGCTCCGCTTGACCGTGAAAGAGGCCATGAGGTCTGGAGAGGACAATGCCGCCGAATACCGCATTGTGCGTCCCGATGGGGGTATTCGGTGGGTCCTGTCCCGGGCCCGATCGTATGCGGCATCCACGAGGCAATCGGCCCGCCTGGTCGGCGTCTCGATTGACATGACCGAGCGCAAGCAGGTCGAGCAGGCATTGGAGAATCGCCTGCGGTTTGAGCAATTGCTGTCGGACCTTTCCGCCAGACTCGTCAAGGCCCCACCCGATCGGGTGGACTCGGAAATTGATTACGGGCTGAAACAGATTCTCGAATTCCTGCACGTCGACCGGGTCGGGCTGTTGCGGTCGTTGCCGGGTACGTCCGCCTACCAGATCACCCACGGCGTTTACGCCGAGGATGTTCTCGCTGTCCCCCTAGGAGTCGAACTGCCCAGGTCCATTTACCCGTGGGCGGCCGAAAAACTGGCGGATAAGCACGAGGTGGTGTCTTTCTCGCGGCTCGATGATCTGCCGCCCGAGGCGGATGTGGACAAACAGACCTACGCCGAATGGGGTATTCGATCCGCCCTGGACATTCCCATCCGCACCGGCGGGTCCGCCGTTTACGTTATCGTCATCAACGCGGTAAAGAGCGAGCGGGCCTGGCCGGAGGAACTCATCCCGCGGCTGCAGCTTCTCGGAGAGATATTCGTGAATGCGATCGAGCGCAACCAGATCCGGCTTGAGCTCGAAAAGCACCTTCTGGAAATCGATCGGCTCAAACAAAAACTCGAGAAGGAGAACGTCTATCTCCATGAGAAAATCAAGCAGGTGGCCGATCAAACGGAGATCGTGTGGCAGAGCCTGGCCATGAAAAAAGTGCTGTCGCGGGCGGAGCAGGTGGCCCGGACAGGCTCCACGGTCCTAATCCAGGGTGAAACCGGCACGGGAAAGGAACTCGTGGCCAAGGCGATTCACCGTTTGAGTTCCAGGAAAGACCGGCTTCTGGTGACCATCAACTGCGCCTCCCTGCCCCCCACACTGATCGAGAGTGAACTCTTCGGCCGGGAAAAGGGGGCGTACACAGGCGCCCTCACCAAGATGATCGGTCGTTTCGAGGTTGCCGACGGCTCAACGCTTTTTCTCGATGAGATCGGGGAGATGCCCCTCGATCTTCAGAGCAAGTTGCTGCGGGTCTTGGAAGAAGGAAGTTTTGAGCGCCTGGGTTCGACGAAGACGCAGCACGTGAACGTCCGCATCATTGCCGCCACCAACCGGGACATCGGCGAGGAAGTCAAGGCGGGGCGATTCAGAAAAGATCTTTACTACCGGCTAAACGTATTTCCCATCGTCATTCCGCCCCTCCGGGAGCGTCCCGAGGATATTCCCCCGCTCGTCTGGGCGTTTGTCAGAATGTTTCAAGAACGGATGGGGAAGGAGATCGAAACGATCTCGCAGAACACCATGGAAGCGCTGCAATCCTATTCCTGGCCGGGCAACGTAAGAGAACTAAAGAATTTCATTGAACGTGCCATGATCATGAGCAAGGATAAAACCCTGGCCGTGCGCCTGCCCCAACCCGGCTCCTTGGAAACAGACGCCACGCTAACCCTCCAGGACATGGAGCGAAGGCATATAGCGGCCGTGCTGGAAAAGACCGGTTGGCGACTCAGCGGCAAGGGCGGTGCCGCCGAGGTTCTTGGTTTAAAGAGGACCACGCTCCGCGCGAAAATGAAAAAGTTGGGTATCAAACGATCCGACAAGACCCAAGACCATGGCTAAATAATGCCTATTGGCAATATGTTGCCATACGCAGTTTCTCCCCCGTCGTGATCGCCCCGCCTTTGTTCACCTAAAACCCTATTAAAATTCGGCTTTGTAACGAGTTTACGTGATTAAGCGGTTTTTCAGGCCTCTCTTTTTTAAAATTCTTGCAAAATAAAACGGATTCCTCTTTCTTAGA
>FWPV01000963.1_pt1 | contig 36773 bp, 31 predicted proteins | sample 2228371 | NCBI WGS metagenome assembly FWPV01 (sample SAMEA103939776, study PRJEB20133) | metagenome | reverse complement strand
GTACATCTCGCGGGTCTACACCTCCCACTACTTCCAGGGGGCAGGGGGCTGCAGCGACCGCGACAAGACCGATGTCCTCAGCGAGGTTTCGCTAGATGCCTTCGCCTGGGTTGAGCCTGACTTCCCTGACAGAGCAGCGGTGATGCTGCAGTATACATTGGCGCAGGCGTGCTCCGACGTCACGGTGACGGCATACGCACCCAATCTCGAAACTACGACTATCTACGTCCCAACAGATGGCACCCTCCCGGGCAGTGCGGGTACGCACAATGTCTTTGTGGAGTTCAAGGTAAGACGGGATCAGATGGGGCCGTACAGCTTCGTCATCACCGGGATGCAAGCCGATGGCTCCGCCAACCGCGACGGGCTACCCAAGGCCCTGGTGCCCCAGGGCGCGGTCCAAGCGGTAGCCGCTCCAGCGACGACGGTTGCCAGCGACGGTTTCGGAAGCTGGTTTTTCGACCTTGCCAAGGCTGCAACCCTCGCGGAACAGACAGAGCACAACCTGCCTTACGCGATCGGCTCAGCGGAGGCGACAACGTGGGCGATCACCGACACGCTTAAGCATGCTGCCGTTCTTGCCTACTACGGCCACTCTGATGCGACCTCGATTGGCGACGGTTCAGGCAACAACAAGTATCTCTTCTCAAGCGACCTCGATGGCCTCAGTGTGGGGCACGTTCTCTTTGCCCTGTGGGGGGGCTGTGACACTGCCAATCCCACGCAGTACACTGGTGAGAACTGGCTCGTGGCATCGCAGAGGAATGGCATAGACTGCGCCGTCGGATGGACGACCTCCGTATCCCTTGGCGCGCTTGCGAAGTTTGCCGAATTCCTCTGGCACGACCTATCTGCAGATAGCGCTTGGGTGTCGCTGGCATGTAACGACGCAGCCTGGACAACACACCTCTGGTTCCTATGCGTCCCCACTGGGATCCTGAATTACAACATGTACGGCGACGTGCAACTGATGCCCGCCCGTTTCGGGGAGCGATGAGGATGACCAAGTACCGGGCCGCGGCCATGACGATTGCCGTCGCTGCAGCACTGCTTGGCTTGTGGCTTACCTGGCAAGGCTATCTACTGGTCCTGCGGTCGCGCATCGCCAGCTTCGTTGGCGTCCCGACAGCCTATGTTCAGCCGCAACACAATGGCCTGCTCGGCATGCATACGCCGGGGCCGTACTTCAACGTCACGGCCCCAGATGGCCATCACCTTGCGACCGCCTTTGCGACGCTCTCTGGTACCGTCAGCGGGATAACGTTCGCTGTGCGACCCGGCGGGTTGATCGAGCCCCGCGAACCGGACCCCCTGCTGACCGCTGAAGGCACCGACAGACTGGCTCGGGAGCTAATCGAGCGATTCTGGGACAACGCCCCCGTATCGCTGCAGAGAGTCAATTACCAGAAGGACAAACCCGGCGGGGTAAAGGCTTCCTGGCGTACCTCGGGACCCGAAGTGAGGGTCTACACCCTCATTGGGATGCCCGGCCGCTTCGTCGCCATTGAAAGAGGTGAGCCCCAACCATGACCACGGGACGCCTTGCTTCACTGCGCGTCGCGGCCGTCGCGGCCAGCGTCGTCCTGGTCTGCCATGTAGTGCCCTGCAGGGCGGCAGACGAGGGAACAGGGTCGCAGGCTGCGGCGCTGGCGGCCCTCGCCAACATCATCGGGTGTCCCGAGGGGGAACTGACCCTGGAGCCACTGCCCCCGCTCCCCACGGGGCATGTCTGGGAGAAGCGGGTCGTCCGGTACCGCATCGCGACACCCGGATCGCAGGACATCAGGAAAGCGATGAATGGCCTCCTGCTCTTCGATACGAGGCACGCCACCGTATGCCGGATCGTCCTGTATGACCGGCTCGCCGGCGCCCCCAAGTACGAGGCGGACTACTCCCCACCGGAGTCCCTGCGGGTGGTTGCGCAAGCCATCGCTGAGCGTATCAGCGGCTTCGATGTCAGTGCGATGGCCGGACCGACGATAGGGACTATCCAGTCGCGCCTCTACGAGTACACATGGCAGGAGCGAGCCGCCGGCAGCGAGGCGCTCACAGGAACATCGGTTGGTGTGGCATTGTCCCCCGCTACCGGCGAGTGGGTTGCGCTGTCGATCTGGCGCGCCGACCCGAAGGTCACGGTGGAAACGGTGGGGCTGTCTGAAGCTGCGGCGCGCGACAAGGCCCTGGAGCGAGTGCGGCCTGCGCCGGATGTGGAGGTCGGTGAACGAGGACAACTCATGCTGTCAATGGCCCTTGTGCCCGGGGAAGGTCCGGGGTGGGTCTTTGAACTGCGCGACCGTCGCACTGGCCGCAGTGGGCACATGGTGATTGATGCTCAGACTGGCGCCGTCGTCACGAGCACGCTCGACCTGCCTGCGCAATGACGTGACCACTGCTCACCCCCCGCGCCGGAGGCCCTCCTTGGCCTCCGGCGCGGCAGGTTCAGGGAATGTGCAGGGAAGTCAGGATGGGCTCACGAAGAGGCGGTGACCCGGATCAAGGCTTGTTGGATGTCCGCCAGGCGGAAAGGCTTCAGGAGCTGGGGCTGGTCGTCGCGCAGCAGGCACTGGGCCGGAAGGGTCTCCATCTCCTCGCCGGTGATGAAAATGAACCGTCGAGCCAGTTCCCCACGCAGCGATCGGCAGGCCTGGTAGAGCTGGTCTCCGTCCATGTGAGGCATGTAGAGGTCGCAGATGACCGCCTCATAGTCGTTGCTCTGCAGCTTGGGCAGGGCTTCGCGACCATCCTTGGCCAATTCGGACTGGTAGCCCAGAGCTGCGAACATGGCCTCCAGACAGCCGCGCACTGCTGCATTATCGTCAACGATCAGGACTTTGGCGCCGTTCCCACGGCGGCGCCGTGCTTCAGTGGGGTAGGGCATCGTGGCAGTTGCCCCCTCAGGCGTGCCGCGATGATACACAACCAGGCAATACACGCAAGCTGACTATACCCTCTTGCACGCCAAGTGTAACATCGGCCATGTCAGCGCGAGCTTAAGGCCCCTTCAAATGTCAATCAAGCTTGAAATGGCATTGAAAGCACATGGGGCGGCTGCTGAGCGCACGTGTACGGCCTCTTGAGCCAGACCGAAGGCACACCCTTGCCCGGCCTGGTCACACGCGCTTTGACTTTTGGGGGGGCATAATGTAGAATCGCCGCCATGGCAAAAGGGGTGGGCCAGTGTCGAGCCTGGGAGGACCGACGTGATCTCCACTTCTGATTTCAAGAGCGGCCTGACCATTGAGTTGGATGGGAAGGTCTACCAGATTGTCAGCACAGAGTTCCACAAGCCGGGCAAGGGCCAGGCGGTGGTACGCACGCGCCTGCGGGACCTGGAGACCGGGAACGTGTTCGCCAAGACCTTTCGGTCGGGGGAGAAAGTGGAACCGGCGCGGGTTGAGCGTAAGGAGATGCAGTTCCTGTACGCCACGGGCGAGAGCTTCGTGTTCATGGATCTGGACACCTACGACCAAGTCGAGCTAACGGCTGAACAGGTGGCCGACCAGGCCAAGTGGCTCAAGGACGGCGAATCCGTGTGGTTCATCAGCCACAACAACCGCATTCTGGGCATTGATGTGGCCAACACGGTAGACCGCCGGGTCATCAAGACCGATCCGGGCGTGCGCGGTGACACGGCGCAGGGCGGGACCAAACCTGCGGTCATTGAGGGGGGCGCCACGGTGACCGTGCCTCTGTTCGTGAGCCAGGACGAGATCATCCGGGTTGACACGCGCACCGGCGAATACGTAACCAGGGTAAGCAACTAAGCGGTTTCGGCCCCCGTCGGAACTTGGCAGGCGGACTCAACGTGCAGATAGACCGCGACCGTATCCTCGAGCTGGTGCGAATTCTGAAAGCCTCCTCCGCGGCCGAACTGACCGTCGAGGAAGGGGGCGTGACGTTGCGTCTGGTCCGGGCCCTCACGCCCGCCGCGGCCGAGCCGGTGGTTACGGTCGCCGCCGGCGCTGACCCACCGAGTACGGTACCGCTGTCCGAAACGCCGGCGCCTGCAGGACCCACCGTTGATACGGTCACCGTGACCTCCCGGTTCGTTGGGCTCTTTTACCCCGGCAGGGGACCTGGCGGACCTCCACTGGTGGAGGTGGGCCAGGAAGTGGCCGAGGGACAGGTGCTGGGTGTGGTTGAGGTCCTCCGCAAGCCCATGGACGTCACCAGCCCGGTGGCCGGTGTCCTGGTCGAGAGGGTGGCCGAGGAAGGGGCGCCGGTGCAATACGGCGACCCGCTTTTCGCCATCAGAGTCTGAATGGGCGCTATCCAGGAGCTGTCGCTGCATGCGCCGCCAAGGGTTTGCACTGGTTGAACTGCTGGTCGTGATCGCCATTGTCGCGGTCGTGGTGGTGGCCTATATGGGCTTCCGCAGCAAGCGAGACAAGGCGGGACCGGAGACGATCCCCGGGAAAGCCATCCAGAAGGCGGAATCGGTGGAGTGTCAGTCGAACCTTAGCCAGATCCGGCAGATGGTTCAGATGGAGGTCATGGATAGCGAGCAGTACCCGGCGCGCATTGACCAGGGCGCGACAGCCAGCATCAGCAAGTGCCCGGTGAGCGGGAAGCCCTATTCGTACAACCCCCAGACTGGCCAGGTCTGGTGCACCACCCCGGGCCATGAGAAGTACTAGCACCGGAGCACGGCAGACCTCCCCGGCAACCGAGGATTCACATGTTCGAGAAGATACTGGTGGCCAATCGCGGCGAGATCGCCTGCCGCGTCATGCAGGCTTGCCGCGAGCTACACGTCGCCACCGTCGCCGTCTACTCCGAAGCGGACCGAGACTCGCTGCATGTGCAGATGGCTGACGAGGCGGTCTGCATCGGCCCGCCTCCCAACCGCGACAGCTACCTGAACGCTGCTAACATCATCAGTGCGGCGGTCATCACCGGGGCGGAGGCCATCCATCCCGGCTATGGCAACCTCTCCGAGGTGCCGAGCTTTGCGGAGGTCTGCGAGGCCTGCAAGATCAAGTTCATCGGTCCCCCGTCGCACGTGATCAGCAAGATGGGGGACAAGGCCGCGGCGCGCAAGACAATGCAGGACGCTGGGGTTCCTGTCATTCCAGGGAGCGACGGCCCGGTATCCGATCTCAAAGAGGCCCGTGATATTGCCGCACAACTGGGGTACCCGGTCCGCATCAAGGCCGTCTCAGGCGGAGGTGGGCGCGGTATCCGGGTAGTGCACAACGCAGAGCAGATCGGCGCCGCACTGGAGGCCGCGCGGGCTGAGGCCAAGGCCGCTTTTGGCAGCGGTGACGTCTACATTGAGAAAGACATCGAGGAACCGCGCCACGTTGAGGTGCAGGTGCTCGCCGACGAGCATGGGAATGTGGTTCACCTCGGTGAGCGCGAGTGCTCGATACAGCACCGCAACCAGAAGCTGCTGGAGGAGGCGCCGTGTGTGGCTGTCTCCAACTCGCTGCGCCGTCGTCTTGGCGAGGCGGCGGTGAAGGCAGCCCAGGCGGTAGGCTACACCAATGCCGGCACCATCGAGTTCCTGCTGGACAAACGGGGCCGCTTCTACTTCATGGAGATGAACACCCGGGTGCAGGTGGAGCACCCGGTCACGGAGATGCTCACCGGCGTTGACATCGTGCGCGAGCAGATTCGGATTGCGGCGGGTGAGAGACTGAGCATCGAGCAGGGCCGTATTTGGTTCAACGGCCACGCCATCGAGTGTCGCATCCTGGCTGCCGACGGTGACCGGGAGTTTGCGCCTTCGCCAGGCACGATCACCGAGTGGCAGCCCCCGGCTGGTCCGGGTATCCGTGTGGACACCGGGGTGCGGGCGGGCTCCGTCATCTCGTCCTACTATGACCCCATGGTGGCCAAGGTGATCTGCTGGGCACCGGACCGCGCCGCTGCTATCGGCAAGATGGAGGGCGCGCTGAAGGGTATGATTGTCAAGGGCATTCGCACCACCATACCCTTCCATCTGCGCTTGCTAGGCAACGCCTACTTCCGGCGCGGGGAGATTGACACCCACTTCCTGGAGCGCCGTATGCCCAAGTCTGGGGAGGACCGGCCATGAACCACGAGACTGGGAGTATCCATCCTTTCTGGCGGGCGCTGGTCGGCGCCAGCTTCGGACTGGCCATCGGCGCCATCGGGGCCTTCGCCGGGTTCTGGGCTGCCGTGCTCACCACCGTCTTAGTGCTGCTGGGCGGCATCCTGGGGGTACTGCTGATCAGTGGCGACTGACGCGAACGGTGAACCCGGGGACGTCCGGGTCTTCCCGCCACTGGGGACTGCGGGCTGGAGCGAACAGTGAAAACAGCCGGAGCACGACGCAAAGCGCGCGAGCTGGCCCTGAGCATCCTCTTCGCCGCCGATGTGGGCGGAGTAGGGCCGGGCAAGGCCATGGCCGAAGCAGACCATACCTTGTCAGTGCTTCTGGAGGTCTGGGACGTTGGGGAGGACGAGAAGCGAAAGCTCGTGGCTGAGATCGAGGACTATGGCCGCCGGTTGGCGGACATCTACTTCCGCAGCGCCCCTCAGGTGGACCAGCTCATCAACGAGTACTCCCACGAATGGGCCTTGGACCGAATGCCGGGCATTGACCGCAACCTGCTGCGGATCGCCCTGGCCGAGCTGATGTTCTGCCCCGATGTCCCCGTGAGCGCAGCGATCAACGAGGCGGTGGAACTGGCCAAGGAGTACGGGGGGGCCGAATCGGGCAAATTCGTCAACGGCATCCTGGGTGCCTTCGCCCGCGACCACCAGTCGAGCATCGCTCCGCGGTAACAGGGCCAGGCAGCCGGGGCGGGCGCCGCGCAGGTGTCCTGGCGCCACCGGCGCGTCTTGCACAGGAAAGCGACGTGGATAGCACTCCCACACTCACGGTACAGGAGCTCACCACCTACGTCCGGCAACTGCTGGAGCATGATGAGGTGCTGAAAGAGGTAGCGGTGCGCGGCGAGGTCTCAAACTTCAGCCGCCATTCGTCCGGGCACCTGTACTTCTCACTCAAGGACGATCGAGCAACGCTGAGTTGCGTCTGTTTCCGGGGTGCGGCTATTGGTCTGAAGTTCGAGCCGCAGGACGGCCAGAGCGTCATTGCGTACGGCAGCATCACCGTCTACGAGAAGCAGGGGCGGTATCAGCTCATGGTCCGCTTCATGCGCCCCGATGGCGTGGGCGACCTGGCGGCGGCGCTGGAAGCCCTCCGCAAGCGGCTAGACGAGGAAGGGTTGTTTGCCCCGGAGCGCAAACGCCCCCTGCCCCGTTTCCCGCGGGCCATTGGCCTGATTACTTCGCCCACTGGCGCCGCCGTCGAAGACATGAAGCGCATCATCGGCCAGCGGTACCCGCTGGCGCGAATCGTGGTCGTCCCGACCATCGTCCAGGGAGAAGCCGGGGCATCCAGCATCGTCGCTTCCCTGCGGCGGGCCAACTGCCGCGACGACCTGGACGTGCTGATTGTGGGACGGGGCGGTGGCTCTCTGGAGGACCTCTGGTGCTTCAACGAGGAGAGCGTCGCCCGCGCTGTCTTCGCCAGCCGGCTGCCGGTCATCAGCGCGGTGGGCCATGAAACCGACACCACGATCTGCGACCTGGTGGCCGATGTCCGGGCCGCAACGCCCTCCAACGCCGCTGAACTGGTGGTTCCCGACCAGCAGGAACTGCGGCGCCATCTGCAGGCTCTCGGGCGTCACCTCGCGGCTGGTCTTGAGAAGCAGTTGACACGCTGGCGGCGAAGACTGGAGCAGGCAGCCCGGCATCCGCTGTTGCAGCGACCGGAGATGCTCCTGCACTCCTGGGTGCTGCGTCTGGACACTGCCGCCACCGGCCTGCTCGATGGCATCGAGAAGATCGTCGGCGCCCTGCGCGCGCAGTTGGATAAGGCCAGCGTGCGACTCGACGCACTCAGCCCGGTGGCCGTACTCGGACGCGGCTATGCCATCGTCCGCAGGCGCGAGGATGGGGCAATTGTGCGCCAGGTCGGACAGGTTTCACCCAGAATGGGTCTGACCATCACCGTCGCTGACGGTGACTTCGGGGCCCTGGTCCAGGGTCCTGACACCGCCGCCGTCTGATTACCGCGCCGACAGCTTCGGGGAGTGTGACCTGTGGAAGACACCCAGAATCTGAGCTTTGAGGCCGCGCTTCAGCGTCTCGAGGAAATCGTCGCCAAGCTCGACGGTGGTGAACTCTCACTGGAGGAGGCTATCGCCTGCTTCCAGGAGGGCAACCGATTGCGCGAGTACTGCGAGCAGAAGCTCAAGGAGGCGACGTCTCAGGTAGAGGAGCTTCTGCCCGAGGCCGGTCCCGAGACTGCCGAGGAGATCAGTGGCGGCCTCTTCGGGGATGACTGACCCGGGAGGCCGGCAGCCGCGTCGGCCCCGTGGTCCTGAGCAAGAGATGGCACCCATACTGGACCGTATCAACAGCCCTGCTGACCTGAAGGCCCTCAGTCGCGACGAGCTGAGAGAACTGGCGCACGAGATCCGGCAGACCATCATCCGGACGGTCTCCTGCACTGGTGGCCATCTTGCCCCTAACCTGGGCGCCGTGGAGCTCACCCTCGCCCTGCATCGGGTCTTTGACTCGCCCCGCGACAAGCTGATCTGGGACGTGGGGCACCAGTGCTATACCCACAAGCTGGTCACCGGTCGCCGCCAGGAGTTCGAGCGTATCCGGCAACAGGGAGGCCCTTCTGGCTTTCCGCGTAGATCGGAGAGTGAACACGACGTGTTCGGGGCGGGGCACGGCAGCACGTCCATATCGGCGGCACTGGGCTTCGCCACGGCGCGCGACCTGCGGGGCGGTAAAGAGCACGTGGTGGCGGTCATTGGAGATGGGGCGCTAACCGGCGGGATGGCGTTTGAGGCGCTGAACCACGCCGGTAGCCGCAGTATTGACTTGATTGTCGTGCTCAACGACAACGAGATGAGCATCAGCCCCAGTGTCGGTGCCGTGGCGGCGTACCTGTCGAGGGTCCGCGCGGGGCTAGTCGAACCTACGGTGCGACGGGCTCGCAGTGACATGAAGCGGATTCTGCACCGCATGCCGGGAGGCGAGACCATGCTGTTGGCCATGGATCGCCTGAGGGACGGCATGAAGCAGCTCGTCGTGCCCGGCATGCTCTTTGAGCAGCTTGGTTTCACCTACCTGGGACCCATTGACGGCCACGACCTGCAGGGCCTGCTTGACATGCTGGAACACGCCAAGCGGTTGCGGGGCCCCATCCTGCTGCACGTCCTGACCACCAAGGGCAAGGGTTACGACCCGGCCGAGTGCGACCCTCAGGGCTTTCACGGCACCCGCCCCTTTGATGTGGAGGACGGCACCTGTCTGCCCAGCGAGGGTCCGCCGACCTACAGCCAGGTCTTCGGGGAAACCCTCTGCCGCCTGGCTCAGAGAGACCCGCGCATCGTCGCCATCTCGGCCGCTATGATTGTGGGCACCGGCCTGCAGCCCTTCCAGGAGCGTTTCCCCGAACGCTGCTTCGATGTCGGTATGGCGGAGGAGCACGCCGTCACCTTCGCCGCCGGCCTGGCGGCCTGTGGGTTCAGGCCGGTCGTGGCTATCTACTCCACCTTCCTGCAGCGGTCCTACGATCAGATACTCCACGATGTCGCGTTGCAGCGACTGCCGGTCGTCTTCGCCCTCGATCGCGCCGGACTGGTGGGCGATGACGGGCCAACCCACCATGGCGTTTTCGACCTGAGCTACCTGCGCACCATCCCCGAGATGGTCATCATGGCACCGCGCGACGAGCGCCAACTGCGCGACATGCTGGCCACGGCTTTTACATGCAGTGGGCCAGCCGCCCTGCGCTACCCGCGCGGCCAGGGCCGGGGCCTGGACCTGACCGGCGAACCCGGTGTAGTGCCACTGGGACAGGCCGAGATCCTGCGCGAGGGCGCGGACATAAGCCTCCTGGCCGTCGGAACCACAGTGGCCGCCGTCGAAGAGGCAGCGCAGTTGCTCGCAGAACGCGGTCTGCAGGCCGCAGTGGTTGATATGCGCTTCGTCAAGCCCATCGATGAGGACACCGTCCTGGCCTGCGCCGCCCGGGGCCCGATCGTGACCGTCGAGGAGAACGTCCTCGCGGGAGGCTTTGGCGCGGCTATCGTCGAACTACTGCAAGACCGCGGGGTTTGCTGCCCGGGCGTCCGTCGTCTGGGGCTGGCCGATCGATTCGTTGAGCACGGAGACACGGCAGTCTTGCGAACCCAGGCTGGCCTGGATGCAGCCAGTATCGCCGCCGCCGCCGAACGGCTCCTGACCGAGACAACACGGCCTGGACCGAGACGCTGACACCGAGAGTGACCGAAGGAGCTGACACCTGGTGCGAAGGCACTTCTCTGCCTCGTTGGTACTTGCCCTCGTGGCTGCTGTGGCGGCCGGGAGTGTCTCGACTGCGCTGGCCCAGGCGACCGCCAGACCTGCCGAACGGGGTCAGCAGGCGGTTCGCGAAGGCCGTCTCGATGAGGCCATTAAATGCTTCCAGGAGGCGCTCAAGAAGGACCCCCGCAATGCGGGTCTGCATGCCTGGCTGGGCTCCACCTACCTCCAGCAAGGGGCTGTTTCAGAGGCCGAGAAAGCCCTCAAAGAGGCTCTGGCGCTGGATCCCAAGCTGGCTGCGGCGCACAACAACCTGGGCAACGTCTACTTCGGCCGCGGCCAACTGGAGTTGGCGGAGAAGAGCTATCTGCAGGCCACGAAGCTTGACCCGAAATCCTTCGATGCCCACTACAACCTGGCGAACCTCTACCAGCGCATGGGCAAGCATGAGCCATCCTGGGTCTACTACACCCGGGCCTTGCTCATCAATCCCAACGATGTCGAGGCTCACATCGCCTTTGGGCGCGCCTTGCAGCAGATCGGTGAGGTGCAGAAGGCCATTCGGGAGTACGAGCTGGCGCGTCGGCTCCAGCCGGGCAACGTTCAGCTACTGAACACCCTGGGCCTGCTGTACACGAAAATAGGCCGTTACCAGGATGCCTATGACCGAAGCACAGAGGCTCTGAAATACGAGCCCAATTCCGTTGAGGGGCACATCGGCGCCGGAGTGGCGCTGTACCACCTGGGGAAGCTGGACGAGGCCGCCAGTCACTTCCAGGAAGCGCAGAAGCTCGATCCAGCCAATGCCTCCGCGCGCGACAACATGGGCCTGGTGCTGGCAGCCAAGGGGGACTTGCAGGGCGCCGAGGATATCTACCGCAAGGCCCTGGCTGAACGCCCCGAGGATCCGGTGGCCCTGCACAATCTGGCTTCGGTGTGCCTGAAAGCAGGGCGGACCGACGAGGCCGTTGAACTGCTGCGCAAGGCGGTCGCCGCCGACCCGAAGTTGGCCGAGGCTCAGGTCAATCTGGCGGTAGCTTTGGAGCAACAGGGGCAGGCCGACGCGGCTTTGGCCCAGTGGGAAGAGGCGGTGCGCCGGTGTCCCCGTTGCGCAGAGGCTCAGGCCGGCCTGGGGAAGGCCCTGTACGAGCGCAAGGACTACGGGGCGGCGTTGACGGCCTACCTGCGCAGTCTGGAACTGAAGGAAGAGAATCCTCTGGCGCACAACGGTGCGGGGCTGATCTATCTGGCTCGCGACAACCTCGTCAGCGCCGGCACCCACTTCAGGGCTGCCGTCCGGCAGGACCCCGGCTTTGCCGAGGCGATGAACAACCTCGGGGTCGTCCTTGAACGTGAGGGAAAACGCTCTGAAGCCCTGCAGCAGTATCAGAGGGCCCTGGAGATTGACCCGGAGTGTCAGCCGGCACGGGAGAATCTGCAACGACTCCAGGCGCCGACCGCACCGCCCGCCGACCGCAGCGGCACCGGATAGGCCGTGACTACCACCATGTCAGTCGCGCGGATGCAGCGCATTGGCTTGACAGTCGCCACGCACAAGCGGCGGGCGGTCGATTTCGCTGGCCCTCTCGTGGCACGCCTCGTGGAGCGAGGGATTGAGGTCCTGCTGGCTGACGGAGAGGATCAACTGCCAGCCCTGCCAGGGGCCAGCCCGGTCTCTCTGGTGGAATGCGTGGCCACCGATCTGGTTATCGCGCTGGGCGGCGACGGCACCCTCCTGCATGCAGCGCGCGCCGCAGCCCCCCAGGGAACACCGCTCCTGGGCGTGGACCTGGGCAGTTTCGGCTTCCTGGCCGCTGAAGACCCCGACTACCTGCTGGCGCACCTGGACGACGTACTCGCGCAGCGCTTTGAGATCGAGCCACGAATGCTGCTGGCCGCCAGTATCGCGAACCGGGACGCAGTGGCCTCAGAGTGGCTGCTGGCCTTCAACGACGTGGTCGTTAGCAGGGGACTGCAGGCGCGTCTGATCCGCCTGCGGACGACACTGGATGGCGTCCGTACCGCGACCTTCCCTGCGGACGGGCTGATCGTGGCTACCGCCACCGGCTCCACCGCCTACAACATCTCGGCTGGCGGACCGATCCTGGACCCGCGGATGCCGGCGATGGTGCTGACCCCCATCTGCCCCCACACGCTCTACTCGCGTCCCCTTGTTGTGCCAGCCACGGTCGAGGTCGAGTTGGTCCTTGAGGACCGGGGGATGGGCGAGGAGCAGGCCCTGGTGACCGTGGACGGGCAGGACATGCATGTGCTGGGAAGCCATCAGCGCCTCGTGGTGCGACGGGCACCCTACGATGCCCGCCTCGTACGTCTACGCCCACTGGAGTTCTACGAGCGACTGCGTGAGAAGCTGCGCTGGGGTATGGAGCGCTAGCCTGAGCCTCCAGCGCACGCCGGGTTGGAGCTTTGGCCGTGCTTACCGAACTCACGATCCGCAACTTCGCCCTCATTGAGGAGCTATCGCTGTCACTGCCGCCCGGTTTCTCGGTGCTGACAGGGGAAACCGGCGCTGGCAAGTCGATCATCATTGACGCGCTTTCCGCGGCACTTGGCGAACGGGTGAACGCGGAGCTGGTGCGGGGAGGCGCCGAGGCCGCCAGCGTGGACGCGGTGTTTGATGTGGCCAATAACCCCCGGGCCTTGGCAGCGCTGCAAGCCAATGGTCTGGCTGACGGCGACGACACCGTGGTGGTCTTGACCCGGCAGATCAGTGCGGGGCGCAGCCCGTGCCGCGTCAACGGACGCCCGGTCACCCTGGGCGTGCTGCAGGAAATCAGCCGCCATCTCGTGGACATCCACGGCCAGCACGAACACCAGGCCCTCATCCACGAGGAGAACCATCTGGAGTTCCTGGACCAGTCCGGCAGCACAGAGCACCGGGCTTTGCGCGACGCTTACGAGGCAGCCTATCAGGCCTACCACGACGCCCGCGTGGCGCTGGACGACCTGCGGGCCCGCGCCCGCGACCGCGCGCAGCGCCTGGATATCCTGCGCTACCAGGTGCAGGAGATCCAGGAAGCGGACCTTCGGGCTGGGGAGGAAGAGGAGCTACTGGGCGAGCGGCGGCGCCTGCAGTCTGTGGAAAGGCTGCGGGAGTGGGCCTCACAGGCACGGCGCTTGCTGGAGGGTGATGGGGACAACCCGGGTGCCGCCGCGGCGGTGCAGGAGGCTGCTGCTACCGTCTCGCGGCTGGTGGAGATTGATGGCACGCTCACCGACATCGGCCGCGAGCTGGTCGGCGCCGCCAACATCGTCACCGAAGCCGAAAGCACCCTGCGACACTATGAGCAGGACCTGGAGGCTGAGCCTGAGCGTCTGGAATGGATCGAGCGTCGTCTGGACCTCTTCGCTCGTCTCCGCCGCAAGTATGGCGATACGCTGGCCGATGTGGTATCCTATGGCGAGGCGGCCGCTGCCGAGCTGGCAGAGTTGGAGAATGCCGAGGACGCCGAGGAGCGTCTGGCGGCCGAGGTGGAGCGAACGCGTCAGCAGGCAGGGGCGGCGGGTGTGCGGCTTAGCGCCTCGCGCAGGCAACTGGCAGAGCGTCTAGCCCAGCAGGTCTGCCAGACCGTGGCCACGCTGGGGATGCCGGCGGCGCAGTTTGTGGTGCAGCTCGACGCGACCAAAGACCCGGACGGACTGCCAGGTGCCGACGGCAGGCGGCTGCGAGCCGGTCGCCGGGGAACCGACACTTGCCGCTTCCTGCTTTCGGCGAACGCAGGCGAGGAGCCGCGACCGCTGGCGAAGGTTGCCTCCGGCGGCGAGCTCTCGCGGCTGATGTTGGCTTTCAAGTCGTTGTGCTCGCGGAGCGCAGAGATCCCGACGATCGTGTTCGACGAGATAGACGTTGGCATCGGCGGCCAGACGGCGCACCAGATCGGCGCACGGCTCAAGGAACTGGCCGCTCATGCTCAGGTGTTGTGTGTGACCCATCTGCCCCAGATCGCGGGGCTGGCAGACCACCAACTGGCCGTTGAGAAGGTCGTCGTTGACGGCCGGACGGTGGTCGCGGCCCGCGTGCTCGCACCGGACGAACGAGTGGAGGAGTTGGCGCGCATGCTCGGCGCCGCGGAGGGCGACCAGGCCGCCCGCGAACACGCCGCCACGCTGCTTGGGCAGACCGCCGTCCCCCGCGCCAAAGGTCGTCGCGGCCCCGCATCGCAAAGGACGTTGCCATGATCAAGCTTGTGATTGACCGTGACCGCTGCAAGAGCTGCGGGCTCTGCGTCGCTGTGTGCCCGCGCCGAAACCTCCGTCTTTCCGAGAGTATCAACGAAGCTGGCTACCACCCCACCGAGCAGTGTGACGAGGGTAAGTGTTCGGGCTGCGGCCTGTGTGCCCTCATGTGTCCGGACATCGTCTTCAGTATTTACCGGGTCAGGGAGAGGGGGGAAAGCAATGAGTGAACGCGTGCTGATGAAGGGTAACGAGGCCTGCTGTCACGGCGCCATCGCCGGCGGCTGCCGGTATTTCTTCGGCTACCCGATCACGCCCCAGAACCAGATTCCCGAATACATGTCGCTGCACCTCCCCGAAGTCGGCGGGGTCTACCTGCAGGCAGAGAGCGAGGTGGCGGCCATCAACATGGTCTATGGCGCGGCGGCCACGGGAGTGCGGGTGATGACCAGTTCCTCCGGCCCCGGCGTCTCACTGATGCAGGAGGGCCTGTCCTACATGATAGGCTCCGAGCTCCCCTGCGTGGTCGTCAACATCGTGCGCGGGGGGCCGGGCCTGGGGAATATCGCCGCGGCCCAGTCCGACTATTTCCTGGCCACCCGGGGAGCCGGACACGGTGACGGCTCGGGGCTGACGATCGCGCCCTACAGCGTCCAGGAGATGCATGACCTCACGGCCCGTGCCTTTGATCTCGCCGAACGGTACCGGATGCCAGTGACGGTTCTGGGCGACGCCATCCTGGGGCAGATGGCCGAGCCCTGCCGTCTGGCGCCATGGGGCGAGGCGCCTCAGCCCGACCTGGACTGGGCCATCGGGGGCGCCCGCCACGGGCGTGAGCGGCGCATCATCAACTCGCTGTATGTGGCGCCTGAGGACCTGGATGCCCACAACCGCCTCATCGCCAGCAGAGTGGAGCAGGCCTCCCGCGAGGTAACCGAATGGCAGGAGTATGGTCACGACGCCCCCGACCTGCTGCTCTGCGCCTATGGCATCTGCGCACGCGTTGCCGAGACCGTGGTTGACTGGGCAGGCGAGCAGGGCCTGAAGGTCCGCCTCTTGCGGCCGATCAGTCTCCTGCCGTTTCCCGTTGAGCCGCTTCGGAGCTGGGCCGAGCGTGTGCAGCAGATACTCGTCGTTGAGCTATCCTTGGGGCAGTTCGTCCAGGACGTGCGGCTGGCAGTCGAAGGACGCTGTCCGGTACACCTGCAAGCCGCAACCGGCGGCGTCCTGTTGACACCCGAGGACGTCCTGGCTGAAGTGAAAAGCCTGATGAAGTGAGAGGCGGCCAGGCAACCGGCCGCGGAAGGCAAGAGACCATGAGCACACCTCCAGACCAGTTGAACCTCGAGGAGCAGTTTGACATCGAGCAGGTCATCTACGCCCGCCCCGCTGGGCTCGTGGACCGCAAGATGCGCTACTGCCCGGGCTGCACCCATGGCATTGCCCACCGCCTGGTGGGCGAGGTGCTGGACGAGCTGGACCTCACCGACCGCACCGTGACAGTGGCGAGTGTCGGCTGCTCTGTCTACGCCTACGAGTACTTCAACACCGATGCCATCCAGGTGGCCCACGGACGGGCGCCGGCAGTTGCCACGGGCATCAAGCGCGCCCGGCCGGACACTGTCGTCTTCACCTACCAGGGCGACGGCGACCTTGCCTCCATCGGCATAGGTGAGCTTATCCATGCGGCAGGCCGTGGTGAGAACTTCACCATCATCTTCCTTAACAACGGTGTCTATGGCATGACGCAGGGCCAGATGGCGCCAACGACGCTGCTGGGCATGACCACCACGACCACCCCGCTGGGGCGCAAGGCCGAGGTGGACGGGCTGCCGATGACCGTCTGTGAGCTGCTGGCGACCATTCCCGGTGTCGCCTACCTCGCTCGTGAGACCATGATAGACCCCAAACACGTGCGACAGGCGAAGAAGAGCATCCGCAAAGCCTTCGAGAGCCAGTTGGCCGGAGCCGGCCTGTCTCTTGTTGAGTTGGTGAGCACGTGCCCCACCTGGTGGCACATGAAGCCGATCGAGGCCATGGAGTGGTTGCGCACGGAGATGCTCGCGCAATACCCCCTGGGAGTCTTCCGAGACTGGACCAAAGGACAGGACGAAAATGCGTAAAGAGGTATTCATGGCCGGCACGGGCGGCCAGGGTGTGCTGCTGATCGGCCAGATCCTGACCCAGGCCGCTCTGGAAGCGGGGCTGGAGGTCTCGTGGTTCCCCGTCTACACGCCCGAGGTTCGGGGCGGCTCAACCACTTGCACCGTCATCATCGCCGACGAACGGGTGGGCAGTCCTATCTCGGGAGCGCCCAGCGTGGTCATGGTCATGGACCAGGTGGCAGCTGACGCCAATGTTGCCAAGACCAGGCCCGGCGGTTCGGTGCTGATCAACTGCTCCCTGGTCAGCCATGTGGCCCGCGATGACGTTCAGGTGGTGGCCGTGCCCGCCAGTGCCATCGCGGCCGATCTCGGCGCCGACCAGGTGGCCAATATGGTCATGCTGGGGGCCTACGTCGAACTGACCTCGGCCGTGACCCTGGAGGCCCTGGAGCAGGCGCTGAAGGTCGTGCTGCCCGAGCGCCGCCACCATCTCTTGCCCCTGAACATGCAGGCCCTGCAAGCCGGAGCCGAGGCCGTGCGAGCCGCAAGCACAGCGAGGTGATCATGCTCAGCAAGCTGGAACAGATAGCCGACGCGATACGTGTGGAGTTCGACCGCCTGGACCAGGCGCGCGAGACGGCGTATGTTCGGTCGCGTGAAGTCGTGCGGGCGGCCTCGACCACCATCAAGCATGTCCACCGGGGTGAGATGGCCGAGGCCCGGGAACAGCTTGCTGAGACCCAGCGGCTGACCGCGGAGATGCTGGCGGCGGTCGCCGAGACGCCGGAGCTGCGCTACGGCGGCTTCGTCTGCGATGCCGAGAAGGAGTGCGCCGAAGCAGCCATTGTCCTGGCCTGCATCACCGGCGAAGCGCTGCCGGGGCCGGAGGAGATCGGCGTCTATCCGGCAGCCTGGCTCAATGGCCTGGCCGAGGTAGTGGGAGAGTTTCGGCGTCATGTGCTGGACATGATCCGCACCGATGATCTGGACCGCGCCGAGGAGTACCTGGCGGCGATGGATACCATCTACCAGACCATCATGGCCTTCGACTACCCCAATGCCATCTCCCTGGGTCTGCGGTCACGGTCGGACAACGCCCGGGGCATGGTGGAGCGCACACGCGGCGACCTGACCAACGCCCTGCGGGCGGCGCGGCTGGAGAAGCGCATGGCGGAGCTGGAGGAGAAGCTGGGGAGCTAGACGCAACGCTGCGGTGTCCGTGCTGTCGAGGAGGGGCGCCAGGAGACACCTCGCCGCCCTGGCGCTGCTGACCACGTCGTTCTCTCTCGCACAGCCTGTCGGCGAGCCCGCGCATCCCTGGGAGGGCTGGGAGCCCCCTGCTGCTGCCGTCCCTGTCCCCAACGCCTTCGACGTCATCGGGCCCGACGGCGTTGATGACTTCGGGACGCCGACCGAGGGACCCGTCCAGGCCGACTCGAGAGGCGACCTGGTGGTCGTCGTGGAGTGATAGTCCCCGCTACTGCTCGGTGGTGACCACCAGTGACGCGAAGGCAACGGCCAGGCGCGGGTTGTCGGAAGGGGTGGCGAGCCGCACGGTCAGCGCGTTGGGACCGGTAACGGCTACGCCGTCAAGCGGTATGTCCTGGATAGGTACGGCATCCGCAGTAAGGACATGGCCGTTCAGTGCGACCCGTAGGCGCTCCTCGCCCGTGGCGCCGAGAAGGCCCAGGCGAACGGCCACCTGCCCTCGTGGCGCGTCAGGCAGAGGCAACTGGAGCGTTACCGGGTCAGTTCCGCGGAGGAACCGCAACGTCTCCGCGGCGAAGTGCTCCGTGGTTATGCGCTGCCGCCCGGGACGCGCGAAGTGATCCAGTCGGAAGCTGATGGATGCGGTGGCATAAGCTGGCAGCTCCACGGTACCGACTGCGCCCGGCGCCTCGTGGCGGAAGTCCCCTGTACGCAGTTGCGGTCGTGTGAGCCCGCCATGGTCCCCCTGACCGATGGCGCGTACCGCCGGTCCCGTCCACCAGCCGCCCGGCAGAGCGACGCGGATCGTCACTTCGCGGCTCTCGCTGCTGTCGTTGAAGGCGATGACCGTGACCCGGTCTTCTTCGACTGTGGCATAAGTCGTCACGGCCGGGTCGTCGCTCTCAGCCAGCAGCCGTGTGCCCCGCAGGTCGCGCAGGATCCACAGCAGCCAGTACATGGCCTCGGGGCTCTCCGGGTCACCCAGGACGCGGAAGGCCTGGGCGGCCAGATCATGCACCAGGTTCCCCGCCACCTTGTCAGCCTGGGGCAGCATGCCGTGGAGCAATAGCCGTTCATAGGGCAGCACGCGTTTGGCCCAGATCGTCGCCGGGTCCGCTCGCTCCTCGGCGCTCAGGTCGTAGTTGCTCTCTGTGATCCAGAGGGGCAGATCCCGGCCCTGGATGGCCCGCGCGGCCGCCGCCACCATCTCACACTGCACCTGGAAGTCGGCCGGGCTCACGTTGTAGACATGAAAGTCAAAGAAGTCCATCGTCTCCCGAGTACCCTCCAGCCACGGGAGGGTCCACAGGTCCCAGGTGTACCACGGTCTCATGCCCGTCTGGCTGGCAGGCCAGGACGGGGGCCAGCACAGCACCGGCCCGCCCACCTCCACATCCGGGAAGCGGGCCTTGATGGCCCGGGACACCTTGTTGGCCATCTCGATGTGGAGCGCGGCTTCGCTAAAGCCGGCCTTCACCCGCGGGTCTCTGAACCACGAGGCGTTGGGCTCATTCCAGACCTGCACCAGCCGCAGGTCCGGGTCGAACCGGCGCCACAGGCTCACGTATTCGGCGCACAGGGCGGCCCACTGGTCGAAGTCAGAGGGGTTGGCGGTGCCCTCCAGCGTCAGGTAAGGGGGCGGGTTGCCGAGGGAGAGCATGCTCTCGGCGCCCATCTCCCGCACCAGGGGCAGGAAGCGCCCATACGGGTACCGCGCCCCCAGCAGGAGTGTCTCCTGGAACTGCCGGGCAGCCTCGGGGGTGCCGTACCAGGCCGGGTCGAACTGGTCGGGGGCGAACCACGACACGACGCCGCCGAAGCGGAATACGCCCGGTCGCAGGGCCTGTACCCGCGCCCGGTAGTCAAGGTCGCCCACCACAGAGGGAAAGCCCTCGAAAGCCGTGATACCGAATGGCCGGGAGCTGACCTCGGCCTGGGTGCCGAGGACCACCGCAGTGCCGGCGTCCACAGTGACGGTGGCCGGCCATCCGTGCGAGCAGAGACCCATGACCAGGGCAGCGACTACGGGAGAGCGCCACATCAGGCTGACCTCCAGGACTCCGGCGGTTCAGCGCATCATCCGCTCGATCCGGGCGGCGATCTGCTCGCGGGTCTGTGAAAGCACCTGCGGTTCCAGGGTGAACGTCGTCAAGTTCTCCGTCACCGGCAGGCATGCCCGGCGGGCTGTCTCGACGCTACCGGTCAACTCGCCCAGCTTCCACAGGTACTCGTAGTCTTCCAGGCCGTCCCGGATGTTAGCCAGACGGATGCAGCCCAGGGGGCCGTCCTTTGCGGGGTAAAGCAGTTCACCGTCGCCATGCAGCGCCGAGGTCCAGTCCACTCCGGGCGGGCTGGTGGTGATGCTCCAGCGTAGCTTCGGGCCGTCGCGCTCCGGGTCTATCAGGTAATTGTTGTTCTGCCGATCCCAGATGTTCAGCCCCCAGAACAGGAAGCCATCGAACTTCTGGTGATAGGCCTGCCACCACAGCAGGCGCGACTCGATGAGCGGGTCGTCGCCCAGAATGTTGGCGAAGGGCTTGCGCGGCCCGCAGCAAGTGTAGGCCCACACCTGAAGCCCCGCCTGGCGGCAGGCCTCCGCCTGATCGTACTTGTATGCCGCAGTCAACGGGCAGTTCCAGTCCACGTTGAGGTCTTTCATGAGCACAGGGTCCTGGGCTATGTATGCCGTCGTGAGAGTGGGAATACCGTAACGCTCCCTGACCATGCCAAAGTACTCGCGGATCACCGGCCAGAACTCCTGGCCGCGCTCGTCGAAGGTGTAGATGTAGGCCTTTCCAAAGAGCCCTCGTCGTTTGAGCTCAGCCACATAGGGATCCAACCGCGCCATGAGTTGCTGCTTGAAGGTGGGCGTGTAGACCTCCAGCGGGCTCCAGCACACCCAGATGGCCTCGCCCCGTGGTTCCACCATATTCAGGACATTGAAGGCGTTCAGGCCGCGGGAGTCATAGTATTGCAGGTCATCCAGGTCCGGTGGCTCGGTGCGTGAGATGTCGTCGGGGTTGAGGCGGTGCTGCAACACATAGTCGCCATAGGCCCGGCGCAGCTTTGTCGTCAGGGGCTTGCCGTAGAGCTTCTCCAGATAACCGTCCATCAGCGCGAAGGCGGTCTTCATATGGGGCTGAACCGGTACATCGAAGTCGTACACCCGCGCCTCGACCGTCACCTCGACAGGCTCCGCATTGGCCGGCTCAATGGTGACCTGGCCTCGGTAGGTCCCGGGTGGCGTGCCGGGAGGGGCATAGACGGTGAACCACAACGGCTGCGTGAAGGCCGGGGGCACGCTGAAGTCGCGAACCGGCAGGAGCGGATCGGGCCACCACCCCGGCGCGGCATCCTCTGGCAGCTCCGCTCCGGGACTAAGCTCCGCGTAATGGACGAAGCCCTCCTGGTGCCACTGCAGGCATCGGGCCGGGATAGCATGGCCTCTGCCGTCGCGGAGGCTGGTCATGCTCACCCGGCAGTCGCGCAGTTCGGCGTTCGGCGCCGTGCGCAGTGCCACCTGGTAGCTCTCCCATTCACCCCGCGCGAGAGAGACACGGGCTTGCAGTCTGTCCGGAACGCGCCGCGGCACGGCGGTGGGCAGGATGCGCGTCATGCTGCTCTCGGTCCAGGCCACGAAGCCTTTGGCCGGGCCGGAGGGTGTGACGAACTGCCGGTCGTAGGTGATCTTCTCTCCGAGAAGCTTGTCCGAAGCCTCTACGCGCAGCGTGTAGTGACCGCCGGGCAGGAGCTTCCCATCGGCGCCGGTCCCTCCCCAGGCCAGGGACGCGCAGACCCCCTCGCCCGAGGTGCTGAAGACCTCCTGGCCGCTTCTCAGGACACTTGCCGTCCACGTCGCGGGCAAGGAGAAATGCAACTGCCCGTCGAGGCTGTTGCCGCCATAGAGGCCCGGTTGCAGCCGCGCCCGCATGACCTTGAAGGGAGCCAGAGTGAGCCTCAGGTCGTCAAACCAGGCCTCGCCCAGGCAGTTGCGGAAGAGCACGAAGTACTGAACCCTGGTCACTGGCTTGGCGACATCGAAGGCGTATTCCAGGTACTCCCAGCCATGGGAGCCCGGTCGGAAGTCCTTGCGCTGGCCCCAGAGGTTGGTTCCATCGGCGTACCACACATCCACGTAGAGGCAATAGTCAAGCCCCTGAGCGTCCCGGGCCTTGCTCCAGCCAGAGACGGTGAAGGGATGCTGCAGCGGGGGGGCGAAGACGATTTCCTGGACCGCGCCGAGCGTCTGACGCCACTCGCTGGACCGGCAGTAGATGGCCCGGCTCCCGGGCGGTCGGCCTGGAGCCAGACTATACCCCGCTCCGGCGGGCGACCAGGCCTCAGCCGTATCGCCGACAACCCGCTCGAAGCCCGGATTGGTCAGCAGGTTTTCCCCGCGCTGCGGGGCAGCAATAGCGACGGTGGCTCCACACAGCATCAACAGGGCGTGAAGGACCGGTCTCATTCGCACCTCACGGAAACGCTACGGGATCGGCACTACCTGCAAGGCGTCGAACCAGGCCGCGCCAGCGCTCAGCAGCCTCAAGCCGATCTGACTTCGCGCTCCCACCCCTTCGGAGGCCGTGAACTCCACGGCATACTCCTGCCACTCGGTGCTCAGAAGGTGCGTGCCCTGTTGATCATCCACGGCGTCCAGCGTCAGGGCCATGCGCTGTCCCGGGCGCTCTCCCCGGGCCCAGACTGAAAGCCGATAGCGCTTGCCGGCCTCCAGCGTGATGGGGAAGGGGCGCAGACCAATGCTCTGACCATCCGCCGGGGCCTGCAGTCGCAGGGACTGCCGTCCGTGAGCCGCGGTCCGCGGGTCCAAGTACCACGAGGCGCCCTTGTCCTGCGGGGTGCTCAGGTACGACCCGTCCGGCGTGCCAGTGTTGTGCGCCTCCTCGAAGCTGGGATTGAACACCAGGTTGCCATCGGCCAGTGTCGCCAGGTCAGCCGGGGCCCGATCCACCTGCAGCCTGTAGGCCCGGGTCCCGAAGGGCTCGATCGTGTCCACCAGCCTACCCTCCATCACAGCGACCTGACGGTTCTCGAAGAGGACCTCGGCACTCCCCGACCACTTGAGGCCCTCCAGGACCACCTCCAGAGGCAGGGGCTCGTTCGCCACGTTCGCACACAGGACGGTCAAGGCGCCACGCTCGCGGAAGGCGGCCACGTGCACCTGCGGTTGTGCCGCGCTCACCTCGGGCGCTGCTTCCGGCGAGGAGAGCGCCGGCACGAGCTGGGAGAGCTCCAGCATCAAGCGTCGGCACTCACTCCACAGGTCCGGCGAGGTCGGGTTGCCCACGATCGGGCGGCGGATGAAGTACTGGATACCCCGGGCCCCGTGGATCAGGGCCAGGTAGGTCATGGCCCGTTCCTCCTGGCGCGAGGGCTCGCGGCGCCACCATTCCCCGCCACCGAAGGCCTGGGGGACAACCCACAGGGGCATGCAGTCCGACAGGTCGCCCCGGATCCGTTCGCAGAAGTCCACCACCTGCGTGATCGGTCCGTTCGGGATGGGGTAGGGGTCGGTCATGCAGATGTCCATGCCCTTGCTGTAGCGCAGCGCCGCCGCCGACTGGCAGAAGACCATGGTCACCGGATGCCAGGGGTCGAGCTCCTTCAGACGGCGGTAAGCCGCTTCGCACTGTTCGGGCGTGGCCCAGCCTAGCTCCGGTTCGTCGGCCAGATAGTAGGTCAGGAGCGCCGGGTGGTCGCGGAAGTACTCCACCTCTTCCTTCACAAACGCCCATTTCTCCTCATCCTGCGGCTCGTGCGAAGCCAGCAGCATGCCCAACTGCACATAGATCCCCAGTTGCGCGCAGCGGTCCATGAACCGGCGGAACTGCTCACGGCTGGCCCGGCGTGTGGCAATGTCGTTGCTCAGATAGGGTGACACCAGGTTGAAGCCCTGCTGGGCCTCCTGTTCGATCATCTCGTCTACGGACTGAATATCGGCATAGGCAGCCTGGGGCACAAAGGGCAGGCCCTTGACCCGCAGGGTGTGGCTGCGGTGGTCGATGGCTACACCGTTGGGGTTGGGCTCCGCCAGAAGCACTTCGCAGGTGGCCGAGCCGAGCTTCTCGGCCCCGCGGTAGAGCGTGCCTCGCACCGTGGTGAAACCCAGAGGGAAACGGTCCAGGGGCACTCTCATCTCGGTCCGTTTGCCCGGAAGAGCCGGTCCCTCGGCCAGCTTCCTGCCCTCGCTCTCCAACACCAGTCTGATGCCTTCACCAACACCCTCGTCCGCGTTGGCAAGAACCAGCCCCTGTTCGCCCCGGGCAAAGGGAACCCGTCCCGGCAGGAGCGTCAGCAGGCGCGGCACCTCAAAGGAGAAAGAGGGCGCGCGGTAGACCACTTCACCGGCGGCCAGCAGCTCCAGATGCGCCGTCTGTCGCCCCGGACCCGGCAGGGGCAGGGCCAGCTTCACCGCCGCGGGCCCATCGGTGAGACGCACCGTCGTCTCCACGGACTCGGCTACGGCCGGGTCATCATGAACCAGGCGCGCAGTAACGGTCTCCGGGCCGTCCTGCAGGCGGGAAAGATCGAAGCTCACATCAAGAACCTCGCGGTTCGTGCGGTCCGGCACACGCAGATTGGCCAGTCGTAGCCCGGCAACATCAAAGGGCTTGGCCTCGAAGGCGAAGTCGGCTTCCCAGTGCTGTTGCTGTCCCTGCGGCCAGGCGGCGTCGCGCCCCAGCCAGAAATGCGATCGGTGCGCGTAGTCATAGAGCGTCAACCCCGCCGTCGCGCTGATGGACAGCGTACCGTACAAGGCGTCAAACGTGATCTCCGTAGCGCTGGCGAAGGGATGGTCCACGCCCTCATACTGCAGCGGGATCTGCCCCTCCCTGGGCCCCGCCGGACCATTCACCTTGTAGGTCGCCCCGGCGAACCAGCTCGTGACAGGAGTGCACAGGCACACCTCCGAGTTCAGGGGCGAGTCCCAACCGGTCTGCGTGAACCAATAACCGATGGAGAAACGGTCTCCCGGATAGGCCGTGACAACCTGTTTCCACCAGACCTTGTCATCCCTGCAGATGATCCGAAGGACCTGGTTGTTGTCCGTCCGCTCCACCTCAACGCCCATCATATCGGCACCCCAGGTCCGATGGCTCCAGGCCCAGCCCGGCGGGTAGGCCACCACCGGCGACACGCTTCCCCCCAGCATCATCCGGCCGTCGCACCAGACTGTCAGTCCCGAGTCGAGGTCCCACTTCAGGGTCAGGTGGTCCAGTTCGATCCGCACCGGCTTCGTCTGTGCTGCAGCCTGCATCGCCAGCCCTCCCAGCAAGACAGTGAGCAGCAGAGGTCGCATGTCGGTCACTCTCCCATGTCTCAGAACTCCTGCAGCAGCTCCAGCAGCTTGCGGTCCAGCTTGTGCCCGTACCAGTCCTCGTAAGCCGCATCCTCGCGCTCCGAATCCAGGATGCCAAAGCTGCCGCGGAAGTTCCACAGTGCCAGGCCGATGCCGTAGCCCGTCAGGATCTCCAGCACGTCGCGCAGCCAGGCCAGGACCACCTCGTGGGGCGTGAAACGGAAGGCTCCGCCTTCGCCGCAATGTACCCCGACGCCCTGTTTGATGAGCTGGCCCCATGGCGCGTAATGAGCTTCCAGGCGCGCGCGGTCCCAGCCCTCGGCGCCCGGCCAGGTCGGCAGGGCAAAGCGTTCGCCGTTGACCCAGGGCGCCTTGTAGTGGCTCACCGTCATCGGCGCGTAAGCTCGGGTGCTCTGGCCGGTCCCGAGGTCCGCTAGCTCCGGACAGGGCTCATTGCCCCAGGTGAGACCATCCAGGATGATCAGTCGTTGCGGGTCCACGGCCCGAATGCGACGCACCGCCTCGCGCATGACGCGCTCGTGGTCCTCCCGGGTCATGCGTTCGGGGTCAGGGTTCGTGGGCTCATTGACCAGGTTGAAGCTCAGACGCTCGGAGCTGATGCCCCGATAGCGCCGCGCGAACAGCTCCCACTGGAAGCAGAAAGCCTCCAGGGCCTCGCTGTCGCGCCACAGGTTGTAGGGCTCCTGGCGCTCGGGATTGACCGAGTAGCCGGGAGCGCGGTGGAAGTTGAGGTTCACGTGCAGTCCGTACGCACCACCCCACTCGACTGCCTGGTCTATGCGCGCGAGGATGTCCTCGCGCGGGCGGTAGGGGTCGCCGTCCTCGACCCAAAGCAGGTAGCACATGGGCAGGCGCACGAAGTCAAAGCCCCAGTCGGCTATCCAGCGGAAGTCGTCCTCCCGCCACTGGCAGTCGCTGCGAGTGTGAAACATCTCCAGCAGGTTGAAACCTCGCCAGCGCGGCAGCGCGTTGCTGGCCATACCCGGACCTCCTCTCCGCTAGTGGCTCACCCTATAGACATGCACACCCAGAGGCGCGAACTGGTCGGAGATCGTGCCCCCCTGGACGCTTGCGGAGCGACCCTCAAACAGCACCTCAGCCTGACCGTCGCCCAGGCCTGGCGCGGGAACGGAGTGGTGGGCCTCAGCCTGGGCCACACTGACGGCGATCACGTAGCTGGCCTCGTCGCCGCGATAGAGGGCGGCAAACAGGCCTTCCGCCTCACCCCGGTTCCGGGCCGTCACCTCATGCTCACAGGTCAGCAGCTCGGGCCCCAGAACGGCCAACTCGCCGTTGATGGCCTTGACCGCCTCCATGAGCTCCGCGTCATGGGTCAGGCCGGTGGGCCCGTCCTCCCACGGGTAGTAGAAGATCGCCTTCGCGCCCCAGACCAGGCCCTGGTACACCATGTTGCGCTCCTCGGCGGGGGTGGGGTAGCGGCCGCGCTCCGGGTGCCCGCCGTAGGCCTCCCAGTTGTGCAACTGCGGGATGAGCCACACCGGCTTGCGGCCACGGGCCGCCTCCTGGGCCATCTCCATCCATGAAGACACCATCGTCACCGGAGCTGCCGGTATGGGGTACGGGTCCACAGCGAAGATGTCGGTAACCCATACGTAGCGTCGGAATTCACCGGGTGAGCACGAGACCAGGTAAGTTGGGTGGTGCGGGTCCCTGGCAGCGATGTACTCATTGGCCTGTGCGCACCACCGCAGCCGCTCGTCGCCCGACGGTTCATCGGTGATGTACCAGGCCAGCAGAGCCGGATGGTCACGGCCCATGTCGAGGGTGGGGTTCATGGCCGCGAAGTCACCGTTGTTCGCCGCGTAAGTGACACCTTCGAGAACCACCTTCAGCCCGGCCTCGCGGGCGGCGTCAAGGTTCGCCCTGGCGTCACCCAGGGTCGTGCCCCATGCCTGGACGCTATTGAAGCCAAGCGATCTGACCCGCCCATAATCCTGGGCTGGCACATGGTAGATGCAGATGGGGAAAAACAGCTTGCCATCCACGCGCGTGTTGAGGTCCTCGTCAACAAACACCTGGTTGGGTCGCTGCGGGATGACCGGGATGGGTCGCCGGGCCATCCCCATCACGTCCCCAAAGCCGTCGGTGAGCGTGACCTCGAGCACCAGGTCCTCACCGCGCAGATCGCACAGGGGTAGCGAAACGGTGAAGCTCTCTCGCTCCACCGGACGGACCGCGGTCTCGGCAATGATCCGCCGTCCCTCCAGCAGGCGGGCCGTGTAGGTGGCCCCCTCCAGGCTCCGGTTGAAGGGATGCAGGACCACCTCGGCCTTCACTCGCGACGGTGGCGCGGCCAGCATCACACAGCCCCGATAGCGCGGCTCCACCAGCTCAACCTCCACCATCTCCGGGATGGTCACCGTGGACTGGGCCGCCGGGAGAGCTTTGTCACCGGCCCGCACGCTGACACTGAAACGATAGCTCCCGCGGTGCGGCAGAGGCACGTCGGTCGTCACCTGCGCGGTCTGCAGGGCGGGGACCGTGGCCTCGGTGGTCAGGGTCTGCTGCTGGCCCCCCGGGTGCAGCACCTCGATCACCAGGGCGACCGGCAGAGGCGCGTCCGTCAGGTTGCGGAAGGTGGCCCTGGCCTCGTTGTGGCCCAGCGTGAAGCCTGCGACGTCTGGCAACAGTGGCAGCACTCCCGCCCGTGTATACTGCAGCGTCCCCCATAGGTTGCGCAACTGCGGCACACCGTGGGGCCAGAAGCTCGTCAACAGGATGAACCCGCGGCCCATAGGACGGAACAGCGCCGTGGCGCCGTCGTCGGCACACCGTGCCAGGACCTCCCAGCCCTCGCCCGGCACCATGTGGGTCCAGCTACCTGGCAGGCCTGTCGTGGGCCCGGCGCTGCAGAAGATCGGGTGTCCGCGGTCAAGCCACTTGTTGGCCGTCCCCTCACGTCCGCACGAGGCCAGTCCGACCGCCCAGTCGGGTCCCCACTTGGCCAGCCAGCCTACGTGGTCCGGGTAGTTGCAGTCGGTCAGAACCAAAGCGCCGCCGCGGGCCATGAAGGCCGTAAGCTCCTCCCTGTAGACCGAGAAGTCTTGCACGTTCTGGGCATAGTTGAACAGGGCTGTGCCCAGCAAGATGTCGTAATCGTCCAGGCGTCCTGCGAGCGCGGTGAAGTTCTTGTTTTCGAACTTGTCCAGCGTCCAGCCAAGCTGCTGCATGGCGCCATCGTAGTCATCCCGGTGGCGGAAGTTGCCGTAACTGCCGTGCAGCAACGCCACTCGCGGCTCCTCTGCTCCCGCCAGGCTCACAAGCCCCACAACCATTGCCGTCATCGCCAACCTGCTGGTCATCTGCGGCCTCCCGAAAGCAACGCGCCGAGTGAGGAGTTCCTCACCCGGCGCAGCGTCCCTTCCGTACCAGGTCCTGGAGCGCTACATGCCTCCGATTACCTGAATCGCGATCTTGGTCTTGCCGGACTCTTCATCCTTCATCACCATGATCAGCTTGTGGGTGCCTTGTCCCCCCATAGTGATCATGGTCTGGCCCTCTTGCTCTACCACCTGGCTTCCCTGGCCGTACTTGTCCTTATAGAACTGGGCGACCTTGTCTACCGGGTCATCCGTAAGCAGCTCCACGCTGCGCACATTCCCAGTGTCCTGGCCTTCGGAACTGACCTTAGCCCCCGTCCCGACTTCGGCTCCTGGGTAGAAAGCGATGCCGATGTCCTCTTCCGTGACCTTTCCCTCACCCACTTCACCGGTCATGGTTCCCTTGTCCGAGCTGATCGTCCACTTGCCTGACTCGGCGCCGGTCTGGTCCGTCTCCACCTTGACCTCCTGCCCGTCCTCGCCCTTCACGGTAAAGCTCCCGTCCTGGGCGTCCTGGGCAACTCTTGCCACTTCGGCCGCCTCTCGGACCTTCTTGCCACACCCGGCCGCCAGCAGCATCCCAGCCAATAGCGCAGCGCCCATCAGCACGGCGATGCCTCGCATCGATTACCCCTCCTTCGGAGATCCCTGACAAAGCACGCTTCGCCGCGCTCCTGGCGATCTCCTGCCCACGCCATCAGCTTCCGCCCCTGCCGGCCCGGTTGCATGGTGGCACTGTCGAATGGTATGCTCCTGGTGCAAGGGTTGGCACGCGGCTGAAGGGTGGGCGCTACTGGGGCGCAAGCGAGTCCACTTGAGCGGGGGTCAGGCAGAGCCGACAACCAGACTCCGGGGGAACAGGCAGCGGGCGTGGCCTCGAGAGCTCGCACCCCGGAACGGGAGGCCACTGATGCGAGTGGTGCTGGCAGGCGTGCTGTTGCTTGTGCCGTTGATGGCGGGAGCCCAGGAGCCTGCTCTCACGCTGGTGGAGGGGGGTGAGGTCCGCAGCGCCATCGTGGCCGCGGCGGGCATTAGCGTCGCTGAGCACTTCGCCGTTCAGGAGCTGCGAAGCTTCATTGAACAGATGAGTGGCGCGAAGCTACCGGTGTGCGAGCCCGGCCAGAAGCCGCCTGGAGCGGAGCCGGAGGCGTGCATCGTGGTGGGCAAGAGCACGGTGCAGGCGCTGAATCCGGAGGTAGACCTGGACGTCCTCGGCGCCGAGGGCTTCGTCATCAGAACCGTTGGCAGGGACCTCATCATCGCGGGCAGCGAGACGAGGGGCACCCTCTACGGTGTTTACAGCTTCCTGCAGTCCCTGGGCTGCCGCTGGTGGTCCGACGACGCCAGCACGATCCCGGCACTCCGCACCATCCGCGTTCCGGCCACCGACCGGCAGGAGACCCCAAAGCTGGTCTACCGCGAAGTGCTGTATCAGGAGCAATGGGGCGCGAACCTCTGGGGCGTGCGCAACAAGATCACGAACATGGTCGGTGGGGCCAGCGAGATCAGACCCGAGTGGGGCGGCTCCGGTCCCACCTTCCATTCCAGTCTCGTCCACTCCTGGCGGTCTCTCATCAACGAGGAAGGGACCCTGGACTATGAAGGCAAAGCGGGGCAGGCTGACCCGAAGTGGTATGCCCTGGTGCCCGACTGGGAGGGGAAGCTCCAGCGTGAGCGCTCCCAGCCCTGCACCCGCAACCCGCAGGTGCGGGAGGCCATTATCAACGGCGCCCTGAAGCGGTTGCGCGCCCACCCTGAGGATCTGTTCGTTACGGTGGGCCAGGAAGACGGCCCGGCCTACTGCCACTGCACCGAGTTCGACTGCGCGGAGCTTGTCGAGCGCGAAGGCTCGGCCTCGGCCCTGGTTCTGGATATCGCCAATGCCGTGGCCGAGCGCGTGGCGCGGGAGTTCCCGGGCAAGCTGGTCATGGCCCCCGCCTACGCCTGGGGACTCAAGCTACCCCGGGCCCTGCGGCCCCGCGACAACGTGATCATCTGCCTGGCTCCCATCGAGAACGACTTCGGGCACCCTGTGGCCACCGGGAGCCACGAGCGCAACGTGCAGTGCCGCGCCGTGGTCGACGAATGGGCGAGCACCGGCCGGCCCATCTGGGTGTGGGACTACACCACCAACTTCAACCACTACCTGATGCCTCATCCGAACCTGGACGTCTTGGCCGCCAACGTGAAGTACTACGTCGACCGGGGCGCCACGGGCTACATGGCCCAGGGCAGCCACACCTGTATCAATGCCGAGTTCTCGCGGCTGCGGATGTGGGTGCTGGCGCAGGCGATGTGGAACCCGGAGCTGGACAACCGGGCTCTGGTGGAGGAGTTCTGCCACGGCTACTACGGCCCTGCCGGCCCGGCGGTGCTGCGGTACATTGACACCATCCACCAGCCGGTGCGCCAGCAGCCTGGGCTGCTCGTGCCGTGCTACTACGACTTTGACCCGCCGTGGCTGGCCCCGGAGGTCCTGGTCGAGGCAGAACGCCACATGCGGGAGGCCGAAGCCGCCGTTGCAGACGACCAGACGCTACTGGACCGGGTGCGCCTCGCACACATCCCGCTGCAGTATGTGCTGGCGGTCCGCCAGCCCACCAGCGCGACCTGGCGCCTGATCGAGGAGCGCCTGGGCAACCTGGAGCCTGCGGCCTTAGCCACCCAGGTCGCTGCCGACATGGAGCGCTTCTTCGTCGCCACTGGTAAGCCCTACGGCATGGACGAGTCCGGTGGGCGCAGCTTCGTGGACTTCGTTGCCTACCTGCGCCAGTGGGCGGCCAAGTGTGGGGCGAAGGGTGATGCCCTCCCGCCAGAGCTGGTGGGCCAGACTGGCTGGTTCCGGCTCATCCACCCGTGGCAGGTAGACCAGAACAGCCTGAGTTGGGGCACTCGCCCCTTCGAAGATGCGGACGCCAGTGACGGCTGGGCCATGAAGGCCACCAGCGAAGGCTGGACCATGGGCTACAGCTTCGTGGTGGGGGATGACTACACTCCGGGGAAGCGCCACACGCTGTATGTGCGGGTAAAGTGCCCCGAGCCCACCTTCGACGGCGACGCCTTCTCGTGCGGCATCTACGGCAAGGACCCGCTCCCGAAGATCGACAGGACGGTCAGCACTAAGGAGCTGACACCGGCTCGCTATCAGGTCATCGAGGTCGGCACGCTTGAGTTGGCACCCGGCCACCGGTTCTGGATCTGCACCAACAAGCGGGATGGCCGCTACGCGGTCTCCGAAGTGCGGCTGGACTGCCTGTGGCTCCGCGAGGCCCCCTAGCCGGCCCGGCCGCGATCCCTCTCAGGCCATCAGCTTCCGGGCCAGCTCCTCCGCCTGCCCCATGAGCTCCGGGTTCACGCTGGCGTCTGATGGCGCTCGCAAACCCAGACCGCGCAGGAAGTGCATTTCATAGCCGAACCAACCCGGCCCTAGAAAGCCGCCGTAGGTCTCAAGGGGGCCCCCGAAGCGGTCCTCGCCAGGGTAGCCCTGGGTGGTGATGAACAGACACTTCTTGCCCGGGGCCAGCCGCGAGGGGTTGCCGCCGGTAAGGTACTCCGGCGTCATCAGCGAGTACATACGGTCGATTGCCTTCTTGAGCTCGCCGGTCACGTCACCGAAGTAGATGGGACTGGCGAGAACCAGGATGTCGGCCTCCTTCATGGCCCGCAGCACCGGAGTCAGGTCGTCCCGCAGCACGCACTCCTCGCTGCCTGTCTTGCAGGCCATGCAGGCCACGCAGCCCCGGAAGTCCATGTCATAGACGGAGTAAACCTGCGCCTCGGCCCCCAGCTTTTCGCACGTCTCCACCACTTTCCGCACCAGCGCCTGACACCCGCCCGTCCTGCGCGGGCTACCCACGATGCAGAGAACCTTCTTCATGCGCACCCTTCTTCCGGGGACACGGCACTTGCCAAGACCCGCTCTCACGGCTCGTAGTACGTGTCTCCCTGGTTGTTCAGACGGATACCGTACCGGGCCACGATCTCCTGGCCGGTCTCGAACTGGTCACCCATCGCGGCCAGGCGCTGCTGGAGTTGGGCCTCCAGCGCCTCCCGGGCCTCCCCATGGCTGACCTCGCCCACCAGGTTCGTCTGCTGGTACGGGTCCTCCTCGTTATCGAACAGCAACCATGGCCCGCCCAGATCCCGTACATACGTGTAACGGTCCGTACACAGTCCCCGGTACTCGCGTCCGCCGCGGCTGTAGTGCCATTCGTGGAAGGGCAGGTAGCAGGCCAGGACGGCGCTGTGACCGGTGTCCGGCGCCTCGCCGCGGGCCACCGCTGACCAGTCGCGGCCCTCTACCGTCTCCGGGATGGCCACTCCACAGAGGCTCAGCAGCGTCGGCATCACATCTGGCGCGTCTAGGGGCGTGACCACCGTTCGGGCCGCGAGCCCTGGCCCACGCAGCAGGAACGGCACGCGGATGCTTTCCTCATAGGGCCACTGTTTGCGGTGCACGCCGTGGCTGCCCAGCATGTCGCCATGGTCGCTGGTGAAGACCACGACCGTGTCGCCGGCCAGCCCCAGCCCCTCCAGCTCATCCAGCAGCCGCCCAAAGCAGCTATCCAGAGCCGAGCAGTGGGCGTAGTAGCCGGCCAGGTCGGTCCGCGCCTGCGCCTCGGCCTCCGGGGGCACGTTGGGCCGCAGCACGAGGTCTTCCGGCCGGTAGAGCGCCCGGAACTCCTCCGGCGCCGTCTCGTAGGGGTTGTGCGGCGGGCCCCAGGACACGAACAGCGCCCACGGCCGCCCGTCCCGCTCCTCGCGCAGGAAGCGGCAAGCCTCCGTGGTCTGCGCCGCCGCGTCGTAGCCTTCCCACAGCCGCGCCTCGTCACTGTCGGCGTAGTAGGGTGAGTGGTTGTAGTCGTGGGTGCACTCGAAGCCCCGCCAGAACTGAAACCCCAGCCGGCGCTCCGGCAGCACGAACCGCGAGCGCCCATGGCCGTCAATGTGCCACTTGCCGATGTAGCCGGTCTGGTAGCCCGCCGCGTTCAGGGCGTCGGCGAAGGAGGTGAACTCGCCAACACGCAGCGACTGATCGTTGACCACCATGCCGTGGGTGAGGGGGTACTGCCCTGTCAGGAGCGAGGCGCGATAGGGGCTGCACACCGGGCAGCCACTGACGGCGTGAGAGAAGTTCACACTCTCGGCGGCGAAACCGTCCAGCCGCGGGGTCTGCACGTTAGGGTCGCCGGCATAGCCGCAGGCCTGCGCCCGCCACTGGTCGGCGAAGACGAAGAGGAGGTTGGGCTGGTCGCTCATGGCCCGCAGTCTGCGCCATGTCCGGGCGGCTGTCAAGACCAGCAGGAATCCCGGGAACTCATATCGAAGGGAAGTGTTACTAACATGCAGGAGGTGGTGCGGGAGCCGACACGTGCCCGGTCGTCCGTTTCACCCCGTGGTGCCAGGTCGCGGCATTTCAGTGCTTGGGGAGGATGAAATGGTACCGCGTCGCACGCACCTGGTCGTCTGGCTGGTTCAACTCGTCGTCGTAGCTTTCTGTTGGGGGGGGGTAGGGTGGGCTGAGCTGGCCCTCCAGATCACAACCCCCGCCATGGACCCGGCCACGCTCTCGCTCGGCGAGACCTGCGACTTCACCGCCGTCGCCACGCTCGACGGCAAGCCCCTGGACGCGACCGACCTCACCTGGGAATGGGACTTCGGCGACAAGTCTGAGCTGTGCAAGGACAACCCCGCGCCCCATGCCTACACCGCCCCCGGCGAGTACCTCGTCACCGTCGCCGCCTTCTACGAGAAGCAATCCACCTCGGCCAAGGTCACGGTGATCGTCGAGGGCGTCATGCTGAACTACCCGACCGACGGGCCAGGGATCATCATTTTCACCCCCGACGTGGGCGGCGAGATCTGTGACACCGGCGCTGTCCTGTGCGCCGTCCCGCGGGCTTGGCTCAGTGCCAACCCCTCCGAGAGCTTCGCCGGCGCGCGGTTCTACCGGTACGTCAACGGTCAGTGGGAGCGGGAGGACGAGGCGGGTGACGGCTGGGTCACACCGGACCCGTATGACTTCCTCTGGGAGGGCGCCTACTACAAGGTCTGCCGTCTCGGTTCGTGGCTCACTCCGTCGTTGCCTAACGTGTCGACCACGTGGAAGGCCGACTACTGGATCGGCACCCCATCTCCGCCTCCGCCAGGCCGCATCGTCTACACTCCCTACACCACACCGCAGCGCAGCATCACGCCCAACAACAGCGTGGTGACCTCCACCACCAATCCGCTCATCTTCCACACTGACAACCCGCAGTCGCACCCAATCGAGTGGAACGTCGCGCACCTGGACTACCCCACCACGCCGCAGCACATCCAGTTCGCGGTGACGGTGACCGTTCACAATCTCAGGGGCGACACGGTCTGGACCGGGTACGCCTCGCGGGAAGGCCCGGGCGGTGGCACCACGATATGGCCCGGCACCGTCACCGGCGGTCAGCCCGCCGCGAAGGGCATCTACACCTTCAAGGTCACCGCGACCCACTCCGAGAACCAGGGGTGCAGCGACCAGGACAAGGCGGAGACTCTCGCGATCTCAGACGTCGACACTACGAGCCTCACGTTCAACGAACGTGACTTGGTGTTAGAGGGCAGCGTGGAGTATACGCTGAGTGAGGACGCCGATGAGGTCACAATCCAGGCCTACAGGCCCGATCTGCAGACGGCCGGTAGCGCCGTCACTGGGACCTGCGACGACGGTGGGAACAGCGTGACGGTGAGCATACCCGTCACGGCCAGTTGTCTCGGCACGTATTACCTTGTTGTGCAGGCCAAAGAGACCGAGGAGGCCGCCGAGACAAACAATAACCGCGACCAGCAGCAGCGTTGGGCCGTGCCCAAAGGGTGCGGCATGTCGGCCATCCCGCGGACCTACGGGTTCCAGGGCGTCGGGTCCAGCCTCGGCTATGTAAAGGATATGCTCGAGGAGGCCGCCGAACAGCAGGAGCATGCGCCTGACGGAACCTACTACCCACCGCCGGCCTATAACGCGGACCTGTACCTGATCAATGACGCTCAGGCGCTGTACACATACCGTCGTCTCGCGGGCAAAGACCCCTCGACCGGCGAATCGTGGACGAACCGCGACGCGTTGATCATGTTTGCGGGGCACGGCAGCCCGGGGCAACTGCATATCCAGAACACGTGGGCTGACTGGCACAAGCTACGCGCTTGGGAGGGCACCGACGGCACCCAGGACTGTTACTACCTGCCCAATCTCCCGAACGGCTGCCTGTCGCGCTGTCTGTGCGTCCTGCTTGTCGGCTGTGAGACGGGCTTGGACGCACCGGACGGCAGCAACCTGCTGGACGTGTTCACCGCCAAGGGGGCAGGCTGCGCCATCGGCAGCACGCGCCAGATCCTTACCAACGAGACGGTTGCTTTCTCCAACGAATTCTGGCGTAGCGCCATGAAGGACGGGGCGACGATCAGCGGCGCGATCGACCACGCACTCCATGCCTCCGGTATGGACGACTGCGATTGGGAGGCTGTTGGGAGCACTAACCAGGCCCTGCGGCCGGGGAGGTATCAATGATCACTGCAGACCACTTCCGCTGGCGGCTCCCCCGCGGGGCCGCAGCTGGCACCCTTGCGCTGTCGCCGCTCTTCTGGATCGTCGCGACTGCCCTGCCGACCCATGCCCAGGGCCCTGACCTCGAACGCACTAAGGAGGCTGTGGCGAAGTTCCTCGGGACTACCGTCGCGGATACTGTCTGGCTCGGCCTCAGTCCCCGCGACGGCACTCCCAACTGGTACAATGCAATCTCGGTGCGGGTGCCGGACCCACCGACTGTTGCCGGCGCTGAGGGTGAGGGCATCAGCCTCTACGTTGAACCACGGAGCTACTATGTCTGCCGTGCCGTATGGAGCGAACGCAGCCCACTCAAGCGGCCAGCGGGGGACGACGTCCTCAGCCTCGACCAGACAAGAGCCATAGCGCTAGAGTTCGCGGAGAAGCGCTTCTCGGCCTGGTCCGACCGCATGCAACTCGCCTCAGAGAAAGCTGGTAACAGTCTTGGGCGCGAGGGAGCCGTTGTCCACTCCTTCTTATGGGAAGAGTGGCTCGATAAGGTACGTACTGGTTCGTACGTGCGCTGTCGGTTGAATGCGCGGCCACCCGGGACGATCTATGGTTACTCCGCCTACATCGCGCCCAAGTGGTCGCCGGACGTGGTCAAGGTAACGCGGGAGGAGGCGGAGAGGACGGCCATCAAGCTACTGGAGGACCGTGGCGCCGAGGCTCCGTGGGTTCTGGAGGCCGACCTGTTCCTGAGCGAGCCG
>FWPV01003328.1_pt1 | contig 36781 bp, 33 predicted proteins | sample 2228371 | NCBI WGS metagenome assembly FWPV01 (sample SAMEA103939776, study PRJEB20133) | metagenome | reverse complement strand
GAGGGCCCCAAAGGGGGCCAACAACCCCGTGGGGGGGGGGGGGGGGGGTGGGCGGACGGTGGGGCGGCTCTTTCCTCTGGCCGCGCCGGATGGCGGCCAGGATTGCCGTGCCGTAGCGGTGGATCTGTCCGTCGGTCATACCGGCGATGCCATGCAGGTCCTGGAGACGCTGTGCATCACTCCGCGCCAGCTCCAGCAGGGTCTTGTCGCTCATGACCTTGAAAGGCGGATAATCGCGCTGGCGGGCGATCTCTTCCCGCAGGAGGTACAGTTCACGCAGGATAGCGATCTGGCGCGGCGGCAGCGCAAAAGCGCCATTGATCCGCCAGTAGCCTTCCGGGTCAAATTCGCTTTGCGCCGGGGGAATCGCGCACAGTTTGGCAAAGCTCTCACTGGCCTCTTCCCAGCGGCCTTCCTGGATGAGCCGCGCCTGCCAGTAATCATGCAATTGGGGCAGGAAGTGGGTATCCAGCTGAGCATACTGGAGCATTTCCGCTGTAAGCGGACGCTCGCCCCAGTTGGCTCGCTGGTATTTCTTGTTGGCCTGGATGCCAAAGTGCTCCTCCAGCATGCTGGCCAGACCCAGGCGCTTGACCCCGCAGATGCGCGCCGCGAGCATGGTGTCAAACAGCCGGGCGAAGCTAAAACCGAAATCCCGCTTGAGGCACATGATGTCGTATTCGGCGGCGTGGAAGACAATCTCGATAGCGGGATCGGCCAGCAGGCGGCCCAGCGCATCCAGGTTCTCGGTGCGCAGGGGATCGATGATGTAATCGGCCTGGCGGGTGGATACCTGGATCAGGCAGACCTGTTCCTGGTAGGCGTGCAGGCTGTTGGATTCGGTGTCCACGGCCAGGAGCGGCTCGCTGGCCCAGCGATCGACATGGGCGACCAGGCTGGCTGTGCTGGTGATCATCGTTGCGGGAGGGAATTTGTTCATAGCCACTTCTTGCGCTTGAAAACGGCCAGCATGGTTACCATGATGAGGAACATCATCAGCAGGATCTCAATGAAGGCATACGGGTTCTCGTCGTGGGGCAGGTCGACATTCATTCCGTACACGCTGCTGATCAGGGTCAACGGCAGCATAATGACGGAGATGACGGTCAGGATACGGATAACTTCGTTGATACGGTGGCTGGCCAGCGTGTCAGCGCTATCAGCAAGGACGGCGATCACCTCGTCGTGATCGGCCAGCAGGTCGGAGGCCTTCTGCAGATGGTCAACGATGTCGCCAAAGTAGACATCAAGTTCCTCGTGGATGAAAGCGCGGTCGACTTTTTCCAGGTTGGCGACAATGGCGATCTGCGGGCGGATGATGCGGCGCAGGGCGATGATATCACGCCGGAGCAGGGTGATGTTCTCGATGACTTCGCGCAGGTTTTCGGTGAAGAGGTTCTCCTCTACCGCACGGATATTGGCATCGACCTTGTACAGGATGGGCAGGATGTAATCCACCAGCGTGTCGATCACGGCGTAAAACAGGCGGCTGGCGCCCCGACTCATGAGTTTCTGGCGGATGGCAGGGTCGTTCTGGCACTGGGCAAAGAGGGTGTTGAGCGGCTTGAGCACCCCTTCGTGGACAGTCACCAGGAAGCCTTCCCCGATGAACAGATCGACTTCTGCGGCCCGGCTGACCCGGCTGGCAGGGTCCCAGATCGGGAACTGCATCACCACGAACAGGTAATCATCGTATTCATCAATCTTGGGACGCTCGATCCGGCTGAACAGGTCTTCCAGATCGAGGGGGTGAAAGTTGGGATGCGCGGCGCGCAGGAGTCTGATGTCCTGTTCGTCGACGGCGGTGATGTTCGTCCAGGTGACCCGGCCATGGGTGAGCGTGCTGGTTGCCATGGCGCCAATTATGGCGCGGGCACAGGGGGGCGGCAAGTATAGATCGGGTGGGGGCTGAGATGGGGTGGCCAGAGATCAGCTTGTGGAAGCCCCGGTTCAGATGGGCTTGCGGCGGGGAGCGGTCTGATGATGTATACTCAGAGCGTTTATAGACTATGCCTATCCGCTTTGCGCTGAATGGGCGGTGTGCTATAATTCACAAACTGGATCAAGAGGTGCGCGACTCGTACTTGTGGAGGCCACTGTGACGATGACCACCGAGACTGCGGAAAAGCCGGCAGCCCGCGCCGCACGGGCCCAGAGGGCAGAAGAAGCGCCTGATATCAGCGGAATCAACCGCCGCGAGTTTCTGTTCTATATCTGGGGTGCGTCCATGGTGATGGTGATGGGCGGGGCCGCCGGGATGTTGCTCTGGTATCTTCTGCCGCGCTTCCGTGCCGGTGAATTCGGGGGTGACTTCTTCGTGCCTGGCGCACAGCTGCCACCGCTGGGCAGCGCACCGCAGGATAATCCCCAGGGGCGCTTCTGGTTCACCCACACGGAGGAGGGTGTCGCGGCGCTGTACAAGGTCTGCACGCACCTGGGCTGCCTGTTCAAGTGGGTGGGGACGAACGAGCGGTTCGAGTGCCCGTGCCACGGCTCCAAGTTCGAAGCCAACGGCCTCTATATTGAGGGTCCGGCTCCGCGCAGCCTGGATCGCTTTGAGATCACGGTGGTGATGCAGGATGGTTCGCAGGTGGAAAGCGATGCCAATGGCCTGGTCAAGCTGGATAACCCGGCCCAGGTGCGCGAGTTCATCGTCCATACCGGTCGCCGTATTCAGGGTCTGCCGGTCGGGCAGAAGTATGCTTAGGGCTTCCGGATATTCTGTTGCAGGGCAGCATGTTCGCGCTTGGCCGGATTCTTTCTTGAGGAGCGCTACTTATGTCTGTTTTGCCTTTCCCCTCATTTCTGGATGACATCAAGGAAAAAGGCGCGCGCACCGCAGTTTCCGATCTGATTGACGAAACCGTAACGCGGATGACGGCTGGCCTGAATGTCCGGGATATCCGCGAACTGTTGCGCGGGGAGCCGCCCAGCCGCCGCCCGAACCCGCGCCTGACTCCCCACGCCGATGCATTCTGGATGCATATGCGGCCCAGCTACTATCATGCTGCGGTGACCGGTGTGTATCCCACCCTGCGCCTGGGCTGGCTGACCACCTATTTCTTCGCTGTCGAGATCATCACCGGCATGTTCCTGATGGTGTTCTACACGCCATCGCCACTCTCCGCCTACGACAACATGCTCAACCTGCTGAGCAATGTCCCCTTTGGCCAGTTGATGCGCGATCTACACCGCCTGGGCGCGGAAGGCATGGTCATGCTGGTGATGCTGCATATGTTGCGCACGTATATCACTGGCAGCTACAAGCGACCGCGCCAGTTCACCTGGGCGACCGGCGTGATCCTGTTGCTGACGACGCTGATCCTCAGCTTCTCCGGCTACCTGCTACCCTGGGACCAGCTGGCCTTCTGGGCGGTGACGATCGGCACCAGCATGGCTGAGGCCGCGCCGCCGGAGATTGTTGGCAAGAACGTCAACCTGCTGCTCCGCGGTGCACCGGACATCGGCGCGGGCGGTCTGCTCCGTTTCTACCTGCTGCATGTTTTCGCCCTGCCACTGGTCACGATCATCTTCCTGGGTGTGCACTACTACAAAGTTGTGCTGCACGGACACAGCCTGCCGCCTGGCGAGGACGAGATCGGCACGGATACCGCCAAGCGTGTCCCGCTGGAGCGCCGGGTGTACTTCCTGCCGGATATCCTGTCCAATGAGTTGCTGTGGGTCGGCGCGGCGACTTTCATCCTGGTGGTGCTGACCGTGTGGTTCTACCATGCGCCGCTGGAAAGCCACGCCGATCCGCAGGTGACACCGCTGCATACTACCGCGCCCTGGTACTTCCTGTGGTTGCAGGGGTTGCTCAAGCTGGGCGACAAGGTGTTCTTCGGCCTGGTGATCCCGACCCTGCTGTTCCTGTTCCTGCTGGTGATGCCATACATTGATGTGGGCAAGAGCCGCCGCTACGCGCACCGTCGGCTGGGCCTTTCGCTTTCCATGCTGGCCGTGGCTGGCTTTGTGATCCTGAGCTGGATGGGGTCGCCGGAATACGGGGTTGAAACCTCCGGCGATCAGGAGATCGCTCAAATGCTGGCCCCGATGGAAGGTGTCGGCCCGCTGCGCTCTGTGCCCTTTGATGAACTGATTCCCGGCACGTACCATACCCTGGCGCTCAACGATCCGGCGGCGGCAGCCAGCCTGACTGCCCGCTTCGAGGCGGAAGGCCGCAATATGGACATGTTCACCATCTCCGCTGTGCCGGAAGACGCTCCCAGATTGTTGAGCGTGCTGGAGTCCTTTGACCACATGTTTGAAACAGTGGGCAGGGACCTGCCCAATGCCTGGGGGATGCTCTACATTCAGGACTGGCAGACCGATCTGAAGCGGATTGAGATCTATATCGAGTGGGATACACCGCTACTGGTAAACGGCGAGCATGCACGCGACGAGCAGGGCAACATCCTGATCGAGCTTGACGAAAATGGCAACCCGATCCGCGCCAGTTCCGGCAAGGCGATCTACGTCCACGCGCGGTCGAACTACTTTGGCGGCGGTCACTAAAGGGGTAGGCACCCACTATGAAAATCGAAACACGCATTGTGCTGGGTACAGCGTTCTTCCTGGGCCTGCTCCTGATCGTGGGCTGGGTCGCCCTCAATGAGGAAGGCCGTATGGCGGAGTTCACCGCCCAGTATGAGGCACGCTCGCTTGAACGCGGCGCAACGATCTACGAATCCAATTGTTCGGCCTGTCATGGCGTTTGGGGGCAGGGGAGTGGCCGCGCCCCGGCGCTGAACAACCCGCGCCTGTTCAATGGTGAGCGCCTGCAGGAGATGAAGTGGGCTGGCGGCCTGTACGCCTATGTTGAGAATGCCATCGCTGCCGGGCGGCCCAATAGCGGCGCTTACTGGCCGGAAGCCATGCCCACCTGGGGGCAGCAGTTCGGCGGCCCGCTGCGCACTGACCAGATCCGGGATGTCACCCGCTTTGTGCTGAACTGGGAGACTTCCGCACTGGATGAGGAGAACCCGCCGGAGGTCGTGCAGGATTTCATCCTGCCCGGCGTCCGCGAGGAGGGCGATCTGCAGATCATGGCCTCTGGCCAGCCGGTTGGTACCAATCTGGCCGCGCTGGAGCTTCCGGTTGGTGATCCGGCCCGCGGGGAACGGCTTTACAACTCCAATGAACTGGGTTGCTCAAGCTGTCACATGGGTGGCGTGATCGCTCCGGCAACTGAGGGTAGCGTGACACGCGCCGAGCAACGCATCGCGACTGTGGCCTCGCTGGCGGGCTATACGGTGGAGCAGTACCTGATTGAGAGCATCCTGGTGCCGAATGCCTATCTGGTTCCCAATGAGGGCAACAAGGTCTATTCGACAGGCGGCATCAGCATCATGCAGCAGAACTACAGTGACCGGATTGATGTGCAGGACCTGGCTGACCTGGTGGCCTACCTGCTGACGCAGGGGTAGGTGCCTGGCAGGCATGTTGACTTGTTTTGACACTGGTGAGGGGCACTCCTGTTGCTGGCCTGGGGCCGGAGGGGAGTGCTTTTTCTGCGAGCTGCGCGGGATAGCAATTTCGGCGGAAAACAGGCACAATACCCGCTGCCGGTAACCGTGACCTGACGGCGGTCACGGTCAGTAACCGGTGGAGAATAGGGCTTTTGCGGTGAAGATCACCGGCAAACGGCGGTATCCGGGGCCGGGGCGCCCCGCTGCTTGCGAGGCAATCGGCATGGCAAAAGGAAGGTTGCTATGGCAAAACGCGCGCTGATCGTAGCGCTCCTGGCGCTGGTTGTGCTGGGCGGGGCGGTCGTCCTGGCTCATGGTGATGGCGATCCGGCGCACGGGGCTGCCCTGTACGCGGAAAACTGTCTGGCATGTCACGGGCCAACCGGTGAAAGCCGGGGAACGCACAAGGCCTTCAGTACGGCCATCCGGTATGACACCAACTTTGAAGCTGTTGTGGCGCAGGGTGTGGCTGGTAGCCGTTATATGTTCGCCTGGGGGCAGGAATATGGTGGCCCCCTCAGTGCTGAAGATATTCTCGACCTGCGTGCCTACGCTCAAACGTGGCAGGAAGGCACACCGGAGCTACTCCCTGTGCAGGATGACTCCGCCGATCCGGGAGCCAGGCTTTACGCCACTAACTGTGCAGGTTGCCATGGCTCACAGGGGGCGGGACGGTCGCTGCCGGGCTTTCCCCCGATTGGCAAGTATGTCGATGTACTGGCAGTCGCCCGGCGTGGCATACCGGATTCCGCCATGCCACCTTTTGCCGAAGCCTATGGCGGCCCCCTTTCCGAGGCTGATCTGAGCGCTATTGCCGCCTATGCCCGGACGTGGGAGCAGCCCGCGCCAATGGTTGTGGCAGCGGCGAACAGCCCGCAGGGAGCCGGCATGCTGATCCTGCTGATCGGGCTGGGGGCGATCGCCGTTGTGGCCCTCTGGGCGCTGACTGCGCAACCGATTGACTGAGGGGGGCAGGCGCTCCGTAACAGCGACTTTCACAGTTTTCTCACCTGATTCTCACCTATGCGGGGTATCTTTGTCCTGAGGCTTTCGCTTGAGTGCAAAGGGGCAGGTATAGCGTGGCGCAGACGACAACCTCCTGGGAGAAAACCAGCAACACGACGCCAACCGTCCGTACCACTCAGAACGGGCGCTTCCTGATCGGCGGTGTGCTCATCCTGGTGGCCATCGCTTTTCTGATCGGCTATGGCACCCTGAACAATGCGCAGTATTTCATCACGGTGGACGAGCTGCTGAACCGGCCTGAACTGGTCGGGAAGACGGTGCGCATCTCCGGTGCCGTGATTGGAGACACGATCAGCTATGAGGCCAGCACGCTGACGATCCGCTTCACGATCGTGCATATCCCTGCCCAGACTGATAACCTGGCCCTCACCCTGCATCAGGCCGTGAACGATCCGGCAGCAGCACGCCTGAATGTTGTGGTGGAAAACGAGCCGATGCCGGATTTGCTGCAGAATGAAGCCCAGGCAATCCTGACCGGTAAGCTCGGCGAGGATGGTATCTTCTACGCCGATGAACTTTTGCTCAAGTGTCCGACCCGTTACGAGGAAGCCGTGCCTGACCAGGTACAGGAAGCCAGCGCCAACCAGGGTTAGCAGCGTCCTGCGCCTGGCGCAGGACGGTTGCTGGCCGGGGATGTCTGGCAGCGGGGCAGCAGGCGAGCAGTCTGGGAGCGTCTGCTGTCTGTTTCTCTGGGGCCAGCCATGACAACCCGACATCGCCACAGGTCATTGAGGAGAACGTATGCTCGCTGAACTCGGGATTATCACTACGGCGCTGGCCCTGTTGCTGGCCTGGTACGCGGTACTGGCCAGCGTCTGGGGCGCGCAGTCGGGTAGTGAACGCTGGGTCTACAGCGCCCGCAATGCTGCCCTGCTGACCTGGCCGCTGCTGACCACTGCCTGTGTTGCCATGATCATCAGCCAGGTGCGTGGGGACTTCCACATCGAATACGTGTGGGCCACCACCGAACGATCCTCCGATCTCTTCTTCAAACTGACAGCGCTATGGGGCGGGCAGGCTGGCTCGCTCCTCTTCTGGTCATGGGTGATGAGCACCTTCTCTACCGCGGCGCTGCTGCTAAACTGGCGCAGCGAACGGCGGCTGATGCCCTATGTGATCGCCTTTGCGATGGGCACCCTGGGCTTTTTCCTGATCCTGAATGTGATCATTGAGAATCCATTCACCCGCCTGTGGCAGTATCCGAACGGTGAGGTGCAGACGGCACTCTTCCAGCCGGCAGGGGCTATGCCGGCCATCCCCCGCGACGGGCGCGGGCTGAATCCGCTATTGCGCCATCCCGGCATGGTCTTTCATCCGCCGATGCTGTACCTGGGCTATGTAGGGATGGTCATTCCCTGGGCATTTGCGATGGCGGCGCTGGCCTCCGGTGAACTGAGCACGCACTGGATCCGGGCTACGCGGCGCTGGATTCTGGTCGCCTGGCTGTTCCTGAGCCTGGGCCTGATCCTGGGTGGGCGCTGGGCATATGATGTGCTGGGCTGGGGGGGCTACTGGGGCTGGGATCCGGTGGAAAACGCAGCGTTACTGCCCTGGCTGACCGGCACGGCTTTCCTCCACAGCGTGATGATTCAGGAAAAACGGGGGATGCTCAAGGTCTGGAATATGGCCCTGATCATCCTGACCTATCTGCTGGTCATCCTGGGGACATTCAGCACGCGCAGCGGGATCGTGAGCAGCGTGCATAGTTTCGCTCAGTCGCCGATCGGCCCGCCGATGTTCGCCTTCCTGGCGATCAGCGCGTTGCTGAGCATCGGCCTGTGGCTGTACCGCTGGCAGCGCGGGGAACTGGCCGCCGAACATCATCTGGAAAGCTGGCTGAGCCGCGAGTCGCTGTTCATCCTGAATAACCTGCTTTTTGTGGCGATCACGGTGGCCGTCTTCTGGGGCAGCTACGCGCCGATCTTCACCGAGTTGTTCATGGGGGAGAAGATCACGCTTGGCCCGCCCTACTTCAACAGCGTGACCGCCCCGCTCTTTGCCGCGCTGTATGTGCTGATGGGTGTCGCCCCGCTTTCCGCCTGGGGGCGCACCTCCAGCAAGCGGCTGGGCAGCGCCATGCTCATTCCGTTGCTGCTCACCGTCGCTCTGGTCATTCTGCTGATCGTCTTTGGTATGCGCAACTGGATGGCGATTCTCGGCTACGCGCTGGTGGGCTTCGCCGGATTGGTGACGCTATACGAGATCTGGCGCGGTGTACGGGCACGCGCCCAGCGTGAGTCCTGGCTGCTGGCGGCCTGGAAGCTCTTTGGCCGCAATCGCCGCCGTTACGGCGGGTATGTCATTCATCTGGGAGTGGTGGTGATCGGTCTGGGAGTGATCGGCAGCACGATCTTCCAGCAGGAGACCCAGCGCACGCTGGCCGAGGGCGAGGCCCTGACTCTGGGGCGTTACACGATGGTCTACGACCATCTGACCCGGGCCGTTGCCGCGGATGGCCGGGTGATGACCATTGCCGAGGTCGAAGTGTACGATGGCAGCCGGTTGGTCGCCACGCTTCGTCCGCGCCAGGACTTCTTCCCCAATGCCGAGGGGATGAACACCATGACCATCGCCGGCTCTTACAGCACGCTGGAAAGCGATTTCTACGTATTGCTGGTGGCCTGGGAGGAGATCAGCCAGGCCGGGGCGACCTTCAAGGTGTATCTGAACCCGCTGGTTAACCTGGTCTGGTGGGGCGGTATCATCCTGATTGTGGGGATTCTTGTCGCGGCCTGGCCGGAACCGGATCGGCTCCGTGCGGCGCGGGAGATGAGTATGGCTGCGCAGGGTGGTACGACCTCGCTCCGCGTGTAAGCGGGGTACGGGATGGATGGGAAGATGGGTACACAGCGAACAGTGTTGGGAGTGATCATGATTGTGGCGGTTGGCTTGCTGCTGGGTGGGCCGCTGATCGCCCGCGCCCAGGGCGGCGGGCAGGACGGTGCGCCTGTGCGAGAAGTGACCGCCGACGAGGTGAACCGGGTCAGCCGCCAGCTTTACTGCCCGGTGTGCGAGAATATCCCGCTGGATGTGTGCGGCACGGCGGCCTGCGCTCGCTGGCGCGCCCAGGTGCGTACGTTGCTGGAGCAGGGCAAGACCGAACAGGAGGTGATCGATTATTTTGTGGCCCAGTTCGGCCAGCGTGTGGTTGGTACACCACAGGATCCGGTGCTCAATTTTCTTTCCTGGGCGGTGCCGCTGGCCTCGGTCGCCATCGGTGTCGTGGTGGCGGGGTATGCGCTGGTGCGTTGGCGCAGTCTCAGCGGGCCAGTCTCCCCGGTGACCGGTGATGATGGGGACGAGGTAGCGGGCGTTGATGATGATTATCGTATGCGACTGGAACGTGATTTGAGGGAACTGGAATGAGCGACGCAAGTGTGCCTGATGACAACCCGTTGACTTTCTCTGAGCCTGTGGCGCGACCGCGCCGGTTTTCCCCGTTCGCTGTGGTGATCATGTTGCTGGTGGTGGGATTGCTGGCGCTGCTGGGGTTGCGCCTGATCGAGGCGAACAAGACGCAACCCAGTCATGGCCCGGCGCCCGATTTCACGCTCCAGATCTTTGATGAGCTGGGTGGCGGTGAGTTGCGACTGAGCGAGCAGCGGGGCAAGGTGGTCGTGATCAATTTCTGGGCGAGCTGGTGTGGCCCGTGCCGGGCGGAGGCCCCTGATCTGCAGGCAGTATGGGAGGCTTACCGCGATCGCGGGGATGTCCTGCTGATAGGCGTGGACTACGTGGACAACACCGCCGACGCCCTGGCGTATCTTGAGGAGTTTGGTATCACCTATCCCAACGGTCCCGACCTGGGCACCAAGATTTCCACCGCCTATCGTATCCAGGGGGTGCCGGAGACATTCGTGATCGGCAAGGATGGGAATATCTTTCAGTTCATCTACGCGGGTGTGACGGCCCGCGATCTGGCCAATATCATCGATCGCGCTCTGGCCCAGTAGCGCGGGCGCGGTGGGCCTGAATGGAGTGACGGACGGACGCATGGAATCTGAATCCCTGATCCTGGGTGTTATCATTGTGGCGCTGTGCCTGCTCTTTGTGCTCTGGCCGTTCCTGAGCACGCGGCGTGAATCCCCGGCACAGGCAGATCGTCTGAACGGTGAGCGGGAACGTCTGATCGCCCAGCGGGATGCGATCTATGCCACCATCCGCGATCTGGATTTTGACTACCGGACAGGCAAACTGACCGATGAGGACTATCACGCGCAGCGGGAGGCCTGGATGGCGCGGGGGGTGGATGTGCTTAAGGCTCTGGATGCGCTGCAACAGGTCGCGGAGCCTGCCCCTGCAGCCAATGGCGGCGCTGTCGCTCCCATTCTGGAGGCTGATTCTCTGGATTATGATGCGCAGATTGAGGCCGCTGTGGCGGCCCGGCGGCGCTCCACCTGATAAGAACCCGTTTATGACCGAGACCCGAACATCCATTATCTTCGCTGTCATGCTGATGACTGTGCTGGCGGGCTGTGGTCTGGCCGGCGAGCCAGAGATTGTCCAGGAAATCCCGCTGCCCACGCCGGTGCCGACCATCGTCAGCCCGGAGACACGGCCCGATCTGATCGCCGGGGCGGCGTTCTATGCCGCGCATTGCGCTATCTGCCATGGCGCTGGCGGTCGCGGCGATGGCCAGATGGTCCGCGATGGCCGGCTGCAGAACCCGCCGCCAAGCTTTGCCGACCTGGCGACCAGCGCCGGCCAGACGCCACTCGACTATATGAACGTGATCACCGGCGGCAACATGCTGGCCGGGATGCCGCCATTCTCCAGCTACAGCCTTGAGGATCGCTGGAATGTGACGGCCTATGTGTACACCGGAGCGCTGACGGCTGAGCAGGTTGCCCGCGGCAGGACGGTCTACGAAGCGAATTGCCTCTCCTGCCATGGGGATGGCACGGGCAATGGGCCGCAGGCGCCGGAGATCATGCCTGACCTGACCGCGCCTGATTACTGGGCAGCCGTTCCCAACGAAACACTGGTGCAGGCCATCAGCGCCGGGATCGCCCCGGAAATGCCCGGCTTTGCCGAGACGCTCAGCGAAGCGGACATCCTTTCGGTGGTTGCTTATGTGCGTACCCTGGCCGTCGTTGGAACGCCGGGATTCCCTGCCAGTGGAGAGACTGTTGTGGTTGCCGGGGATGGTGCACCTACAGCCACGACGGAAGCCGCTGCCGTTCAGACGGCGACGGCGACCAGCCAGGCTATGGCAGCGGTCGATGTCGCACCGCCCGAACAGATCAGTCTGTTCGGGACGGTGATCAACCGTTCAGCGGGCGGAACGATCCCGATCGGGGCGCCCGTGACGCTGCACATGTTCGATCCGCCGGACTTTGCGGAAACGACCCTCCAGGGCGAAGTCGGCCCGGATGGTACGTACCGTTTTGAGGCTGTGCCATATGTCGCCGACCGGGTGTACCTGCTCTCTCTGCAATATCAGGATGTGTTCTTCAGCAGCACGATCTACCAGCTGGGGGATACCGGCCAGGCGACCATAGAGACAACGCTGGAGATCTTCGAAACAACCGATGATCCGGCAGCGTTACGCTTTACCTCGGGCATCATGCGGGTCACCTTCTCCCAGTTCGGGATGGAGGTGGCCGAGGTGCTCAGCATCACCAACGACTCGGATCGGCTCTATCTGACTGACGAGACTGTCAGCGACAATCAGCGGGTTGCGCTGCGCATCCCCTTGCCGCCGGGAGCCGCCGGGGTGGGGTTTGAGCCAGGAATGCAGGGCACGCGCTTCCTGATGAATGAGGACGAGACGGTCATCCTGGATACGCAGCCTGTGCGTCCTGGCCGGGATGACATTTTCTTCAGCTATTTCATCCCCTATACCGACGGTGCAATCATCGAGCAGGAGGTCACCTACCCCTTCAGCGGGCCGTTCCATCTGTTGATCGAAGCCGGCCAGGTCACGGTGAGCGGCAGCGGGTTTGAAGGGGGTGGAGAACGGGTCGATATGGGCGGTCGCGCCTTTGACGCCTATGTGTCCCGGCTGGATCTTCCGGCTGGCGGCGCAATCAGCTTCACCCTCAGTGGTCGGCCCCAGCTGGCTGCTGCCGGGAGCACCGCTCAGGCGGGCGGCGGACTGTCGCCCCTGGTCATCGGCCTGATTATCGCCGGCGTGCTGCTCATCGGTGTGGGAGGCTTCCTGTTCCTGTTGCGGCAGGGCGTGCGTGATACGAGACAGGCGGCCATCGACGATCTGCTGGAGCAAATCGCCGTGCTGGACGATCGCCATGACCGGGGTGAGATCAGCAACGACGACTATCAGCAGATCCGCACCCGGCTCAAGGCCCGACTGGCCCGCCTGATGCGCGAGCAGGAACAGGGATCGGGCGAGGATGGGGCGGCATGATTGAGGTACGCGGCCTGGTCAAAGCATTCGGGTTGCTCCCGGTGCTGCGCGGCCTTGACCTGCACGTGGAACGCGGGGCGTTCGTGGCCCTGCTGGGGCCGAACGGCTCCGGCAAAACCACGCTGATGCGTATCCTGGCAGCGCTCAGCAAGCCGACCGCCGGGACGGTGACCATCGGCGGCTGGCAGCTACCGGCGGAAGCGGCGGCGGTGCGGGCGCAGCTTGGCGTGGTGGCTCACCAGCCCTTGCTCTATGACGCCCTGACGGCCCGCGAGAACCTGTTGTTCTATGCCGAACTGTACAGCCTGCCGCGGGAAGGGCGCACGGCCAGGGTGGGTGAGGTGCTGGCGCGGGTCGGCCTGGCAGCGCGGGCCGACGACCTGGTACGTACCTTCTCCCGCGGGATGCAGCAGCGGCTGGCCATCGCCCGCGCCATCCTGCACAGCCCACATGTCCTGCTGTTCGACGAGCCGTATACCGGCCTGGATCAGGATGCGGCGACCATGCTGGACACGCTGCTGCGCGATATCGCGCGCGACGGCCATACCATTGTGATGACCTCGCATGATCTGTTCCGGGCACGGGCGCTCAGCACCCATGTGGCGATTCTGAGCCGCGGCCAGATTGGCTTCTATGAGCGTTCGGAGACCATTCAGCCGGAGGAACTGCCGGCTCTGTATGCTGAAGTGACCGGCGCAGCGTCGGTCAGGTGACTATGACGGAGACAGCTCAGACAACCTCCCGGCAGGCGGCGGTACCGCGTGCCCTTAAGACGCCGTTCTGGCGGGCGATGATCGCCCTGGCGGTCAAGGATTTGCGCATTGAGGCGCGCGGGCGCGAGTTGATCAACGCCATGTTGCTCTTCGCGGCGCTTTCGATCCTGATCTTCAGCTTCGCGCTGGAGCTGGATCGGACGGCGCGGGAGACCTCCATCGCCGGGGTGTTGTGGGTGACGGTGGTCTTTGCCGGGATGCTGGGGCTGGGCCGCAGTCTGGCGGCGGAGAAGGATCGCGGCAACCTGGACGCGCTGTTGCTGGCCCCTGTGGATCGCGCCGCGCTATTCTTCGGCAAGATGCTCAGCAATCTGATCTTCATGCTGGTTGTGGCCCTGTTGCTGGTGGTGTTGAGCACAGTGCTCTTCAATATCTCGCTGTTCCGACCATGGCTGGGGCTGGTGATCGTGCTGGGAACGATCGGCTTTGCGACGGTGGGCACGCTGCTTTCCAGCATGGCCGTGCATACCCGTGCACGGGAGACGATGCTGCCCATCCTGCTGTTGCCGGTCAGCCTGCCGATCATCCTCAGCGCGGTGCGGGCCAGCACCGCTATCCTGACCGATACACCGCAGGAGGACTGGATCGCCTGGCCGCAGATGCTCTTTGCCGCCGATCTGATCCTGCTGGCGCTCGCTTATGTGCTGTTTGATTTCGTGGTGGAAGAATGAGTGGCGGACTGAAAGGAGCCATCCATGACCCTCGTTGACTCTCCTGCTCGACCGAGCCGCCTGCTGACTGGGATGACCGTCCTGGCCGTGTTGATGTTTGTTATGGCCACGCTGATGGCCCTCTTCTATGCACCGACCGATCAGCAGGGTCACGTGCAGCGTATCTTCTACATGCATCTGGGGGCGTTCATGGGCGGTGCGCTGTCCTTCCTGATCGGGGCCGTGGCCAGCGCTCTCTACCTGGCCCGCCGCCAGAAGCGATGGGATACGCTGGCCCTCTCCGCGATTGAGATCGGGCTGGTGCTCAGCGGCTTCAACATTGTCAGTGGGGCAGTATGGGCGCGGCCCATCTGGAATACGTGGTGGACGTGGGACCCGCGCCTGACCTCAGCGGCGGTGATGTGGCTGACCTACGCCGCCTACCTGATGTTGCGCAATGGCATCGAAGACCCGGATCGTCGCGCCCGGTTCGCTGGTGTGTACGGGATCGTTGCCTTTACCAGCGTGATCTTCACAACGGTTATCACACGGGTCCGGCCAGATACCATCCATCCGGTGGTCGTCGGCCCCAGCCCGCAGAATGCCCAGGGCAGCTTTGAGATCGGCAGCAGTGCAATGACGATCACGCTGGTCTTCAACATTCTCACATATCTCGTCCTGTCCGTTACGCTGATCTGGCACCGTGTCCGGCTGGAAGGCCTGGCTGAGTACGTGCAGCAACTCAAGATCAGGATGCTCAGCCGGTAGCGCTGGCTGAGCGCCTATGGAAGGGTGATCTCCGATGTTCCTTCAACAAGCAGGCATTCCGGATAACGTGGCGTACCTGGTTCTGGGGCTGGTGATCCTGGCCCTGTTCCTGGGCGGCTGGGTGGTTAGCTTCCTGTGGCGGCTGCGCAACCTGCGGCGGCAAATGGCCCTCCTGCGACAGCTGGAAGCCGAAGACTCGCCTGTCCCAGGCCAACAGCAGGCTGGCGAAACGCCTTCCCGCTACGCCCGGCCTACCTGATTGCCGCTAAAGCGGTACGCACTCATTCACACTGCAACCCCGCCCGCAGACCGGCGCAGCCGATCGGCGGGCGTTGCTATTGGCGGCGAAGTTCGTCGGTGAGTTTATTACTTCAGGCCTATTGGTCTTTTCTTGGGGGAGCGGTTAAGATAGGCATAAGCAGGTTGAGGGAGATGCACGGTCGGGAGGAGCTGGACCATGCGTGGGTGGATGCTGGGTGTCATGATCCTGGGGCTGCTGGCCGCGCCGGTTGCGGCCCAGCGTCCGGGGGCCGATGATGTGCAGGTGCGCATCGGTCACTTTTCCCCTGGCATGGGCAATATCGACATTTACATCGATGATCGGGGGCTGAGCGAAGCGCAGGGGCTGAGTTTCGCCGCGATCACCCCCTGGTTCCCTCTGCAACCGGGAAACTACCGGATGACGGTCACCCCAGCCGGTCTGCCGCTGGAAAGCGCCCTGTTGGATGTGCGTCTGGAACTGACTGCCGGTCAGCGGGTGACCCTGGCCGTGATCGGTGAACGGGCGCGGGGCACGGCGGCGCTGTACCCGCTGGTGGAAGACTACATGCCGATCCCTTCCGGGCATGCGCGGGTGGCCTTTTTCCATGCCATCCCTGACCTGGGACCGGTGATGGTGCAGTATCCTGATGGAACACCCCTGCTGGAAGGACTGACCTATCCTGATGCGCGGGCCGGTGGGGATTCTTCCGCTGGTTATGCAGTGCGCGATGTGGTGGCAGGCTGGCGAGTATTCCAGATCATCCCGGCGGATAGCCCCGGTATCCTCCTGGTGCAGACCTCCGAAATGGTGCTGGAAGCCGGGACGAATACCCTGGTTGTTCTGGCCGGGCTGCGGGCCGGTGCGATTGTTGTCACTGCCACGACAGATCCGGGCACCGAGGTGGTTACGGTTAATGAAACGGTGATCAGCGTTGGCGGTGGCGTGGCCCATGTCCGGCTGGCTCATTTCACGACCGGGGCGGGGCCGCTGACGTTTTCGCTGGCCGGTGAAGCCGCCGGGCAGACGGCGACGCTGGACTTCGGCAACTTCACGGACTGGATGGTGGTTCCGGCAGGTTTCTATGCGGCAACGGCTGTTCCCACAGTGGCGGGTGTAGCAGCCTCTTACCAGATCGAGAGCCTGCCGCTTGTAACCGATGCCTGGGTAACCCTGGCAGCGATCGGGCTGCCGGAGCCGGGTGAAGGGCTGCTGCACCCGGTGACTGAGGATCACCGCCCGGTCAACCCCGGTGAAGCGCGGCTGACGGTGTTCCACGCCATGAGCGACCTGGGGCCGGTCGATGTGCGTCTGGAAGATGGTACGGCGCTGTTCGTGGCCCTGGAGTATCCCGGCATCGACGGCGGCGCGGTGCAGAGCGCTGACCTGGTGGCCGGCCCTCGCCATCTACAGATCCTGCCCTTTGGTGACGGTGAAACGGTGCTTTTCACCCTGCCGGAACTGACCCTGGTACCGGGCAGCAATAACCTGGTTGTCCTGGCCGGGTTGCAAACGGCGCCGGCTACATTTATGCTAACCACCTTGCCCAGCCAGCCCTGAAGCGATAGACAGAGATTGCCCGGTTATATCTTCCCTGCCTGAGCGGTTGGCGTGGCTGGCCCTGCCTGCTATACTGCGGGGCATGACACGTCTGCCTTTTTCCTGCTTTATTCTGGTTGTTTTGTTTCTGTTAACGGCCTGCGGCGGTGCGCCGCCGGTCAGCGAACAGCCGCTGCCGGCTGCTTCGCCAACGGTGACCCCCGGCGGAATGATCCTGATGATTCTGCCGACGCCCACGCCGGTGACTCCGACGCCTCCGCCTGCCTCCGCCCCGGAAGCCGCACCCGGTTATGTGTTGACGCTCGCTGCCGCCAGCCAGGCTGCCATCTGCCCACCGCCGGGCAATCCGCGTCCCCCGGCTGCCCCGGCGGCGTACAACCTGTACACGACGGCGATTAACCAGTTCCTCTCGGCGGGCGGTTCTGTGCCCGCGCTGAGCGCCCTCCTGGCGGAATGGGGTGCCGTCGATGAGACAGTCGGGCTGGTCAGCGATGCGTATGACCTGACCGGTGATGGCGTCTATGAGGTGCTGGTCATCCTGGCTGATCCGTTCAATGCGGAGATTGCCCCCCGTCCGGGCCAGTTGCTGGTCTTCGGGTGCCAGCAGGAGGATTACCGCCTGCTGTACGGCTCGGAATATGGCCCCGGTTTTGGCATCCCGACGCTGCTCTACGTGGGCGATATGAACGCCAACAGCAACCCGGAACTGGTCTACGTGCAGCAGCGCTGTCAGAGCGGATCATGTGTGCAGGCGGCGCAGGTTCTGTCGTGGAGCGCCCCCAATGACGGCTTCATCGCCCTCAATGTGGACACGGTTGGCTCCGCCGATGGTCGCTTTTCCATCGCCGATCTGGACGACGATCGGGTGCAGGAGATCATGATCCAGGGTGGGGGGATCTCCACCTCGATCAGCGCCGGGCCGCCGCGCAGCTCAACCACGATCTGGGACTGGAACGGCCTCAACTACGTCCGCGCTCTAACCCGCCTTGACCCGCCGCTGTACCGCATTCATGTCATCCACGACGCCGACCGGGCGCTGGAATCCGGCGACGGCGAGGAGGCGATCCGGCTTTACCGCGAGGTGCTGGAAAACCCCCGGCTGGGTACCTGGCAGGTGCCCAATGAGCAGTCTATGCTGCGCGGGTACGCGCAATTCAAACTGATCGTGGCCTACGCCTATCTGGAGGATGATCTGGCCGCGCTGGATGCCCACAGCGCGCTCATGGCCGAGCATACACCGGGGCTGCCAAGCAATGTCTACGCCCTGGTTGGCGATGCCTTCTGGTCGGCGTATCAGGCCACCCACAACCTGCACACTGCCTGCGTGGCGGCGGCGACGGCGGCCTCCCAGAATCCACAGGCGGTGCTCTTCCTCAACAGCTACGGCCCGGCCAACCGCGCCTATCAGGTGCCGGACATCTGCACGTTCTGAGGTGCCGGACTGATGTCCAGGCGGGGGCGTAGCACGACCGGTTCCATAGCAGCGCAAGGGATCATGGTGCTGGTGAGCGGAGCCAGTGATCAATTGTGCCGGATGCGCTACAATTCGCCGCCAGCCGGTCTGCTACGACCGGTTGCGAGGTGATGGTTTGCGCTGTCCACACCAGGAAGGATTCTGAGCATGAGCGATCTGTTGACCTACTGCCGCGATCACGCCGAAGAGACGCTCGATCTGCTCCGGACGCTGATCGCATACGAATCGTTTACCGCCGATAAAGCGGCGGTCGATCAGCTGGCGACCTACCTGGCCGGGCAACTGGAAAGTCTGGGCGCGGTAGTAGAGCGTATCCCGCGGGCGGAAGTGGGCGATCTCCTGCTGGCCAGCTGGAATACCGCTGCGCCCGGCAAGCCGATCACCTTCATCGGGCATATGGATACCGTTTGCCCGGTGGGGACGCTGGCTGAGCGCCCGATCCGCGTTGAGAACGGGCGGCTATATGGCCCCGGCGCTGCTGATATGAAAGGCGGGCTGGCGGTCATGCTCAGCGCGATCCGCACGCTGCGCGAGCGGGGCGAGTTCCCGGCACGCCCGATCCGGGCGTTGCTCACCTCCGATGAGGAGATCGGCAGTGTCCATTCCCGCGAGATGATCTTCCAGGTGGCGCGGGAGTCTGGCTTATGCCTGATCATCGAACCGGCTACGCCGCAGGGGGCGCTCAAGACCTGGCGCAAGGGTGTGACCGACTTCCGGGTGAAGGTCTATGGGCGGGCGTCCCATGCTGGCGGCGCGCCGGAAGCAGGCATCAATGCCGTGGTGGAGCTGGCCCACCAGATTCTGCGTCTGAACGCGCTTAATGACCTGCCCAACGGCACCTCGGTTTCGGTGACGGTGGCCCATGGCGGGCACGCCACCAATGTGATCCCCGACTATGCTGAGGCTTACGCCGATGTACGCTTCATGACTCACGCAGAAGCTGAGCGCGTCCAGCGGGCAGTAAGCGAACTGTACCCCGTCCTGCCTGGTGCCCGGCTGGAGATCATCGCTGGGGACAGGCGTCCGCCGCTGGAGCGCGATGAACGGATGCGGGCGGCCTTCGCCCAGGTGCAGCGCATCGGCGCCGGGCTGGGAGTGAACGTCACTGAGGAAGGCAGCGGTGGCGGTTCCGACGGCAATTTCACTGCCTCGGTCGGTACGCCCACGCTGGACGGTCTGGGGCCGACGGGCGACGGCTTGCATGCTGCCCACGAGAATGTGTTGATCAGCAGCGTGCCGGAGCGAACGGCGTTACTGGCAGGCATCCTGCAGCAATGGCAGATGTAGGCTGTCACAAACGCCGAGTCAGCCGAAGCGCGGGATAGAAGCCTCAGGCGTCGGGCATCCCGGCAGCGGCCAGCAATGCCTCACGGGTGGTGATGCTCCGGATGACAGCCAGAAAATGGGCGAGGGAGCCGCTCCGCGCGCGCAGGGCGGCAATGGCCGGGCCGATCGGGTCTTCCCCGGCGGTGCCCAGATTACCCTCTCCCTGGTAGCCGCCATAGAAGGCAAAATACGCCTGGTTGAGCTTGCGGATGGAGTAGCCGTTGGCATGGAAGAAAGCCCGCCGTTCAGCCATATATGCTTCGGCGTCCGCTACCCGGCCTTCGGCCAGCAGGGCATCAACGGTCACCCTCGTCTGGTGCATCTCCGCCGCAAAGTTGAAGGCACCTGGATTCGCTGGTGGGGGCGGGGAAACAGAGGCCACAGGCGGCGGCACCAGATCCGGGTAATAGCGGGCCAGTACCTGACGGCTGATCTCTTTGCCCAGTACATTGGCGGTTGTCTCGTTGATGATGCGTGTTTCCGGGTTGCCGCCATCGAAGTATTGCCAGCCCAGGGGGAAGAAAAAGAGGTAGTGGTGAACCCACTCGTGGGCAGTGGTCTCAATGGCCCAGGGCAGGGTGTCGGTCTCGCCGATCATGCTGGGGTAAAGGGCCATGCCGCCGATATCCACAACCAGGGAAGCCACATCCAGATCGGCGTCAATGGCTGTCTCCAGGGCGTCACGCTGGTCGACACTCAGAGGATCCAGAGTCAGGGAGGCTTCCACGCGGATGGCGTCGCGTGGGGAGATGATCAGCACGTCGGGCAGAGAGCTGAAGCGGATGGCGACCGGCGGTAGCACCTGGCCCAGGACAGCCAGCCCTTCATCCGCCAGTATCGCCGAGACCTGCTGCTCCAGGATGCTTTCGACCAGATCCTGACGGTTACGCAGGTCGGCGCGTCGCGCGTCGCGTTCGGCGCGCAGGTCGGCGCTGGCCGTACCGGGATCGGCGATGGCCGGATCGCTGTAGAGAGCGGTGATCTGCGTCTCAAGCTGGAGGACGGTTTTCAGATCGGCCATATAGGCACGGACGATCGCGGCCCGGTGGGCTTCGTCCAGGTAATCCTGCACGCCAAACAGGCCGGCGAACGCCTTGGCTGTCAGCGCCTCCACTTCCCAGGCCACGTAGTTGAACAGGCTATCGCGGGCATGGGCAGCTGCGCCGGTGATCAGATCGCCGGGTGGTGGGGTACTGCTCTGCAGGGTGACCAGCAGCGCGACGCACAGGATCAGGGCGCGGATCACAGCCCGGACGCGCCACCAGGGGATGGCCCGCCATGCATTCTGTCCCCATTTGAGGGCCTCTGTAATGCGCTTCACCCATCCGGTCACTGGGCCGATGCTCCTACCACCCTGATGAACAACGCGGGGACCTGACAGGCCCCCGCGTATTGTAACAGGCTCAGGTGGGGTATGGACGGCTTCTCAGCGTTTATTCATAGCGGAAGCGCCGCACGCCTAAAATGAAGAACGCTGCACCAATGCCCAGCAGCACCAGCACCGGCCCGGCGATCTCCGCCACGCCCCCGCCATCGTACAGGATGGTGTTAAAGGCGTCCATGCACCAGGCGATTGGCGAGAGATGACCGAGCGTCTGCATGAACGGCGGCACGATCTCCAACGGCCACCATGCCCCGCCCAGTGGCGCCAGAGTCATGGTGGCCAGCATACCCAGACCGCTGGCCTGTTCCGGAGTACGGGCCAGGGTGGCCAGGGCGATGGCCATCGCCGAGATGGTGAATACGTAGGCCAGCACGGTGACCAGCACCGCCAGGATATTCTGGCCGAAGTTGACGCCCAGTAGCGCCCCGACAGCGAGCAGGATGGCAAACTGAATCAGGCCCAGCAGGTAGCCGCGCAGAATCTTGCCGGCCAGGATTTGCGTCCGGCTAACCGGCATGACCATCAGGCGCGGCAGGGTGCCATCCAGGCGTTCCTGGATCAACACGGCAGCCAGACCCAGGACGTTGATCATGGCGTACATAGCCGCCATGCCTGCCGACGACTGGCCAAAGCCAGAAGCGCTGCCTGTCTGCGCACTCTCCTCGACCTGAGCGGTTTCGGTGATGACTGTGATCGGCGCGGGTGGCCCCCAGGCGGCCTCCGCCTGCGCATAGCGGGCAGCATAGAAGGCGGCGCGGTTGTCATCGCTGACGATGCCAAGCTTAGCAGCAGCCTCCGTGCTCAGTTGGGCGGCGACAGTCGCTCCGCCCAGGCGGGTGGTCACCGCCGCAATGGTCTGGCGGGCAATGCCCGGTGCGCTGAGCGCGGGGTCAGCCCGGAAGATCAGTTCGACTGGCTCCCCCGCCTCCAACCCTGCGCCGTAACCCGCCGGAATGGTCAGTATGGCGTAAACTGTCCCGGCGGTCAGGCGTTCTTCGGCCAGAGTCTCGGTCAGCACCTCACCTTCGGCCAGCCGGCAATCCGGCGCATCCGGCTCGCCGGTGGCCGCATAGGGGCAGACGATCACGCTGGGATTAGCGGACACCAGGGCATCGATCAGCATCGTCGAAGCCGGGCTACCGTCCTGGTCGAGGACATCGATCGGGATCATTGCCGGGCCACCACCGCCGCCGTTGAAGACGAGACCGATGATTACTACGAAGATGATCGGCATGACGGTGACGAAGAACCAGTTACTGCGATCCTGAAAGTACAGGGACAGATCGTTCAGAGCGATCGCAAATACTTTGCGCATGGCCTTCCCCCTAGATGTCCAGACGGCGGTTGAACTGGAAAAGGCCAACGCCGAAGAAGACGAGGCCGATAACCAGTAACGCGATCACGTTGATGCCGATGTCTGCCAGCCCTCCACCCCGCGACAGGGTCACGTAACCGTTCACTCCCCAGAAGTGGAACGTCAGACGCGGCAGAAACTGCAGGAAGTCCGGTAGCGCCATGGTTGGGAAGAAGACGCCCCCTGCCAGACCCATCACAAACAGGACAAAGGCTGCCAGATTGCCGGCCTGCTCTTCCGTCCTGGCGAAGCTGGCGATGGTGATGCCGACGCCGGTTGCTGCGGCCACCGCCGCCAGGGTCAGGATGGTGACGGCCAGGAGATTGCTACCCCAGATGTTCGTACCCGGCCCCTGCAGGATCAGGCCGACCAAGCTCATGGCGACCATAAGAACGAGCATCTGTAACAGACCACCGATATAGGTTCCCAGCAGTTTGCCGCCCAGGATGAGTGCACGCGGGGTAGGGGTGAGCGCCATGCGCTGCAGCGTCCACAGGCGCTGCTCGCGCAGGATCGTGGCGCTGCCGATGGTCACTGTGAAGCCCATGAAAAAGATGGCAAAGCCGGGTGAGAAAACGGCCAGTGGGTTGAAGGTGTCCTGCGTTTTCCCTTCCATGTCGACCTGACGGATGCGGATCGGGTTGGCGTCCGGCTGGCTGGCTGAGCGGGCCACCTGTTCAAATGTCTCGCTAAGGCCGCCGGAGGCCAGCTGCAGGCCCAGTAAGGGGTTGGCGGGGATGGCTTCCATCACACCACTGACGGTAGCGCTGACGGCGATGTTGCCGGTAGCGATGCCATCCGCGATGCTCTGCACCACATCGCGGAAGATCGTCCAGCCAAGGGTTGAGCGCGGGTTGCGATAGATGGTCAGTTCGGTATGACCCAGGAAGGTTGTCGGTTGCTCGTTGGCGGCTGCTGCGGCAAAGGCCGCTGCGTTTGGCGCCAGGCTGGCCGAAAAGTCGGACGGGATGATCAATACCGCTGTCAGTTCACCGCTGTCGACCAGAGCGCGGGCCTCCACCGCATTGCTCACGACACGGGCGTCGAACAGGCTGTGCAAGGGGTTGTCCGGATCAGGGTTCGCGGGATCGGCGGGGACAAACGCCTCAACGAAGATCGCGCCAAAAGCTGTCCCCTGCGGACCGCCTTCGTCCAGGTTGACGACACCAACCGGGATATTGAGGACGGTGACGTCCTGTGCCCCGGCAATGCCGGAGAAGGCCAGACCCATGATCGCAGACAGGACGATCGGCACAAGAAACATGTAGATCGCCCCCGCGCGATCGGTGAAGCGCTCGTAGTTCTCTTTCCAGATGATCGCCCACAGTTTGCGCATGGCGGTCACTCCCGTAGTGCCCGGCCGGTCAGATGCAGGAAGACGGCCTCAAGGTCAGGCTCCTGGACTTTGACCGAGTCGATGTGCACGCCAGCGTTGTTGGCAATGGTGATCAGGTCGGGCAGGGCTTTGCGCCCGCGCAGGGCGCGGACGGTTACTTCCCCATCCTGTTGTTTGACGCTGGTTACGCCCTCGATACTACCGAACTGCTCCAGCACGATCGGTGGCACCTGCTGGTTTTCCACGCGCAGGACGATCTGATCCTGCTCACCGATCATCTGGATAAGCTGGCCGGTCGTGCCTTCGGCGATGATCTCACCGTGGTCGATGATCCCGACACGGTCGCTCAGCTCCTGGGCTTCCTCCATGTAATGGGTCGTGTAAAGCACGGTCATGCCGTAGTTCTTCTTAAGCTCCAGTACGGCATCCAGGATGCGCCGGCGGCTCTGGGGATCGATGCCGACGGTTGGCTCGTCCATGAAGACGATGCGGGGCTTGTGCAGGAGGCCAACGCCGATGTTCACCCGGCGCTTCATACCGCCGGAGTAGTTCTCCAGCTTCTCATCAGCGCGGTCGCGCAGGTCGATGAACTCCAACACCTCGTCGATGGCCTTCTCCAGCGTCTTGCCGCTCAGGCCGTACAGCTGACCAAAGAAGCGCAGGTTCTGGCGGCCGGTCAGACGGGGGTAGAGAGCGATCTCCTGTGGGATGACACCGATCACCTGCCTGGCCTGTAGCGACTCGGTGGCGATGTTATACCCGGCGATGATGGCTTCCCCGCCGCTGGGTTGCAGCAGGCCGCTGAGCATGGAGATGGTGGTCGTTTTGCCCGCACCGTTTGGGCCAAGCAGGCTGTACACTTCACCGGTCTCGATCACCAGGTCAACATCGCGCACAGCCAGCGGGCCGTCCGGCGGATTGTACTGCTTCTTGAGATCGCGAGTCTGGATGATAGGTGCCATAACGTTTCCCCCCTGTTTATACTGATGCTCGATCGGGACTGTCACCGGGCAATGTTGGAGAGGTCGAGAGGGATCGACAGTCTGGCCAGGCGGCAGTCTCCCCCCGTCCTGCGCTGTCGCTGGTTGTGGAATACGGATGCTCTCGCAACACCTGTTGCCAGTGAGTGCGAATAGGTATACGTAAATGTCCCGCGTCAGTTGCAATGGTGCAGGGAGCAGGGCCGGGCGGTACAATTTCCAGCGCTGTGCGATGCCCAATTATGGGTTTCATCAGGATAGGATCATGCCAGAATCAACGCTTACCTATGTCGGAGATGAGCTGGCGATGGACGGCGTGCCGCTGGCGGCAATCGCGCGGGATGTCGGGACGCCAGTTTATGTGTACAGCCTGCAGCGGATCATGGCCCAGCTGGAGCGCCTGCGGGCGGCCTTTGCGCCGCTCCGCCCGGCCTTTTACTACAGCCTGAAGGCCAATGCCAACCGGACGCTGATCCGGGCGCTGGTGGCGGCGGATTGTGGCTGTGATACCGTCAGCGCGGGGGAGATTTTTCTGGCCCGGCGATCGGGCTGTCCGCCGGAGCGCATTGTATTCGCCGGGGTGGGCAAGACTCGCGCGGAGATTCGCTACGCGCTGGAAACGGGAATCGCCTGGCTTAACGTGGAGAATATCGCCGAACTACGGCGGGTGAATGCCCTGGCCGGGGAGCTGGGGTGCCGCCCGCATGTGGCCCTGCGCCTCAATCCGGCGGTGCAGGCGGTGACCCACCGCCATATCGCTACCGGCCACGCCGGCGCTAAATTCGGCATCGCCCTGGTGGAGGCGCGGACGATTCTGGAACGGCGGGCCGATTACCGGTATGTCGATATCGCCGGCCTGCACATGCACATCGGCTCCCAGCTGGGCCGTCCCGACGAAAGCGCGGCGGCGGCGCGGCTGGCGGTGGAACTGGCCCGCGAGTTCCGGTTGCGGCATCTCAATCTGGGCGGTGGCTTTCCGGTGGCTTATGAAGGCGGCTTTGCCGTCCCGGTTGAAGACTTCGCAGCGGCGCTGTTGCCGATTCTGACCGGGCAGGGTCTGGAGGTAGCCTTTGAGCCGGGGCGTTTTCTGGTGGCGGAGTCCGGGGTGCTGCTGGCGGAGGTGCAGTACGTCAAGCATGGTGGGCGCACGGTGGTACTGGACGCCGGGATGAACGATCTGTTGCGTCCGGCGCTTTATGAGGCGCGCCATCCGCTGCTGCCGCTACGGGCTGGCAAGCCCATGACACAGCCGGTGCAGGTGGTCGGCCCGATCTGCGAGAGCGCCGATGTCATCCATCCGGCGGCGTCTCTCCCATCGCTCGTTGAGGGCGATCTGGTAGCGATCGGTGTTGCCGGGGCCTACGGCATGACCATGGCCTCCAATTACAACGGGCGGCCACGCCCTGCGGAGGTGCTGGTCGAGAACGGCACCTGGCGTGTGATCCGCGCCCGCGAGACGTTTGAGGATTTCATTCGCCATGAGCCAAAGGGGCAGTGAGTAGCATCTAATTCTACTGAGGTATACTGGGAGCGGTTTTACCACTATAGTGGCTCACTGTACCAGAAAGGTGTGACGATGCGAATCGCGTTTGTAGCGGACGACGCCCAGACGATCAGCGCCCATTTTGGCCGGGCGCCTTATGTTGTGGTTGTCACGGTGGAGGGTGGCCGGGAAGTTTCCCGCGAGGTGCGCGAAAAAGAGGCGCATGGCAGCCATGAGCATGATCACGGTCATTCCCATGAGCATGAGCAGGGGCATCATCACCGTGATCACAGCAGCAAATTCGCGGCCATGGAAGATTGCGATGTGATGGTGGTACGGGGAATTGGCAGCCCGGCGCTCGCCCACGCGCAGACTCTGGGGCTGGAAGTCTTCCTGACGCGGGAAAGCAGCATCGATGCGGCACTAACCGCCTATCTGACCGGCCAGCTGGACAACGATCCGCGCCGCATTCACCACCACTAGTCGATAGTCGCAAACGGGCGCCGTGATCGACCGACGCCCGTTTTGCCTGTCTCCCTCAGGGCCTGACCTCAATGTACTTCTTCCAGGTATCCGGCCCGTGGCTCATGGTGATGACAATGTAACTGGTACGCGGAGTCTTTGGCTCCCAGCGCAGCCGCATACCGGCCTCGCGATCGGTGCGGTCGCCTTTGCGGTGATTGCAGGCATAGCACGCGCAGGCCGTGTTGGTCCAGGTATCCTTGCCGCCGCGGGACTTGGGCAGGATGTGATCGACGGTGAAGTCCTGTTTGCTCAGCAACTTGCCACGCGGGGCATCGCCCGGACGCGATCCGCAGTAAATACAGGTGTAATCATCCCGGGCCAGCACGCCGCGCCGACTCCACGCCGCATGGCGACGCGGCACGTTGATGTATTGCTTGAGAGCGATGACCGATGGAACCGGAAACTCGCTGCGAACGCTGCGCAAAAAGCGCCCCGTTGCCTCGACCATCACGGCTTTGTTGGCGATGAGCAGGTTGATCGCACGCGGCACGCTGATCACGCACAGCGGCTCCCACGTGTTCCCGTTCAACAACAGCACCTGCCCGTACAACGGTAACTCCTTCTCCCTCTCACGAACCCCACGCTTTACTATACATCCATTTTGTTCCGATCAGCACAATTGACCCGGAATTCCGGTTAGCGCCGGCGTCCCTTCTTGCCCTTTTTGCCTCCTTTGCCTCCGCGCCGGCTGCTATCCGGGGCCATCTTGACGATGCGCGGCTGGAATTCCGCCAGCGGCTCCACCAGGTCGGCCTGGGCCTCCATGACGCGGTGGATGTCTTTGTAAGCATAAGGCACTTCGTCCAGCCCGGCGGAGATCAGATCGATGCGATCCTGATCCAGCTTGCGATCGACCTCCTCCCAGCTGAAGCGGCGGATGGCCTCACCCCGGCTCATCTGGCGACCGGCACCGTGCGCGGCGGAATGAAGCGCTTCCGGGCTGCCTCTGCCACGCACGATATAGCCCGGTGCGCTCATACTGCCGGGGATTACCCCCAGTGCGCCTGGCCCGGCGGGGGTCGCGCCCTTGCGGTGGACAATGGCTTCCATACCGTCCACCGTTTCCTTCCAGGCGAAGTTGTGGTGATTCTCCACGCTGCCCAGCACCTCAAAGCGCAGGGCGGCGGCGATGCGGCGGTGGATCACAGCGTGGTTGGCGCTGGCGTAGCGCCCGGCCAGTTCCATGATCGCCCAGTACTCGTCCCCTTCCTGGCCCAGTTCCAGCCAGGCCAGGTTAAGATAGTCTTTGGGCAGGCGGCCTTCATGGAGACGCCTGGCGATCTGGGTGTAGTGATTGGCGGCTTCAAAGCCAAAACGCCGGCTGCCGCTGTGGGAGAGCAGGGCCAGGTAATTGCCGGGCGGGATGCGCTCGATCGGCTGCCAGACGGTCAGCGCCCCGAACTCGACGAAGTGGTTACCTGCGCCGCTGGTGCCCAGCTGCCGCCAGGCCAGGTCCCGCCGTTCGCGGGCGAAGGGTAGTTCACGCCAGGCCGGGTCGTCCATGATCTCGTGCTGCTGGGGGGTCTCCCAGGTCGCGCCTTCGCCAAAGCGGGTGTTGTCTTCGATGGCCTGTCGCAGTCGTTCCCGCTGTTCATCAATCACACGCGGGCTGGCGTTGAAGATGGTCATCCGCACGCGGCAGGCGATGTCCACGCCGACCGCGTAGGGAATCACGGCATTGACCGTGGCCAGTACGCCACCGATAGGCAGGCCGTAGCCGACATGCGCATCGGGCATCAACGCCCCGCGCAGAGCGACAGGCAGGCGGACGGCGCGCTCCATCTGCTGGATGGTTTCCGCATCGATCTGGTCGCGGCCCCAGATTTTGTAAGGTACGGCGGTCTGCAGGTCATAGGGTTCAGTCATGCTGTCCTCCTGCGCTGAACGCCGGTAAAAGGTAAGTTTCGGCCCAGAAAGGAGCCAACACTCTCAAATGGCCGGGCATCTGCCTCACCCGTGACTTTCTGGGCCGCTGGCAGGCGATTCTGTTAACGTAACAGGACAGGTTCTCCCCTCCGTGCGTTTCCCGTGTGCGCGTGTTTCATACCAGTAAACCTGTGCCGGTGAAGCGCGTCGACGAGATACGGACTGGATGCTCTTCGGTCGGTGTGGCCTGAAGCGTGCTCAGGCTGGTGTGCCACAGCAGGCACAACTGGCCCGGTCCGGCCACCCCCGACCGAGGCATACCCTCAGGTGCAGGGTGGCGGTCCGGAAGACGGAATCAGGGCTTGCCCGCTGGCGTTAGCCAGTGTACGGCGGGCGAGAAGCCGGGATGTTGCCGCCACGGGTGACCTCTCCTTTCCGGTGGCCCATGTCAAAGGGCCTGTCAATAACGCAGGGGCATGAGCACCTGCTGCTGGCTCACGCCCCTGCGGGGAATTCCGTGAGTGGTCGCCCTCAGGCGCCACCGCCTTGTGGCGGAAAGCGCCAGGGGATCACGCGAGCGTGAGCCAAAGTCTGCTGAATGGTCAGGCCGCCGGAGCGTATCCGGTCAGGCCCACAGGCGATCTGCCGCGCCGGGAACCGCGCGGGGCGCGGGCCGACAGGCAGAAGATGGTGTGTCCAGCGAACCGCTGGCCGGTTCATGACACCCGCTCCACTTCAGTCGCGTCGAGCATGGCCAGAATGTTTTCCCCTTTGATGAAGATACGGCGCATGCCAGGTGGCCTGCTCACTCTCAGATAACCACCGCTGATCAGTTTCTTGAGGGTGCTCAGGCTGATACCCAGCAAGCGGGCCGCTTCCTGCCGTGAATAGATGGCATTGGGATCGATGCTGGCACGTTCCGAAGCCATGAAACCCTCTCCTTGATCACCGGCATTTTCAGCGTAGCATGGGTGCGGGAATGATGTCAAGGGGTGTGAGTGGGTTAGTAAGGGTTATTAAAGGTTTTTGGGGGGCGTGAACGGGTTAGAAGTAATAGATATGAACGGCATGGATTGCGAACCAAAGGAGAAATATTGACAGGGCCGCGCTGCTCCGGCATAATGTGGCCAGCACAGCGACACATGTATACCGTGCCAAAGGCGTTGACGGAGACAAGTAGGCGGGTTCCGCGCCGCCCAGGGAGTCCGGGCCTGAGACTGCAAGCCCGGGCCGGTTGCCCCCGCTGAAATTCCCTCCTGAGCTGACAGGTGAAGGGCCAACGGTAGCGTTGGCCTGGGTAGTCTGCTCCGCAGGCCCGGCGTTAAAGGGGCAGCCGGTCTCGTAACCGTCAGCGGTTGCGCCGCCGGTGGATTGAGCGGCTTGCTCGCCGGGAAACCGGTGGGCAGCAAGCAGGGTGGTACCGCGCGAGCTGGACTCGCGTCCCTGAGGGGGGCGCGGGTTTTTTGTTTTCTGGTGAGAGGTGCATTCATGCTGGAGAGGTTGGAAGCACTGTATCGACAGGCGTCTGCGGAACTGGAGCAGATCGCGTCGTCCGAGGCGCTGGCGGACTGGGAACGGCGGGTGATTGGCCGCAAGGGTGAAGTCACGTTACTCCTGCGCCAGACCGGCCAGCTTCCGCCGGAGCAGCGGGCTGCCTTTGGCAAGCGGGCCAATGAGATCAAGGCGCTGCTCAGCGAAGCGTTTGCCCGCCGGGAGGAGCAGATCCGCGAGCAGGAGCTGGCCCGCAGCATGGAGGAGGGCCAGATCGATGTCACCCTGCCGGGGCGGAAAGTGGCTCGCGGGCGGCTACACCCGGCCACGCAGACGCTGCGGGAGGTCTATGCGATCTGGGCGGAGATGGGTTTTCAGGTCTACCGCAGCCGCGATGTGGAGACCGATGAGGTCAACTTCGAGTTGCTCAATATGCCCCCCTATCACCCGGCCCGCGATATGTGGGATACCTTCTACACGACCGAGCCGGGCGTGATCCTGCGCACACACACCTCACCGGGGCAGATTCATGCCATGCGGGAGTACGGCGAGAACGGGACAAAGCCGATCCGGGTGATCCTGCCCGGCATGTGCTACCGTTATGAGCAGATCACCGCCCGCAGCGAGGTGCAGTTCCACCAGGTGGAAGGCCTGGCTATTGGCCGGGGTATCCGCATGACCGACCTCAAGGGCACGCTGACGGAGTTCGCGCGGCGCATGTACGGCGCCGAGCGCCGCCTGCGCTTCCGCGCTTCACACTTCCCCTTCACAGAGCCAAGCGCTGAAGTGGACGTGGACTGTATCCTGTGCGGCGGGGCGGGCTGCAACGTCTGTAAGTATTCAGGCTGGCTGGAGATCGCCGGTTGTGGCATGGTGCATCCGGTTGTTCTGCGCAATGGCGGCTATGATCCGACGGTCTGGAGCGGCTTCGCTTTTGGCATGGGGCCGGAACGGATCACGATGCTCAAGCACGGCATCCGCGATATCCGCTACTTCTGGGGCAATGACCTGCGGTTCTTGAACCAGTTCTGAGCGCAGACTGGAGGTCGGAGGTCTGGGAGGCCAGGAGACCAGAGGGTCGGAGAATGGCTGATTTCCACAAATCTGAGGAGTAAGCGCATAACATGCTCATACCAATCAGTTGGTTGAAGGACTACGTGGATATCCCGGCGAACCTGCCGGTCGAAGTGCTGGCCGAGCGCCTGACGCTGGCTGGCCTGGAAGTGGGCAAGATCACCTATATCGGCGTGCCGCAGAATCGCGTGCCCGGCGTGACCGTCCCGCCCTCCGATCACCTGGTCTGGGATCGTCAGAAGATCGTCCTGGGCAAGATTGTGGAGGTCAAATCCCACCCCAACGCCGACCGTCTGGTGATCGCTGTTGTGGAATATGGTGGTGCGGCGCCGGAGGAGTGTGTCACCGGCGCACCGAACCTGTTCGAGTACAAGGACACCGGTCCGCTGGCTCGACCGCTGTGGTCGCCCTTTGCCATGGAAGGCGCCGAAATCTGGGACGGCCACAGCGAGGAACCCAAGCGCATGATTCTCAAGGGTCGTCCGCTGCGCGGCATCTACAATAAGGCGATGGTCTGCTCGGAGAAGGAGCTGGGACTCAGCGATGATCACGAAGGGATCATGCTGCTGGAAGATGACCTGGTAGCCGGGCATGGACCGGGCACGCCGTTACAGGATGTCCTGGGTGATGTGGTGCTGGACATTGAATTGACGCCCAATCTGGCCCGCGCCTGGAGCGTCGTTGGCGTGGCGCGGGAGATCGCCGCCCTGCTCGATCTGGAGTTGCGTCTCCCGCCGACCGGGGTGGTGATGAGCGGCCCGCCTATCGCTGGCCGGGTGGGGATCACGATCACCGATCCGGTGCTCAACCCGCGCTTTACTCTGACGCTGATCGAGGGCGTGACCATCCGACCTTCGCCACAGTGGATGCAACTCCGTTTGCGCAAGGCCGGGATGCGCCCGATCAACAACATTGTCGACGTCACCAACTATGTCATGCTGGAGACCGGCCAGCCGTTGCATGCCTTTGACTGGGACATTATCAGGCGTCGGGCCGCGGAGTCCGGTGCGGACATGCCGACCATCATCACCCGCCTGCCGGAGCCGGGTGAAACCCTGACGTTACTCGACGGCTCTGTGCACCAGCTTGAGGCGCACAACCTGCTTGTCGCGGATACTGCCGGGGCGCTGAGCCTGGCCGGTATCATGGGCGGGTTGGAGAGCGAAGTGCAGCCGGACAGCCGCAACATCCTGCTGGAAGCGGCTAACTGGAACTTTATCAACATCCGGCGCACCATGCAGTCGCGCAAGATCAGTTCGGAGGCGGGCCAGCGCTTCAGCCGGGGCGTTCATCCTGCCCAGGCCGAAGTTGGCCTGCGCCGGGCGACAGAACTGATGCGCATCCTGGGCGACGGGACGGTGGCCAGCGGCATCGTGGACAACTACCCGCTCAGGCCGGAGACGGTTGTCGTCGACCTGCCGGTGAGCGAGGTCAGGCGCATTACGGGTATGGACTTCAGCGCGGCAGAGATCGCGGCTATCCTGCGCCGTCTGCAGTTCACGGTGGAAGAGCGCGCCGACGGCCTGCGCGTGACGGTGCCTGATCACCGGCTGGATATTGGCACAGGTGTGATCGGCCAGGCTGATTTGATCGAGGAAATCACGCGCATCTACGGCTACGACCGCATTCCGGATACGGTGATGGATGACCTGCTCCCGCCCCAGCGCGGCAATATTGCCCTCCAGCGGGAGGAATGGGCACGCGATCTGCTGGTCGGGGCCGGGTTGAACGAGGTGATCAACTACCGGCTGACGACGCCGGAACGGGAAGCCCTGCTGACTCCACCGGGCGCGGCTTCCAGCCTGCCGGCGGTCGGTTACGTCACCCTGGCTAACCCGATCTCCCAGGACAAGACGGTCATGCGGCACACACTGCTGGCTGGCCTGCTGGACGTGGCCGCCCGCAACCTGCGCCATACCGATCGCCTGCGCCTGTTTGAGATCGGCAGCGTCTATCTGCCGGTGGACGGCCAGGCCCTGCCTGCCGAGCCACGGCGACTGGGCCTGTTGCTGGCCGGCCCGCGTGATGTCGCCAGCTGGGATCTGCCCGCGCGGGAAGGACTGCACGACTTCTTCGACCTGAAAGGCGTTGTGGAAACGCTCCTCGAGGGGCTGCATATCCCTCGAGTCGCCTTCGCACCGGTGACGCACAGCACATTCTTCCCCGGTCGGACTGCCGAACTGACGGTGAACGGCCGATCTGCCGGTGTGCTGGGGGAGGTGCATCCCAAGGTGCTGCGGGCCTTTGACCTGCCGGAAGGCTTGCCGGTGATGCTGGCCGAACTCGATCTGGATGTGATCCTCGATCATGCCAGCGAACGGCATGTCGTTCAGCCGGTACCCACGCAGCCAGCGGTTTACCAGGACCTGGCGCTGGTGGTCAACCGGGAGGTGCCCGCCGCCGAGGTGGAGGCGGTGATCCGTGCTGCAGGTGGTGACTTGCTGGAAGAGGTTCGCCTGTTCGATGTGTACACGGGCGATCCCATCCCCGCCGGGCAGAAGAGCCTGGCTTATGCCCTGACCTTCCGCGCTCCGGATCGTACCCTGACGGAAGGGTCGGTCAACAAGCTGCGCCAGAAGATCATCAAAGCGGCGCAACAGAAACTGGGGGCAAAACTGCGGGAGTAGGCAACGGAGGCCGGGAGAGCGAAAAGCGGGAAGCCTGTTTTCCTGCTTACTGCCTTCCGGCCTCTGGCCCCTCTTTTGATGCCTGCGTTTTTCCGGGATTACCGGCCTTGTCAGGCGGCGTTTCCTGTGGTCAAATAGCGCGGGTTTGCCCGCCGGTACTCCCGCCGGTGCTGATGGAGCCGCTGCCCTGATGGATACTGCCGTGACTCAACCCAAGAGACGCACCCCCCTGGACGCCCTGATCTGGTGGATCGCCAGTCATTTTGGCCATCGGGCACGCGAGGTGGATCGCTTCCTCAAATTCGCCATCGTGGGCACGTTCGGCGCTGTGGTGGACTTCAGCGTGCTTAATGTCCTGGAACGCACTGTGTTGGTTCCCCGTCCGCCGGATGCCGACTTCAGGGTGGCCCTGGCAACCGGTATCGCCTTCTGCACGGCTGTTCTGAGCAACTACCTCTGGAATCGCTACTGGACCTTCCCTGATTCACGCTCGCGCAGCGCTGGCCAGCAGTTGATGCAGTTTTTCATTGTTAGCGTTGTCGGTCTGCTCTTCCGGCTGGTATTCGTGGGGACGCTGTACGGCTTCTTCGGGCGGCTGGGCGATTCGATCCTGCCTGGCCTGATGAGCGAAACGGCGGTTAACCAGCTGGGCAGCAACATTGCCCAGGCGATCTCCATTGGCATCGTGATGTTCTGGAACTACTTTGCTAACCGCTACTGGACATATAACGATGTGCAGTAGCAGCGCCTGACTCCCGGATGCCTGCGCCCGCAGCGCGCTATCTGTGGCGCTGCCCCCGCGTTATAATTAAACACCTGTTCGATGCGGTGTTGGCTGGCGGGGGTGAGGGTCATGGCCGACCTGTTTGACTTTGTGCGTGAGCAGCGGACCGGGCGCAATGCGCCCCTGGCGGCGCGGATGCGACCGCGCACGCTGGATGAGTTCGTGGGGCAGGAGGAGATTGTCGGGCGGGGGCGGCTGTTGCGGCGGGCTATCGAAGCTGACCGCCTGACCTCGATCATCCTCTGGGGGCCGCCGGGCGTGGGCAAGACCGCCCTGGCCAATGTGATCGCCAACACCACCCAGCGGCACTTCACCACCCTGAACGCCGTTACCTCCGGAATCCAGGATCTGCGCAAGGTCGTTGACGAAGCCAAAGAACGCCTGGGCATGTACAACCAGCGCACTGTCCTCTTTGTGGACGAGATTCACCGCTGGAACAAGGCCCAACAGGACGCCCTGCTGCCTCACGTCGAGAACAATACGGTTGTCCTGATCGGCGCGACAACGGAGAATCCCTTCTTCAGTCTGGTCGGGCCGCTACTCTCCCGCAGCCGGGTCTTCCGCCTGTCTCCTCTCAGCGACGACCACGTCAAGTTGCTGGTACGCCGCGCCCTGACCGACTCCGAACGCGGCTACGGCGACCGGAAGATCCTGCTCGACGACGATGCGCTGGAACACCTGGTGCGGGTGGCTGGCGGAGACGCCCGCAGCGCCCTCAATGCGCTGGAACTGGCCGTGGAAACAACCGATCCGGACGAGCATGGGATCATCCGGATCACGCTGGAGGTGGCGCAGGAGAGCATCCAGAAGCGGGCAGTGCGCTACGATCGGGGCGGCGACGAGCACTATGACACGATCAGCGCCTTCATCAAGTCGGTGCGCGGTTCCGACCCTGACGCGGCGCTGTACTGGATGGCCAAGATGATCCACGCCGGGGAAGATCCGCGCTTCATCCTGCGGCGCATGATGATCCTGGCCAGCGAGGACATTGGCCTGGCTGATCCGCAGGCGCTGGTGGTTGTGGCGGCAGCGGCTCAGGCCTTCGAGTGGGTGGGGATGCCGGAGGGCACATATTTCCTCTCGGAAGCGTGCCTGTACCTGGCGACCGCGCCCAAGAGCAACAGCGCCGGCGCGATCTGGTCGGCGCTGGCCCATGTGGAGCAGCACGGCACGGGCGAGGTGCCGCCTTACCTGCGCGACAAGTCCGATACCTTTCACGGCCCAACACGCGAGCGCTATAAAGAAACAATGGGCGATATGGGTGCCTACAAGTACCCGCACGACTATCCCGGCGGGTGGGTGGAGCAGCGTTACCTGCCGTTTGACATGGAACCGCCAGGCTGGTACCAGCCAAAAGACATCGGCTACGAACGCGAGATCCAGCGTCGGCTGGCCGAGCGGAGCAAAGCAAACCGCCGGTAAGCCAGATCGAAGGCTGGCAACCGGCAGAACTGGCGGCAGGCCGGTCGCCAACCATATGGCCGTTGCCCGGCGGGGCAAATCCAGACCGACAGATTCCCTGCAAATTGGGATTTTGAGGTTGTGTCCCAGAAAAATGGACTATAATGCAATAAAGCCGGTTTTTTGTTGGAGGAGGAAAGACGATGGAACTCAGTGCCCCGAAGCAGGTTACGTTCTGGATCTCGGTCATCCTTGCCGTTCTCGCCGTCCTCACGGTGCTCATTCCGAGCCTGGTGTTCTTTGATCTGCAGGCATTTGTGCTCGCGCTGCTGGCCTTCATTGTTCTGGCGGCAGGCACACTGCTGAAGGATCTGTAATTCTGGCGACTGCCGGCTGGAGACCGGTCGGGCTTATTTTCTGGATGCAGGGGCGGACCATAAACCGCCCCTGCGTTTCTTTTCTCCGGGCCAAGCACCTATGTGCAGATCACTGGCCTGACTCCGTTGAGGCGCCCGATAGCATCCAGCGGCAGGGCCACCAGTCGCGCCTCGGCGCGGTAGTCCAGGGCCAGCGTGGTCAGCGGCGGGACGCGTGGCCAGCCGGTCAGGAGGCGTAACGGCGGCGCGGTGGCGACCATCAGCACCACCGCTTCCATAACCTGCCAGTCTCCTGGCCCACTGTAAGGCGCGGCCAGGACGATCTGGCCACCGCCGCGGCGCGTTCCGGGGGCAGCGCGGTCGGCAATCTGCTTCCAGCGTCTCCAGGAGAGCCGCCTTCCGGCTTCGGTGCGGATCGCTTCCGGCAG
>FWPV01003327.1_pt1 | contig 36792 bp, 27 predicted proteins | sample 2228371 | NCBI WGS metagenome assembly FWPV01 (sample SAMEA103939776, study PRJEB20133) | metagenome | reverse complement strand
CGTTGCTCTTGCCTTCCTTGACTCACTTCCTATCTATCCACGCTCCCGCGCGGGGAGCGACTGTTTCTACATAACTCTTTGTAAAATAAGTATTTTCTTTTTTATTTCCGCATATCCCTCTATAAAGCAGGAGCACATATATTCAGTTTTCAAAGAGCTTTTTAGATAATACCATATTTTCATTGGGTTACGTTCCCTGCGAACCTCCCAGCGAAATCATGTTCGCTTCGGGTTCGCACGATCCTTTCATACGATTAATGGCCCCTCTTGATCAATCGTTTCTTTCGCCCCAATATGCTCAACGCGGCGACGCCAGTTAGAACCGAGATAATAAAACCGTAAGCTATCCTTTTCATGATCAATTTCATCAATGAGTCTTTGTTTTAACATGACCCATTGAGCAGGATCCACAATGCATTCAAAAACCGATTTTTGAACTCGCTGCCCATAGTCTTTACATGCTTTCGCCACGCGATTTAGGCGCCGTGGACCTTTTGGGTCTGATGTCGAAACATCATAACTGACTAATACAAACATAGGCGATCCTCTTATTTCCAAATAAATGGTGGATAACCATCCAGATCCCTCCTCAGAAAACGGGCCATCAGCATTGCCTGAATATGAAATAACATTCCAACCATTACCTTTTCTTCAATGAAGGGATGAATGATCTCCTCACGTTTTCGTTCCTGGTAAGATACGAGAACGGTCTTTCGCATTTCCTCATCCATAACCACAGCGCCAGATTCGGTCTTTTTGAAACCCTTACCCTTCACCTGTTGAAGGTTAATTAACGAGAGGGTCAGGCGATCAGCAATATAGGGTCTAAATTCTTCCATTAAATCGAGTGCAAGCCCCGGTCTTCCGGGACGATCACGGTGCAGGAAACCAACAGCAGGATCTAATCCCACTGATTCCAGAGCCGAACGGACGTCGTGCATGAGAAGTGTATAGATGAATGAGAGAAGACAGTTGACATTATCGAGCGGCGGTCTTCGGGTTCGTTCATCAAAATGAAATGTTTCCTTCTGGGCAATGATTAGGTGGTCAAATACGCTAAAATAGATGTGAGCTGCATCGCCCTCGATTCCCCGCAGGACATCCAATGGTTGATCCTTATTTAAAGATTCGATCAAATGGCTCAACCGCCTAACTGCCTCTCGGACTTCCTGGTCATCAATTTTTTCTGAATGGTCCCGAAGTGCCCTCTGTAAAACAGTCCTGCAATTTGTGATTTTTCCAGTTAGAATAGATTTCGTAACTTCCGCCGAAAATTTTTGATCATCTGCCCGCCGATATTGCTCCCGACGGAGAAGGACATTTCCTGAAACAGGACCCTGAACTTTGGCTAAAAATCTTCCATGTTCTGACAAAAAACTGATGGCTACATCATTCTCAGCACAAAACCCCATCAGGTAAGGACTGCAAGAGACATTGCCGAAACAGACAATTCCTCCGATGGTGTGGACAGGGATGCGAAGTTTAATTTCTCCATCCACTTTGACAACAACCGTCTCTCCCTCTTTTGAGAGATAGGCCCCCTGTGTCGTCACAAAAAGGGTGTTTAGATGTTTCTTCATGGCATACTCACCATACGTTTTAAATAACGGTTAACCGAAGTTCCTTTCTCAATAGTTTTTGGTAAACAGTCATGAATGAGTGAACAGCTCTCGCACCGCTTTTCATAAACAGGTGGAGGCGTTTTACCCGATTTTATCAATTGATGGGCACCCTTAGCCGCTTTCTCTGTTTCTTCACGAAGTTTTTCATCGAATGTCACCTCGAGACGCCGCCGGGTTTTGCCATAAAAAATGGCTCCCTTCGTGACAGAAACAGACAACATTTCCTCAAGACAGATGGCCTGAGCACAGAGCTGGATCACGTCACAGTGGTCGACCTTTGGCTTCCCACGCTTGTATTCCACTGGAAAGGGATGCCATAAATTCTTATCAACATAGTGAAACTCTACCACATCTGCCTTGCCTGACAGGCCAAGTTTCCATGAGCGAAGGGGAAGACCATACTCAATTCGCACATTCCCACGCGATTCGTGGTCTTGCTCATGAACACGCTCATGCATTATCCTGCCTTCAGCGGTTGCCCGATTTTCATCCCAGAGCTGTTCAATGTGGATAAGGGCGCACTGCCGCTGGCAAAAAACATAATGCTGAAGAGCAGAAAGTTGGATGAAATCTTCTTCCAGGTTTTGATAGGTCGTATTGGTCGTATAGGTCATATAGGTCTTATAGGTCGAATAGGACCTATAATTTTTTTTCTTTCATTTGTTGTCGGGTTCGGTACAACCTTTCTGTGAACCCGCCCTCTTTTATACACTCTTTTTCCAAAGCCCTCAATTGCTGGTCGAGCAGGTAGTTAGTCTGGTGAATCAGGCAGATTGCCACATTAGCGGCAACCTCAGGCGAGCTTTGCTCGAAATAGGTCTTATAGGTCGAATAAGACCTATCAGACCTATACGCCAAAGCTCTGATTTCCTTCGCTTTGGCGTCATTTTTCCCCCAAAGGGGCAACCTTTGTTGGCGCAAAAAGTCCTGAAAATCAATCAGCAGTTCCTCCAGACTCGCTCGTGCCACTCCAATGAGTTTGAGCTCAGTTTTCTTGGAAGTGCCTGAAGCCATACTGCCTTCAGCAATGTTTTGCTTGCCGCTTCGAGCCGCCTGAACCATCTGATCATGGGTGCGTGATCTTTTATCAATAAAACGGTCGCAAAAAGCCACGGTGGCATCAAACACAATCTCCGCCATCTGGTAAGATTGGAGACCACGGTATCCACCGTGTGGAGGTATGAGGTGAGGAAGGTCTTTTGGGGTAGGCATTTTTTATATTTTCTCCTCCAACGCGATTCCAGGTGGAATAGCACCTCTGTCAATTTCAACAATATAATCTGAGAAAGCCCTTGCTGGTTTTGTTTCGTTGGAACTCTTTCTTACCTTTACCAATTCAAAAAGTTTGTGAGAAGGGGCACTTCCAAGGGCGGAATCATGTTTAAAGACAATGAGCTTACGGGCGTTCATACTTCCGGCAGGCCGGGCCGCCGATTGATCGAACTGAAAAGCGTTTAGTAAAGCTTCCCAAAGTAATGCAAGATCCTTCTCACTAAAACCCGTCTGCTCTGCTAAAAACGGGTTTACAAATCCATGAGCACGATAGACCGCATATGGTATTGTGTATTTACGGCCCATAGTTCGCTCTTTTTCTTTGTCAGCTTCGTTTGTTACAGAACTTCTCGTAATAGCATGCTCTGATGAAACAATCGGGTCAATTGATCGTGCAAAAGATAATTGGACTGGGCCTCTCACTTGGCCACAATTAACTTCAGTCGACATGACGGCTCCAAAGGTGCGAATATCATAAAAGTTTCGACACATAAAAACAGTTAGTTCTTTTGCCTTAATTGTATCTTTTGGCAGTTTTTTAGGCTCTGGCTTCTCATTTATATACTCATAAGCCTTCTTGTGTGTTAGGTTAAGTATAGCTCCCTCCGTGAAATAGATCTCATTGGGCGGGACATTCTTTTCTTTTATGGCAACATAATTACGAATTTTTCGCTTCATGCAAACATCTGTTATCAAGCCCTCACCTGTTTCAGGATCGATACGGGGCAAATTGCCCGCATCAGGGTCTCCATTTGGATTAGCATCTTTTACATCGAACAGGTAGACAAAATCGTGACGGTTCATAACTCATTTCCTCCTTTCTCTTGATCTTTTTCCTGCTTTGAGGTCCAAAAGTCCCTCATCTGATGGTAATAACCGATAGCAAAAAGGCCCTGGTCGGTTAAATTCAAATGGTTTGGGAAGCCCGTTAAAGGTTCCAGTATCTCTCTTACCAGTATCTCCCGCCCGACTTTTCCTCTTTCCATTTTTGAAAGATGATGCTGGTATGTTCGCAGCAATCGTGGAAAGACTGCTCCTGGCGTTGCTGAGGCGGCACTATAAAAGCGGTCGCGGATTGTCGCCCCAACGTCACCAAGGGCATCTTGTTGGGTTTTTTCAAGGGCGGCAAAAAGCCGACCCAACAGATAGGCAGGTTCTTTACGACTCGAATCAAGTCCCATACTTACCTCCTTTCTTTGGCGTAGTATTAAGTAACCTTTTATAATGCATGCCCGTATGTAGTTAATAGTATTATCAGCATGAATTCTCCTCATAACTGCGCTGAAAAGTCCTTCAGGGTATCGACATCCTGTTATAACAGCTCGCAATAAAGGGCCAGATAGAATAGGTGGAATTTTATCTCTTTCGGGCCTCCCATTTCTTCGCGGACAGGTTTCGTCCAACAATTGCCATAAAGCAGGAAATTCAGGATCGGGATATTTGGTTCCTTCTTTAAATTGCCTTTCTATTCCCATATCAGCGAAATGTCGGCGAAGATTGTCCAGTAAATGGTTGATAGTATCCCGATAGAAAAATCTTACTCCAATCCTCCCTTTTGCTTGCCCAGTCAGCCCAAGTATAAAAAAGGGTGTTCTTTCAGGGTCTTTCTCAATTTCGGAATAGGCTTCTTTACCCATCCGAAGCGCCTTTAGGAATAACTCGATTTTCTGCCTTAAGCTCTCATCCTGAACTTCCTGTCTTTCAATGGCGATCGATCCATGCATTGCGAACTGGGCGAAGATATCTTCTGTAAAAGTAGGCTCTTTAGTCCAAAAGACGACGGTTGTATCAGATAGCGAAAAGCGGTGCTTATTGCTTTTTGGGCCAGCCAGAAGCGAATTAAGTGCGGTCGCATATCGAAATACGGCCTCTTCAGAAACAGGAGCGTTGAAGCTTTGTTCCTTACCATATGATTCATAAGAGGGGTCATTAAACGATACCAATAGAGATTCCGGTTGATCGCCAATCCTCTTAATCTTAGGTTGATGGAGGCGTGATATTGGACGAAACTTTCCTGTTATCAAACATTGGCCAATTGGATTCTCTATTTCTTTGCTTTGTTTTTTTGACCACCAATCCCTTACGACAGGATCATCGTGAACATAGCCTGTTTCACCCACGATCTGAAATACACCAAATCCAGTGCTAACTCCCTTTAAAACAGGATATTCTGAGGCCTTTTCCGGATCCCAGTTTTTAATAAAATAGCAGACTGCTCGATAAGCTGGAGAATCAATTTCCGACATTAGCTTAAGATGTCTGTTCCGAAAAGATTCGAAGGTTTGTCGCGTGCGCTCTGGATCTTCATCATTTGGTTTATAACCCAACATATATCCTGTGTTATCCCACAGAAAACAAGGGTTTAAGCCAGAACCAGAAGACTTAGTAGCTCCAAGGAGTTGAATCTGGCGGCCAATTTTTCTCTTACCTTCTGTTATTCGAGCATCTTCGATATCATGTAATGTTCCATCCGGCTTGAGTACAACTTTGAAAGATATTTTCTGAAGACTGTAGCCTGGTTGTGATATTTTATACTCTGGATCATTAATGAGCCGTTCATATAAATTGTATAACGATTGTAGAATCATGTTGGAACCCCTCCTTGATTAAGGGGTGGAACGTTAATTACCCCATCCCTCATTTTGGCATGGAAAAAGCGTGGTTCTGCGCTGAGCCGACAGCCTTGGTTTGATTCAATTACCTTCCCTCTCGGATCAGAGACGAAAACAATGTCATGGAGCATATAACCTAAATCAATTTCCCCTCTCAGAGATTCATCGCATTCTGGAAATTCCTCTACAAGTTCAAAGTCCGCAGGGAATTCACGAGTGCCAAGATAAGGATGATGAAAATACTCGCCTTTTTTCACTCTTTCCTTAAACTGACGAAGATGCTTTGCCTCTGGATTCTCAATGGGTTTACCATCCTTTAGCTCAGGCTTAAGCACCTCAATATGACATTCAATTCCATAACGGACATCTTTGAGGATCATAGATGCGCGTTGCTGACGATGATCTTCGACAGCAATGCCAAGGCCTCCTTTCCCTTTCCTCATAGCAGAGGTGATATTTTTAGTAGATATTTTGCAGTCAAGTTCGTTTCGCCGGACATGGGTGAAATGTATTGGATTCAAAACATGTAATTTGTCTATGACCCAACACATTTCTGGCTTCCAATAGATTGCCTCTAAGATACCTCTTGCGGCACTCGGTGTAATTACATCATAACTGACACGTTCCACCTTCATTTCGGGGCGATTAAAAGAGGCATAGCCACCCCATACCAATAGTTTAATTCCATATGGCATCTTATCCCTCCTTTCTAAACAAAGATTGCTCCTGGCTCCTCAGCTTCCAGATTCAAACCGGTTTCTTCAGAATAATGGACTTCTGGACTGATCAGAACTGAAATATTTTCATGGATCAAATGTATGTCTGTGCCTACATGTCTCTCCCATACTCTTCGAGGAATTGGCACTACATATCGTTGAAGCTCACGTTGAATTTCAAGAGTGGGAGCAGTCATAGAGCGCAGACGTTTGCATAACCTTTGACCACTCTCGTTCCACGGTATGATTAATGGGATGGTTTTTGTTTCGTCTATCAGCTGGAAATTTTCGGCTGTTTGCATAAATGCAAAATTAAAAGGGAATTTCCTGTCGTTCAGCAGAGAGAAGTTATCCATAATTCTTTTTTCGTCCCAGCGTTGGCTCTGATCCCAGTAGTAGAGCTGAAAATAGTGTTGAATTGCTTCTAAGTTCAAAACATCTTGATAAAGTGTCAAAATCTGGCCTGCACACTGGGCTGTATCGGAAAAGAATCTTTCCGATGTTGTATGCTCGGACCGAAAGACGTATGTTTTTCCTTTTTGTGTTAATCTTCCATTCCGATTACACCGTCCCGCAGCCTGTGCGATTGAGTCGAGCCCGGCCAAAGACCTATAGACCACTGGGAAATCAATATCTACGCCTGCTTCCACTACCTGAGTGCTGACCACTCGGCAAACAAGACCATTGTTAAGATGACCCCTTATCTGTTTGAGTTTCTCCGTTCTGTGAGCAGGACACATATTTCCACTAAGATGGAAGTGGCCATTTTCTTTTCCTATCGCCTCAAATAATTTTTTTGCATGGAGCCTAGTGTTTACAATACAAAGGACTTGTGATTCGGCTTGTATTCGCCTGCAAAGATCCTGATCGCTTTGACTCCCAATGTCTTCAACAAAAACACGTTGAAGCTGGTGATAGAGTTCAATGGGATTAGGTATAATTTCAAAAGGTTTTTGAAGGCCGATCTCAAAGCTCTCTCTTCTTTCAATAGCCGGTTGGGTTGCCGTACAAATCACGATGCTTGTTTTATAATTGGTTACCAGCTCATCTAAGGCACGCAGACAAGGCTTCAAGTAATCAACAGGAAGGGTCTGCGCTTCATCAAGAATGATTACTGACAGAGCTAACCGGTGTAATTTTCTGCAACGAGAGGTCTTATTAGCGAATAAAGATTCATAAAACTGGACTGAGGTGGTGACGATAAGCGGTGCATCCCAATTTTCTTCAGCTAATCTGTTGAAGGTGGTTTCCTTTTCAGGATCGAGGTTACTGTGATGTTCCAGAATTACATCTCGCCCCAGTCTTTCAACAACTGGTTTCATCGCTTCACGAAATACATCTGCGTTTTGTTCAATGATGCTTGTTAATGGAATGATATATATAATTCGTCTCAATCCATACTTAATGGCGTGACGTAGAGCAAAGGCAAGCGAAGATAACGTTTTTCCTCCTCCAGTAGGAACTGTTAATGAAAATAACCCAGGTTCTTTCTCTGCAGCCTTCAAACATGCTTCCCGGACTAAGTTCCTTGCCCTATTCACTGATGGGTCTCCTGTAGGATTAAGTTGGCTAACAAATTGAGTCAAAGCTTGGTCCATTTTTTCTAATGTTCTATCTGGCCATTTACCGCGAAAACTGGCTTGTTGAGGATTTACAAAGGCCTCTGTATCAAGGAAATCAGCATCAATTAAACATGAAAAAACCATACGAATAAAAAAGGCTATCCCGAAGGCATCTTTTTTTGACAACATATTTTGCAAGAAAGAAGGGGTTTCAATTCCACTGAATTTGGGTAGAGATTGAAGGCCATGTTTCCAAGGATGGATTTCTTTGCTTAGGCGAGCTTCTTGGCAGATTTTTATGTCTCGACCATTTAGAAGGCCTGAATGGTGGCCAGCAATCACATACCCTAACAAATGGCCCAACACATTAATAGTCGAGACTGCATGCTGAGCACCTGCGGTTGAGTGGTCGACCTTGTTACTGACGCCTTCGATATGAGCATCTATGTCTTTTCTTATTTTATCCTGAAATTCTTTTGAATATTTGCCCAGGTCGTGCCACAGACCTGCCAGATAGGCCCAGTCGCCGGCGCCAAAATCGTTGGCGAAATTTCGAGCCATCTCAGCCACGCTCTTTAAATGGTCTTCGAGGCGGTGCCAGTTTTCAGGGGGCTCTCTTTCTTTTGAATGGGCATAATAATGCTCTTCCATTGTTGGATGCCTCATGGGTAGATGAAAACCGTCTCTTTATAACACGAGGTAATATTTCCACATTTTCTTCATGGCGAGGATGAAACTGGCTCCAAGTTATCAAAAAGGGGTTATAAAATCAATTAGATTTATATTCGTTGCCAGCAAATGTTTAAATGGTCAGCTAAGGGACTGACTCCGGATTATGAGCTACGCAGTCCGCATTCTACTATGGGACCTCCCCCAAAGAGTGTCCTATGTCGATTTTTGTGGGAATCGTAGGCTAAAGCCTGCGGCTTCAGGTTTCTTCCAAAGGAATCGCTCAGTTGGAGTCCATCATTTTTAGTCATAGGTTGGGGTCTGTCCCATTTGAAATGGAACAGACCCCTTTCCATTAGAAGTTGGGGATAAAGAAGAGGAAGGCGAGCGAGGTGATGACGAAGTAGACGAAGAAGACCATTAGGAGCCAGCCCATGATATCCCGGAAGTTAAGCTTTGCCACGGCGAGCATGGCAATAGCCCAGAAGGGCTGGATCATATCGGTCAGCATATCCGACCAGGCATAAGTCACCACAGTCGTTCCCATTCCAACCCCTAACTGTTTTGCTGCCGGAATGATATAGGGTGAGACCACAGCCCACTCTCCGCCTCCAGAGGGGATGAGGTAGTTCAGAAGGCCACCATACCAGTAGATGAAGAGCGGGAAGGTCTGTGCATTGGAGATAGCTACAAAGGCATTGGTGAATGCCTGAGAGAGCATGGTAAATTTGAACAGACCGAAAATCCCTGCATAGAAGGGAAACTGAATCACAATGCCCCAGACCGCTTTTCCTGCATCCTCAGTGGCTTTGATGAAAGACCAGGGTCTCCAGTGAAAGAGGATTCCCAGCATGAGCATGGTGAAGTTGACGGCGTCCAGGGTAAGGCCCTTTCCAATGCCTTTCGTCGAAAAATGCCAGATTACCCAGATAATCCCACCAATAAAGACGATGATGTTGAATCCGGGCCACCAGTTCATCCAATCCGATGGGCTCTCATATTTGGAAGGCTTTGGAGGAGCTTCATAAAGTTTCAATTTATCCATCAGCTCGGGATTGACGGTAAAAGCTTTCTCGGGTCGAGGATGCATCAGAGCCATCAGAAGGGTCACCACTGCAACAACGATAACGGTCAGGATCAGGTTGAAAGGATGAAAGATGGTGTTGGTTGTTGGAATCACCCCATCCAGCAACTTCCCTTTAATTAAGAAGTTGTCAGGAGTGGCGACAAGCAATGTGGCGGAACCTGAGAGACCGGAGTGCCAGGTGCAGCCAAGTCCTAAATAGGCAGCAGCGATTAACAGTCGATAATCGACCTTTGGATTCCTCCTCACGATGAAGAGGGCCAACATCGCACTTCCTATCAAACTCAACCCCCAATTAAGCCAGGCAATGATCATAGAGAAGAGAGCCATGACCACAATGGCCTGATACGGTTTTTCAGGGTTGGACCAGCCAGAGAGTCCATTTAATAACCATCGAACAGGTGGGGAGCAGGCTAAAATGTAGCCCGTCATCATAATCAGGCACATCTGCATGGCAAAAGCCAGTAGAGCCCAGAATCCATCTCCCCAGGCTTTTATCGAATCAAACGCCCTTTGGCCGATTCCCACTTCAGGTTTGAAACCCCAGATGAGGGCAAGGATAAAGGTCACAATACTCAGGAGGATGACAATAACAAAGGCATCTGGGATCCAGCGCTCCGTCCATCGAGTCAGAGCATCGCCCCAATCTTTTAAAAATTCGAATGCACCTCGAGATTCCTCTTTCTTCTTCTCATTCATAATCGGTCCTCCTCTTCTAAGAGTTAGATGGGACAAAGAAACCGGCTAATAAGAGGTTTAAACCACAGCGGAGGTTTGACGATTACACCACCTCCTTTCGCCAATCATTGGGCAGGATTTATGGGTTGAGAAGAGAAAAGTAAAAAGGATAACTCAAATTGGTTTCTTCATATCGAAAATGATCGCTTTTGTCAAGAAAAATTTGGGAAGAAGGAGGACTTCCAAATCCTTTTTAACATTGACTTTTTTTCTATTTATGTTACCATCGAATCAATTTGAAGGAGAGGAAAAAGGGTTATTTTAAACCTTTTGTAAAAGGTCGTCTCCCATCCCCTGTTTAATCTTCGGCTGACCTGTTGCGAGTGAAACCTATGTCCTTTAAAAACCTCTGGACGAGCGGTTCGCCGAAGGGTGAATGGAGAGATAGGGATACATTCCACAATATGGAGGAGGGAGGGTTGCTTCGATCCTTTTTGGCGATTGAGTTAACGGAATCTATCCTGAAGAAGATTAGAGAGGTTCAGGAAGATTTAAAATCATCAAAAGCTGATGTAAAATGGGTGGCTCCTGACCATATCCATCTTACCTTAAAATTTTTTGGAAATATTGAAGCGTATCAAATCGATTCCATCTTGAAAGCGATCACCATACCTGTACAGACCACCCCTCCCCTTTCGCTAATGGTTCGGGGAATGGGCACCTTTCCAGCGATGAAGAATCCACGGGTGATTTGGATCGGCGTGGACGATCCGGATAAAGTGCTGATCCCTTTTTATAAACGTCTGGAAACAGAGCTTGCAAAGGAAAACTTTCCACCTGAGGATCGTCCTTTTCAGCCCCATTTAACTCTGGGGAGAATGCGATCCCATCAGAGAAGAGAAGACTTGATCAGGGCGATGGAGAAGTATCGAGAAGTGGAATTTGGAAGTTTTCGCGTTGAGAGGGTGATCCTCTTCAGGAGCGATCTGACGCCTCAGGGACCCATTTATACCAGATTGAAGGAAGTAAGGTTAGGAGAAGGATAAATTGAGAAACACCAGTAACCAAGCACCAAATTCCAAATAAATTCCAATAACCCCTTTTCAAAATTTTCAAAAAACTGATATGGGTGATTGGAGATTGGGTGCTTGCATTTGCCCCCATGGCATCGGGGCAGGAGGGGGAGGATGAAAGAAGATCCGAGCAGAAAGAAGGCAGTTGATCTGGCAGTCTCACAGATCGAAAAACAGTTCGGCAAGGGCGCCATTATGAAATTGGGAGCAGAGACGTTGCCCGGCGAGATTCCCACCATCTCCACAGGATCCCTCTCCCTTGACATTGCCCTCGGCGTAGGGGGCTTGCCTCGAGGCAGGGTCATCGAAATCTTCGGTCCCGAAGCTTCAGGCAAAACGACCTTAGCCCTTCATGCCATTGCTGAAGCTCAGAAAAAAGGAGGCATCGCCGTTTTTATCGATGCCGAGCATGCCCTCGATGTCCAATATGCAAAAAAACTTGGAGTGAAGATTGATGAACTGCTCCTCTCCCAGCCCGATACCGGAGAGCAAGCCCTCGAAATTGCAGAACATCTTGTGCGAAGCGGAGGGGTCGATGTCATCGTCATCGATTCCGTAGCCGCATTGGTTCCCAAGGCAGAAATTGAGGGTGAGATGGGCGACGCCCACATGGGCCTTCAGGCAAGACTCATGTCTCAGGCCTTGAGAAAGCTGACCGCCACGATCAGCAAATCGAATACGATCCTCATCTTCGTGAATCAAATTCGGATGAAGATCGGGGTCATGTTTGGAAATCCAGAAACGACGACCGGAGGGAATGCCCTCAAATTTTATTCATCTGTTCGACTCGATGTCCGCAGAACTGCCTCCATCAAGCAGGGGCAGGATGTGATCGGAAGCCGGACCAAAGTCCGCGTGGTAAAAAACAAAGTGGCACCACCCTTCAAAGAGGTGGAGTTTGACCTCATCTATGGAGAAGGGATTTCAAGAGAGGGAGATGTCCTGGACCTTGCCGTGGAGAAGAATATTGTAGAAAAGAGCGGCACCTGGTACACTTTTAGTGGACAGCGAATCGGTCAGGGACGGGAGAATGCCAAGCAATTCTTGAAGGAGAACCCGAAGATTTTAGCGGAGATGGAGAAAGAGATTCTCGAGAGTGTCAGCCTCTCGCGGGCAGGCGTATCGAAATAAGAAGGGGATCTTTAAAAAACAAGGATTTTAAAAATCCGAAATTCGAATGTTCGAAATCCAATTCTCTAAACTCTTTTGTTTGGATCATTTAACCTTTGGTTATTGGGGATGGTTTCGAGTTTCGGATGGATCCCTACGGGAAGCTTCGCGTGTGCTTCGGATTCAGGCCAGCTTAACTGTGAATGACCCCGCCATAGCGGGAAAGGAGGTTTAAATGGATATCAACCAGATTCTCGTCGAAGCATTGGAGCATGAAGCCTCGGATGTCCATATTAAAGAGGGAGCCCCCCCTATCTTCCGGGTGAATGGGACGCTCAAACCGTATAATAAAGTGAAACCTTTCGATCACAATGATCTCTCTAAGATGGCCTTCGGCCTCATGAACGATTGGCAGAAAGAGCGTTTCATTAAAAACCGGGAAGTGGACATGGGTTATGAGGTGTATGGTTTGGGAAGATTTAGGGTCAATGTCTATCAGCAGAGAGGAAAACTTTCGATCGCCCTCCGAATCGTTCCTTATCAAATTAAGTCATTAGAAGAACTGCATCTTCCCCCTGTGATCAAGGACATTGCTCTGGAGCAAAGGGGGCTCATCCTCGTCACCGGAACGACCGGCAGTGGGAAATCGACCACCCTTGCTTCCATGATCGACATCATCAACAAGAATCGCAACTGCCATATCATTACAATTGAGGACCCTATTGAGTTCATCCATGAGGATAAGAAATCGATTATCGATCAAAGGGAAGTCGGTTCGGACACCAGCACTTTTTCCAGTGCCCTCCGCGTGGCTCTGCGTCAGGATCCAGATGTCATTCTGGTCGGAGAGATGAGGGATTTTGAGACGATCGAGACCGCTTTAACCGCCGCGGAAACAGGCCATCTTGTCATGTCCACCCTTCATACCTTGAATGCCACAGAAACGATTACGCGTATCATCTCTGTCTTTCCTCCCTATCACCAGAAACAGGTCAGGCTCCAGCTGGCGGCAGTGCTGAAAGGGGTGGTGTCCCAGAGACTGGTGCCAAGGGCGGATGGGATGGGAAGGGTTCCTGCAGTAGAGATCCTCGTCTCGACAGCAAGAGTGAGAGAGTGCATTGTCGAAAAGGATAAGACGAATGAGATCAACGATGCCATAGCCAAAGGCCAGACCGCCTATGGAATGCAGACCTTTGATCAATCCCTCATGTATCTGATGAAACAGAACCTCATCACCTATGAAGAAGCTCTCAAGCACTGCACCAATCCCGACGACTTTGCCTTGAGGGTAAAAGGCATCCTTGCGACCAGCGACACTTCCTGGGATGATTTTGAATCCCTCGAAAAGGAAAAGGCAAAGGAAAAAGAGGTGCAGAGAAAAGTGACGCCAGAAAGACCGGTCGACCCAAAGGTGGGCGGTATGGGGTTGAAACGATGACCTCAAAAGAGATTCGTCAAGCCTTTCTCAAATATTTTGAAAAACGGAACCATCGCATCGTCCCGAGTTCCTCTCTCGTTCCGAAGCAGGATCCCACCCTCCTTTTCACCAATGCAGGAATGGTCCAGTTCAAAGGAGTCTTTTTGAATGAAGAGACGCGGGACTATTCCCGAGCGGTCACCTCCCAGAAATGTGTCCGTGCCGGTGGCAAACATAATGACCTCGAAAATGTGGGAAAAACGGCTCGCCACCATACCTTCTTTGAAATGCTTGGGAATTTCTCCTTCGGTGACTATTTTAAGGAGGGAGCCATAGAGATGGCATGGGACCTGCTGATCCATCAGTGGGGACTGCCTGCCGAAAAGATGTGGATCACCATCTACCTGGATGATGATGAAGCCTTCCATCTCTGGCGAAAGATTGGCATTCCTGCGGACCGAATTGTCCGGCTGGGTGAAAAGGACAACTTCTGGGCGATGGGAGACACCGGACCGTGTGGGCCCTGTTCAGAGATGGTGATCGACCAGGGCGAAGAGATGGGATGCGGTCGGCCGGAGTGCGCCGTAGGATGTGAGTGTGACCGTTATCTGGAACTCTGGAATCTTGTCTTCATGCAATTCAACCGCGACGCCCAGGGCAAGATGACCCCTCTGGCCAAACCTTGCATTGATACTGGAATGGGACTGGAACGCATTTCCGCCATTCTTCAGGGAGTCAAGAGCAATTTCGAGACAGACCTCTTTCTTCCGATCATTCAAGAGATCACAGAAATTAGCCACCTGCCTTACAAGAAAGATCCAAAGACGGACATCTCCATCCGAGTGATCGCAGACCATAGCCGTGCCGCAGCCTTTCTCATCAATGATGGTGTGTTGCCATCCAATGAGGGAAGGGGTTACGTCCTTCGAAGGATTATGCGGAGAGCCATGAGGCATGGGAAGATGCTCGGAATCGATCATCCCTTCCTCTACCGAACCTCCCTCAAAGTGATCGATCTCATGAAGGAGCCCTATCCTGAATTAAGAGAGACTGAAGCGATTGTATCGCAGGTGATCCGAAATGAAGAGGAGCGTTTTTCAGAGACCCTCGATTCAGGGCTAAAGATTTTAAGGGAAGAGATCGAACGATCCAAGAGGGAGAAAACGAAGGTACTGCCCGGAGAGGTTGCCTTCCGCCTCTATGATACCTATGGCTTTCCCCTAGACCTGACGACAGAGATCCTCCAGGAGGAAGGCATGAGCCTTGATGAAGAAGGATTCAGGGCTCATATGGAAGGGCAAAGACAAAAGAGTAAACAAGCCTGGCAAGGAATGGGTGAAGGAAAAACGAAAGAAATCTATCGTCAACTCGTCAACGATGGGCTTAAAACGGTCTTTGTCGGATACGAAGAGGTCCAGTGCGAATCGAAAATCATCCGGTTGATTAAAGGCAATGAGACGGTCTCTGCTGCTCAAGAAGGAGAGGAGATCGAAGTCATTGCTGAGAAGACACCCTTTTATGGAGAGACCGGAGGTCAGGTCGGAGATCAGGGCATCATCTTTCAGGAAGCATTCTCCCTGGAGGTGGAAGACACCATCAGACCCCTTGAAGATCTCATCGTCCACAAGGCTCGAGTGAAACGAGGAAGGGTCAGGACCGGAACGGAAGGGACCTTTAAGATCGATCTCGACAGACGGAGAGCCATCGCCCTGAACCACACCGCCACCCATCTGCTTCAGGCGGTGCTGAGGGAGGTTTTAGGAAGCCATGTCCATCAGGCAGGGTCTCTGGTTGCACCGGATCGATTGCGATTTGATTTTACCCATTTCGCTCCCATCGAATCGGAGCATCTTGAGCGAATCGAAGCCATGGTGAACCAGAAGATCCGAGAGAACATGGTGGTGGAGACGAAGATCATGAAGGTGGAAGAGGCTCTCCAGACCGGAGCCATAGCCCTCTTTGGTGAGAAGTATGGAGAAAAGGTTAGGGTGGTAAGAGTCTCTGATTTTAGCATTGAACTCTGTGGAGGAACACACACCCGCCGAACGGGTGATATCGGGCTTTTCAAAATCCTACATGAAACGGGCGTCGCTGCAGGGGTGAGACGGATCGAAGCCCTGACGGGTGAAGGAGCCTATCGGTTTATCCTCGACGAAGAACGTCAACTCCAGGTCATTGCCAACGCTCTCAAGGCGCCCCTTGGCGAGATTGGGCTCAGAGTGGAAAAACTGCTTCAGAGACAGAAGGAACTGGAAAGAGAATTAGAATCTTATCAGGCCAAATGGGCCCATCAAGAACTCTCCTCGTTTGTTTCTAAAACAAGAGAGATCAAGGGGGTGAAGATCTTAACGATTCGATTGGATGGGAAGGATCCGAAACGATTGAGGGAGTATGTGGATCAGTTGAAAGTGAAATTGGGTTCTGGAATCATCCTCTTGGGAAGCCAGAATGAGTCCAAAGTGACCCTGCTCATGGGGATCACAGAAGATCTTACTCCAAGATTCAAGGCAAATGACTTGATCAAGAAGATTGCCTCCCACGTGGGCGGAACAGGAGGAGGTCGGCCCGATTTCGCTCAAGCAGGTGGAACGTTATCTGAAAAACTGGACGAGGCCCTCAAAGCCATTGACGATCTTGTTTGACACACTCATGAACGTTCCCATCCCCCATCCTCAACCAGAAGGAGAGGGGGATTTTTTTGTAAAATTCCTCTCGGGTGCACCGATGACGGGTACCCATCGGATGAAGTGAATATGACGAAGATGGTGAGAACTCGCTTTGCCCCCAGCCCTACAGGAGACCTCCATATCGGAGGCGCCCGGACCGCTTTGTTTAACTGGCTTCTGGCGCGCCATTTCGGAGGAGCCTTCATTCTTCGAATCGAAGATACAGATATCGCACGATCAACGCAGGAATCGATTCAAGTCATTCTGGATGCCATGCGCTGGTTGGGTCTGGATTGGGATGAAGGCCCCTACTTTCAGACCCAGAGACTCTCTCTCTACCAGGAGATGGCAGAGCGACTGGTCGCAAATGGAAAGGCTTATCGATGCTTCTGCCTTCCTGAAGAACTGGAAGCCAAACGGGAAGCAGCCATGAAGGCCGGGCTCAAACCGAAATACGACCGAACCTGCCTTCATCGAAAGCCCCTGCCAACCGATCGCCCCTTTGCGATCCGTTTCCTTTCGCCCGATGAGGGAGAGACCGTGGTGGAGGATGTGATTCAGGGGCGCGTGGCGTTTGACAATAACGAACTGGACGATCTCATCATTTTAAGAAGTGATGGGATGCCTACGTATAACTTCTCCGTGGTTGTTGATGATGCCACCATGGAGATCAGCCATGTCATTCGGGGAAATGATCATCTGAACAATACCCCACGCCAGATTCAGATCTACCAAGCCCTGGGTTATCCTCTGCCGAAGTTCGGCCATGTTCCGATGATCCTGGGTCCGGATAAGAAGAAACTGTCCAAGCGTCATGGGGCCCAATCCGTGATGGAATATCAAAAGATGGGCTACCTCCCTCAGGCGGTGGTCAACTATTTGGTCCGTCTGGGCTGGTCCTATGGGGATCAGGAAGAGTTCACCTTGCAGGAGTTGATTGAGAAGTTCTCTCTTGAAGCCGTGGGAAAAGCGGCTGCGGCAATCAACCCTACGAAGTTAGATTGGCTTAATGCCCAGTATATCAAGAAGATGGCCCCTGAAGAACTGGCGGAGAAGGTTTTCCCATTCCTGGAGGCCAGGGGGTATCGGGTAACAGAGCTGGAGATTCTCAAGAAAGTGGTCCTTTCGTTAAGGGAGCGCGTGAAAACCTTAGTGGAGCTGGCGGATCTTGCAGGTTTTTATCTTCGGGAAGAGATCGTTTATGATGAAAAGGCTGTCCGAAAATTTTTCACCCCTGAGTCCGCCACCCTCTTTGAATCAGCCCTCGAGGAGATCGACAAGGAGAATGACTGGGGGCGAGAGGTCGGCCATCGTCTTATCCAAGGATTAGCGGAGAGGCGAAAAGAGCCCCTCGTCAACATTGCTCAACCCCTCCGTCTTGCCTTAACAGGTCGGACGGCCAGTCCCCCGCTGGATGAAGTGATCGAGATTCTGGGTAAGGAGAAGGTGATCCAGAGACTCCAAAAAGCCATGGCATATATTGAGCATTCTGAAACTCGAATATCAGGAGAAACTTCTTGAAAGGATTCATCTTCATCCCACATGAAATACGCTCCATTCAAAACCCTAAACCTCGAACAGATGCAAGATGGTCAAATTCATTCTGTAATGGATCAGGATTTTCATGCTTTAAGTTTTAGTCCCTTCGCATTTCATGATGGGGGGTTCATGGTAAGGGAAGAGAGTTCATGAAACTGAAATCACTGGAGATGGCCGGATTTAAATCTTTTGCGGACCGGCTCCATCTGACATTTCCGGAAGGCATTACAACGATTGTTGGCCCCAATGGGTGTGGCAAGTCCAACATCGTCGATGCCATTCTTTGGGCCATTGGCGAACGCAGCGCTAAACATTTAAGGGGAAAGTTGATGGAAGATGTCATCTTCGGGGGAACGGATGGAAGAAAACCCCTGGGCATGGCAGAGGTGAGCCTTACTTTCTCCAATGAGGATGGGTCAGCACCCATAGAATACCAGGACTACAGCGAAATTACTATCACCCGAAGGCTCTATCGTTCTGGAGAGAGCGAATTCTTAATCAATCGGACACCTTGTCGGCTTCGTGATATTATCGATCTCTTTCTCGATACGGGCATCGGTGTGAATGGCTACGCCATTGTCGAACAAGGCCGTGTGGAACATCTGATCAACGCCAATCCTCAGGATCGGCGTTTTTTGATCGAAGAGGCAGGAGGCATCGCCAAATATAAGGAACGGAAACGATTGGCGCTCATGAAGATGGAGGCGACCCAGCAGAATTTGGTCAGGATTCAAGACATCATCACTGAGGTGAAACGACAGATCACAACCCTCGAACGGCAGGTGAAGCGTGCAGAAGAGTATAAGGCCATGCGAAAGGAGGTTCGTGAGATTGAGCTCCGCTTCGCCCTCCAGGATTACAGGGAACTCTCAGAGAAAGGAGAGGCCGCCAGAGGCTACCTGAAAGCCCTTCGGGAGAGGGAGGCCATGATCGCTTCACAGATGGCTGAAAGAGAGGCATCGATCGAAGGAATGAGGCTGATCAGCCTCGAAGAAGAAGAAAGACTATGGGGGATGCAGCAGGCCCTATACGACCTGAATCAGAATATTCAGAAAATAGAGAATGAAGTGGCGTTTTTCAGACGGGAGCGAGAGAGCCTGGGCCACCAAGAAGCCCAGATGGTGGAAGAGATCAAAAAAGGGCTGCAAGCGTTAAGAGAGGCTCGACGGGAACGAAGAAACACCGCCCGGCTTTGCAAGGAACTGGAACGAGAGAGCCAGGAGGTGTCAGAGATTGTCAAAGAATGGGAGGTTCTCTACAACGACTTTCGAGGAACTTATCAGGAGGTTGCAGACCAGCTCGAATCAGAAAAAGGAAGGCTGATCGATACGCTCACCCGGCTCACCTCCCTCAGAAACCGTCAATCCCATCTCGAGGAGAGAAAAAGGGATCTCCATAAACGAATCGATGCCAACACCAAAGAGCATGAAGAAGTGAACGAAGGGTTCAACCGACTTCGGGAAACACAATTCAGGGTGGAACAAGCCAGGGAAGAAAATCTCTCCCTTCGGGGAATCCTTCAGGAAGAAAGGGAACGATGGGCAGAGGAACTGGAACAGGTCCGAACCGCATTTCAGGTGAAGCAGTCCGAACGGTTTGACATCGAAGAGAGGCTGAGGCAGGACCGTTCTCGATATTTATCGTTAAGAGAACTCCAGGAAAATTATGAAGGATTCGAAAAGGGAGTGAAGTCTCTGCTCCTCCAGAAAAAAGAGGACAAGGAACGATGGGATCAAATTATCGGAGTGGTGGCCGACATCCTGGATCCGGATCCCCCTTATGAAATACCTCTAGAAGCGGTTTTAGGACAGCGATTGCAATACCTGATGGTGGCTGACGAAACAGGAGCCATCGAAGCCATCCGATACCTTCAGGCAGAATCTTTGGGGCGGGGGAGTTTTATCCCAACGATCGTAAAACGATGTAGTGGGGAAAGAGGTTCCTTTTCCTCGGAGGTTGAAAAGAGTCCCCTCCCTTTGATGCGTTTTGTCAAAGTGAAGGAAGGCTTTACGGATCTCGCAGCATGTTTAATTGGAAACGTCGGTGTGGTTGACCATCTTGAAGAGGCACTCGCTTGGATGAAGCAAGAAGGATCCTTCGACATGCTCGTGACCCTCAATGGTGAAGTCGTTGAGAGGACCGGTGTGATCTCGGGAGGGAGCCGGGATCAAGGCCTTGGCATTCTTGAGAGAAGGCGGGCGATTCGCGATCTTGAAAAAAGACTGGAAGAAGAGGAAGAGAAATGTCAACAGGCCCTTGAAGCGGAAAAGCGTCTCCAACAGGAAATCGCAGAGAAAGAAACCCGTTTGGCTGACAGAAAGAGAGAGATCCAGGAGAAAGAGATTGAGCTTCTCCATCAGGATCGGGATCTGGAAGCCTTAAAGAAGGAGAGTTTCCAGCTGCAACAGAGGTTAGATCTGCTCCAGTTTGAAAAAGAGGAACTCTTCGGTGAAGAGAACGAAATAGAGGAAGAGATGAAAACCATTCTGGTTCAGCTGGAGCAGGAGGAAGAGGCAAGAAAAGCGAAAGAAGCTGAACTCCAGTCGCTTAAGAGGACCGTGGAAGAGGTACGTGAGGGAACAGAGGAATTAGGAGGACGAATCACGGAGAAAAAAGTCTATCTGGCCTCCATCGAAGAGAAACAGAAAGGCATGGAGAGACAGATGCTAAACCTCTCCGAACAGATTCGAACGCTCCGCGAGCAGGTCCTCCATCGGGTGCAGGGGATCAGAACTTCCCGAGAGGCAAAGAAATCGCTAAGCGATAAAATCGCCCAGAAGGAAAAGGAACTGGAAGGGTTGATAGAGAGCCACCGGGCGAATGAAGCAGAACTCGTGGATCAGCGCGAGAAGGTCGAAGCCCTCTCCAATCAATGGAAGGAGGCGGAAGCCTCCTCGAAATATCTTCGGCAGGAACTGGAAGAGATCCGGCAGAAGAGTCATGAAGAAGAGATGAAGGTTTCAGAGATTCAGTTAAAACTTCAACATCTTCAGGATTCTATGAGAGAGCGTTATGGGACCACCCTTTCCCTCTCCACGGGGATGCCCCCCGAAGAATACTCAAAGGAGGAGATGTTGAAGCGGTTGGCAGAATTGAAGGCAGGTCTGGAGGGCTTTGGAGAGGTCAATCTCTTAGCCCTTGAAGAGTATCAGGAATTGAAACAGAGACATGACTTTCTCACCGAACAGCAGACTGATCTTCAACAGGCGCTCGATACGCTTAAGAAGGCCATTGCCAGAATCAACCGGACCACGACAAAACGGTTTTTAGAAACGTTCCATCTCGTCAATGAGAAATTCAAAGAGGTTTTTGCTCGCCTTTTTAAAGGAGGACAGGCAAGCCTTATCCTCCTGGACGAGCATGATCCTGCTACCTCGGGCGTGGACATCATTGCACAACCACCAGGCAAAAAGCTTCAGAATATCGATCTTCTTTCAGGAGGAGAGAAAGCATTAGTGGCCACCGCTTTGCTCTTTGGCCTCTTCATGATCAAACCCACCCCCTTCTGCTTACTCGATGAAATCGATGCCCCTTTGGATGATGCCAATATCAACCGCTTCATTGAGATGGTGAAGGAGTTCTCCAAGACCTCTCAATTCATCCTCATCACTCACAACAAAAAGACCATGGAGATGGCCCACACCCTTTACGGGATTACAATGGAAACACCCGGAGTGTCCAAAGTGGTCTCTGTCCGGTTGAATTAATTTCTTCTGATATCACTCCATATTGTATCCGCCTTCTGAAAATACCTTGACATTTTATTCCATTTTAGATACCTTCTTTTTGGGTCCAGAAAGATGTTGAACGATTTCTGGAGGTGAAGATGGGGTGATAGCCGGGCCGCTATCCGAAGGAAATCCCTTTCGATATCGGCCTTTTCATTCATTAGGCTGGATGAATAACCCACCAGATTTCTTGAAAAAGGGCACCCCTCTTTTCGGCAAATGTTTCCGTTTCAGAGTGTGAAATTTTTTACTTGCTTTTTATTTTTAGATGTGTAAAATGGGGACGCTAAAAAGAGACTCTTTTGATTTCATCTAATTAGTGGGAAAGGGGGTGGTTGGCAAAAGCGGGAGAGAACACGAGGTTCAAAATGGTGGGAAAATGAGATAGAATGGGCAGATTTCAATTCGAAAACAAATGGAATCTTCAAAAAGGGAGGGGAAACATTATGAAAAGGTTAATCGTTTTTGCGATTCTGGTTGGACTTTTTTCTATCAGCTTCACCCTAAACAGTAGCGCCCAACCCATCCGAGTTGGAGCCGTAATCAATCTGACAGGCCCTGCCTCGACCTGGGGACAATTTCACGCAAAGGGACACACCGATTACACAAAGTATGTCAATGAGGTAAAAGGTGGAGTGGCTGGCAGGAAGATTGATTTAACCATTGTGGATCATGCTTATAAACCCCCAGAAGGGGTGAAATTGGTGAAGAAGTTCTGTGAAGAGAAGGTCGATATGATTGCTACCTGGGATGCAGGAACAGGCATCATGATCAAACCGATCATCCAAGAGCACAAGATTCCTACCATCAACTACTCCACTTTTCAGGGGCTCCTCAAACCTCCGATCGATTACATCTATCTTCCTTTCGGGAGTTATGTGTTAGATTCACAGGCGGTCTTAGAATATATCAAAGCCATTCACAAAGGAAAAGACGCGCCGAAGGTTGGTTTGTTAACTTATAATAATGCTTATGGGAAGTCGATACATGATCCCAGCAAAGAGTATGCATCCAAACATGGTATCAACATCGTGGGCATCGAAGAATTTCCACCCCCAACGGTTGACATTACTACCGAGGTGATGCGTTTAAAAGAGAAAGGGGCCGAATATCTATTTGTCCAGATCCTTCCAGAAGCCATCATCCGGGCGTTGAAATCGATGGATCGTATCGGTTTTCATGTTCCGGTCTTTGGAACCTGGACCGCCACCGACCCGGATTTCTTTAAGCTCGGGACAGGAGTTGTTCGGGATCGATTGGCCATGCAGTTCTGTGGTGTTCTTCCAGGTGATAAAGTGTGGGGTATGAAATTGATGGATGATTTAAAGGCTCGATATAAGACGGTCGATAAATTTGACACCTCCTATTGGGAAGGGGTTGTGGTGGCGATGATCATGGAACGGGCGATGCATCGAGCTTCAGGTTTGTATGGAAAGATCAATGCAGAAACGATCAACAAAGCCATGGAGACATTCAGTAAGGAAGACTTTGGTGGCCTCGTCCCACCTGTGACCTATACGAAAGATAATCATGAAGGATCGTTTGTGGGCAGGATTGTTCAGATCCATGAGGATGCTACTTACTCGCCGATGACCAATTTCTTTGTTCCTGGAAAGGGAGAAATTAAAGTAATAAAAACCCTGAAGGGGAAATAGACAGAGGACTGGAAAGGAACGATCAATGAAAGCATTTCGGGGGACACCGAGTATCTATGCCTCAGCTCAGCCTGCTCAGCGACAGGCTGAGCTGGAGGTTAAAAAGGTAACGTTGAACTTTGGGGGCGTCATGGCTCTCCATAATGTTGACCTGGTCGTCCACACCGGGGAGTTTGTGAGCGTCATCGGACCCAATGGTGCTGGCAAGACCAGTTTGATGAACTCCATCACAGGTTACTATCATCCCCAGAGCGGAGAGATCCTGTTTAATGGAGAGAAGATCATGGGGCGGCATCCCCACGAGGTGACCAGAATAGGGATCGGAAGGACCTACCAGAATATTGAACTCTTCCCAGGCATGACCGTGCTTTCCAATATGCTCTTAGCAAGACACCTTTACTGCAACTATGGATTTGGTAAAGCCACTGTCTTCTCTCCATCGGTTAGGAAAGAGGAGGTTCGGCATCGACAAGTTCTCGAAGAGTTGATTGATTTCTTGGAGATGCAACCCATACGAAAAAAGCTGGTGGGTTCTCTCCCTTATGGATTGCGGAAGAGAGTAGAACTCGGACGGGCACTGGCGTTAGAGCCCAAGCTCTTGGTCCTGGATGAACCTTTTGCTGGAATGACCCTTGAAGAAAAAGAAGATATGGTCCGTTTTCTTCTGGAGTTGAATTCCGCTTGGGGACAGACGATGATTCTGGTGGAACACGACATGTCCGTTGTGATGAGTGTTTCCCAGAGGATCATGGTTTTAAATTTTGGAGAGAAGATTGCAGAGGGAACCCCTGAAGAGATTCAGGGGCACCCGGAGGTTATTAAAGCCTATTTAGGCGATACCACAAAATTCTAAACAGGAATATGGGATGAAGGACAGGATGGACTAAGGATCCAAGACGCTCTCTGAGACGATCCGTTTATGGTCAGAGCGTCCCTTCAAGATGCCATTCTTTCATCATTCCCTTGTTCCGATATGGAGTCATACGGATATGGAAGTCAGCAAGAACAAGCGTTTTGACGAAGCCACCGTCCTATCCTTTGCCCAATTAACTTTGCCCCAGATCTTGACCAAACAGGCAGAGCGATTGGGAACCCATCAAATCGCTATACGCGAGAAGATGTTCGGGATATGGCAAGCCTACACCTGGCAGGACTATTTTCGTTTTACCAAACAGGTCGCCTTAGGCCTTCATGCACTGGGTCTAAAACGGGGAGAACACATTGGCCTCATTGTGGACAACCATCCCGAATGGCTTTTCAGTGAATTGGGTGCACAGGCTATTGGGGCCATCACCGTCAATATGTTCACCTCTTCCATTGCCAAAGAGTTGACCGTGATCCTCAACCGCATCCAGGCGGTCTTTGTGGTGGTTCAGGATCAAGAGCAGGTTGACAAATTATTGGAGATGAAGTCAGAGCTTCCTCAAATCCGTAAGGTCATTTACATTGATCCAACAGGCATGAGGACCTATGCAGGAAACCCCTGGTTAATGAGTTTTCAGGATCTTTTGAAACTGGGGGAGGAGGTGGACAAAAAGGAACCGAACCTTTTTCAGGAGGAGTTGTGGAAAGGGAAACCCGAAGAGGTGGCCCTGATGATCATGACCTCTGGAACAACAGGCATTCCCAAGCTGGCCATGATCTCCCATCGGAGCTTTACAGAGATAGCGAGGAAATGGATCGAAACAGCGCCGATCGGTGTGGGCGATAATTGGATTTCAATCACCCCCACGGCATGGATTGTGGATCAAATGTGGGGAATGGGCGTTTCTCCTCTCACCGGAATGGCAATGAACTTCCCCGAAACGTTGGAGACCCAGGCTGAGGACTTTCGTGAGATTGGCCCGGTGGTCATCATTACCTCCTCCAGATTCTGGGAAGACCTTGCCTCCAAAATACGGGTGAAGATGGCAGATGCCGGTTGGGTCAAGCGAAAACTGTTTGATTTAGGTGAAAAGATAGGCGGGGCGGTCGTCGATCGTGAATCTAAAAAAGAAGCGGTTCCATCTTACTTGCAACTCCTTCATAAAATCTTTGCCAAAGTGGTGTATCGTCCCCTTCTGGATCGAGTAGGCTGTGCCCAGATTCGCGCCGCCATTACTGGAGGCCATCCGATCAGTCCGGACGTCATCCGTTTTTTCAGGGCGAAAGGGCTCAATCTGAAGCATGCCTATGGTTTAACGGAAGGAGGCGGGGTGTTTCAGGTACAACCGGACAAAGAGGTCAAGCCGGAATCAGTTGGTAAACCCCTGCCAAGAACAGAGATCAAGATTGCAGAAGATCAAGAGGTCCTCGTAAAAACCCCCTCCTGTTTTGTGGGTTATTATCAAGATCCTGAAGCAACGAAGAAAGCCCTCCGGGATGGATGGCTTCACACAGGAGATGCAGGATATATCGATGACGATGGACATCTGTTGATTATTGGCCGCAAAGAAGAGATTATGCGAACCAAAGGGGGAGAAGCCATCTCTTCAGACTTTATTGAAACGAGGTTGAAGTTCAGCCCTTACATTAAAGAGGCCGTGGTCTGGGGAGAGGGTCGCGACTATATTACCGGATTCATCAATATCGATTTCGGTAACGTCGGCAGTTGGGCAGAGGATCGAATGATTCCCTACACCACTTATACAGACCTCTCTCAACGACCCGAAGTGGAGGAGTTGATTCTGGGAGAGGTTCGCCATGTGAATACCCAATTGCCCAAACCGATGAGGTTAAAAAAGATCATCCTCCTCTATAAACTTCTCGATGCCGATGATGAGGAGTTGACGCGAACCGGAAAAGTGCGGAGAAAATTTGTCTATGAGCAGTATCTCAATTTGATCGAAGCGATGTATGCCGATCAGAAAGAGCTCGAGGTCACTGGAAAGGTTCGTTACCGGGATGGTCATGTGGGAACCATCACAACAAAGGTGAAGATCCTGACGGTGGAGTAGGAGGATTAAAAAAATTCAATAACCAAACTTCCAAAATAAGATTGAAAAAAACTTTTGGTTATTTGGAGATTGAATTATTGGAATTTATTTGGAATTTTGATGCGGCGAGTCCAGAGCATCGCATAAGACCACATATCAGTCGAGCGGTTGTTTTATAAACCAAGGAGGAGAGGTGATATGGAATTCTTTTTTCAGCTCTTAATACAGGGGCTTTCTGTAGGTTTTCTTTATGCCATTGCTGCTCTGGGGTTTGTAATGATCTTCAAATCTTCGAGCGTTCTCAACTTTGCTCATGGAGACCTTTTAGCCATCGGGGCTTTCTTCTTTCTCGTCCTTTCTTCATGGTGGAATTTACCCATCCCGATTGCCTTTCTCATCACCCTGGTCGGAAGCTTTGCTCTCGGTTTTATCATCGAACGTCTCTTTCTCAGGCCCCTGATAGGGGAATCCCTTATTCTCGTCATCATGTTAACGGTAGGGCTTGCTTCCATGTTCAAGGGATTCATGCTCTTTATTTTTGGTGGCAATCTCTTCGCCTATCCTGAATTCCTGCCTCCCAATCTATCGATTCAATGGGGGAATATCAATATTCCTCCGGTCTATGTGGCCTCCTTCATCATCAGTATCATCTTTCTTCTCCTCTTTGGCCTTTTCTTCAAATATTCTTCTCAGGGGATTTATATGAGATCGGTGGCAGACAATCAGACAGCCGCCCTCTCTTTGGGAGTCCATGTGAGGCGGGTTTTTGCTCTCTCCTGGGCGATCGCCGCTCTGGTATGCGCCATGAGTGGCATCATTCTTGGTATCATTAGTGGGGTGAATGTCCACAGCATCAGCATCATTGGACTCAAGGTTTTTCCCGTGGTAATCCTCGGAGGTCTGGAGAGCATTGGTGGTGCGATTATTGGAGGGCTGATCATCGGGCTCTTGGAGACCTTCACAGGAGGATACTTTTCGACCTCTCTTCGAGAAGTGGTCCCCTATATCGCCCTTGTCTTCATCTTGCTGGTGAAACCCTATGGCCTCTTCGGCCTGGTGGAGATTGAACGCGTATAAATGCAAAACGTTACACAAAGTGGAGGTGGCATGCGAAAGCTGAGATTTCATCCCTGCGGAAATTATAAAGAAAGATATGAAGAGGAATTGACGATCTTCGAAACCGATTTCGGAAGGTTCTGGATGCTGGTGGGGCTTTTTCTGCTCTTCGTCGTGATTCCCTTGATCAGCAGTTCTTATATCCTTTACGTGCTCAATCACATCGGGATCTTTGCGATTGCAGCGGTGGGTCTAAACCTTCTGATCGGATTTACCGGTCAGATTTCTCTGGGTCATGGAGCGTTCTTCGGAGTGGGAGGCTATGCGGCAGCCATCCTGACGACAAAGCTGGGGTTTCCGTTTTACCTCTCTTTAATTTCGGCAGGCATTGTCACGGCATTGGTGGGTCTGGTCTTTGGCCTGCCTTCTGCCCGACTCAAACACCTCTACTTAACCATTGCCACCTTAGCCGGTCAGTTCATCCTTCAATTCCTTTTCGTGAACTGGGAAGACCTCACGGGTGGATCCATGGGCATCATTCTTCCCAGAGCATCCCTCTTTGGCTTAAGCCTGAAAAGCGATCACGCCTATTTCTATATCATCTTCATCTGTTTGGTTGCCATGCTCTGGATTGCGAAGAACCTTCTCCGAACTCGCTATGGAAGAGCCTTTATTGCCATCCGTGACAATGACCGGGCGGCAGAGGGAATGGGGATCCCCATCTTCCATTACAAGCTACTGGCATTTGCCATCAGTTCCTTCTATGCAGGTTTTGCAGGAGCCCTGTGGACACACTATTTGGCCAGCATCACTCCTGACCCCTATACGCTTTTCCTCTCTGTCGAGTTTATCGCGATGATCATCATCGGAGGCTTAGGAAGCCTCACGGGAAGTGTTTTCGGAGCCATTTTTATCACGTCGCTCAACGAGATCTTAAGCCATGCCTCAGAGTTTTTCATGAACCTCCCTGCCTTAGCCGGCATTGCCCTGACCATTGCTCCCCTTCGTGAATTCGTCTTTGGGCTGGCCATTGTCCTGTTCATTATCTTCGAACCGAGGGGACTGGCAGAGGTATGGCGAATCATCCGGGCCAGCTTTAGGCTCTGGCCATTCTCTTATTGAGGTACTTTATGGAAAACAACATTTTGCTTCAACTCAATAATATCAGCGTCGTTTATTCTGATGTGATTCAGGTCCTTAAAGGAGTTTCCCTCCTCATCAGAAAAAAACAGATCGTTTCCCTGCTGGGTAGCAATGGCGCGGGAAAGACCACCACCCTCAAAGCCATTTCAGGGCTTCTCAAACCAGAGAACGGAAAGGTGACGGAAGGGTCGATTATTTACAATGGCCATCCTATCCATAACCTTTCGCCCGAGCAGATCACCCGATTGGGCATCATTCAGGTGATGGAAGGACGGCAACCCTTCAAGTTGCTCACGGTAGAGGAAAACCTTAGAGTCGGGACAGCCACCCGATGGGGAAAACCTTACAAGAAGGATCTGGAACTGGTTTATCATTACTTCCAGCCCCTGGTGGCAAGAAAAAATAAGCTGGCTGGATTTTGTAGCGGTGGGGAACTCCAGATGCTCGTCATGGGTCGGGCGCTCATGGCACAGCCCAAACTTTTACTTTTAGATGAACCCTCTCTCGGTTTGGCTCCCTTTCTGGTAAAAGAGATCTTTGAAATTGTCAAAAGAATCAATGAAGAGCAAGGAACAACCATCATGCTTGTTGAACAGAATGCCAATATGGCTTTACAAATAGCCACCTATGGCTATGTGATGGAGAATGGAAAGATCATGATGGAGGATGAGGCGACTCGTTTAAGAGAGAATCCCGATGTCAAAGAATTTTATCTTGGGACTGCAAGTTCAGGGGCATTGAAATCGTATAAAGATGTAAAGGCTTACAAACGGCGTAAACGCTGGTTGTAAAAAAGGGTATTGTAGCGGTTGGAAATTGTGCAAGAGCTGATTGTGGGCGATTCGAATCGCCCATTTTATAAATTATTCTTGTGAAATATTGCACTGATCAATGATCAATATGAAATATTAGGGAGGGAAATTCCATGGACCAATTCGATATCCATATTGGAGAGATATTAGCCAGAAACGCAAGGCTCTATCCTGATGATGTGGCCCTTGTGGAGAGGGTCCCTTCCGAAGGGAAGCGAAGAGAGATCACCTGGAAACAATTTGATGAACAAGCCAACCGAGTTGCAAATGTCTTGATGCAAAAGGGGATTCAAAAGGGGGATAAGGTGATTCACCTCATGATGAACTCCCTTGAGTGGCTCATCGCCTATTTTGGTATTATTCGAACAGGGGCATGGGCCGTTCCCCTCAATTTCCGATTTTCAAGCAACGATATTAAATACTGTTGTGACGTGGCAGAACCCAAAGCGATCATTTTTGGGGAAGAGTTCATTGACAGGATCACCGAAGCCAAAAAAGACCTTATGACGATAAAAGATTATATCTTTGTGGGGAAAGAGTGCCCCGAATATGCTCAACCTTTCGAAAGGTTGCTTGAGAAAGCACCCTCCAACCCCCTATCTGTCTCCATTCGCTACGATGATCCCTGTGGCCTCTACTTCACCTCGGGCACAACCGGTCAGCCCAAACCTATTCTGTTGACCCATAAGAATATGGTCTGCGCCTGCATTACAGAGAATCATCATCACTATCAGACCAAAAGGGATACATTCATTCTGATCCCTCCCCTCTACCATACCGGTGCCAAAATGCACTGGTTTGGGAGTTTCATCGTTGGCGGGAAAGGGGTGATCTTAAAGGGGATCCAGCCTGAATGGGTTCTGGAGGCAATAAGCGAAGAAAAAGCCACGCTCATCTTTCTTCTCGTCCCCTGGGCCCAGGATATTCTCTTAAAATTGGATAGCAGTGAGATCAAATTGAAGAATTACGACCTCAAACAGTGGAGGCTGATGCATATTGGAGCGCAACCCGTGCCTCCCTCACTGGTCAAACATTGGAAGGAATATTTTCCAACGATGCAATACGATACCAATTATGGACTCAGCGAATCGACCGGACCAGGATGCGTTCACCTGGGGATCGAGAATGAACATAAGGTTGGCGCGATTGGCCTTCCTGGATTCAACTGGGAAGCCCGAATCGTGGACGAGGAAGGAAATGATGTCAAAAAGGGAGAGGTCGGGGAATTGGTCGTGCGCGGGGATGGGGTAATGAGAGAATATTATAAAAACCCCGAAGCCACAGCCAAAGCGATTCGGAAGGGCTGGCTATACACCGGGGATATGGGAAGGGTGGATGAAGACGGTTTCATCTATCTGGTTGATCGGAAGAAAGATCTCATCATCTGCGGAGGAGAAAATGTTTTTCCGGTAGAAGTGGAAGATTTCCTCCATTCCCTGCCCGGTGTCAAGGATGTAGCCGCTATCGGGCTTCCTGATGACCGTCTGGGAGAGGTGGTGGGTGTTATCGTCGAAGTGGTACCAGGTAAAACCCTGACAGAGGAGGAAGTCCTCCGGTTTTGTGAACCCCTGCCAAGATATAAAAAGCCCAGAAAGGTCTTTTTCGGAGATGTTCCAAGAAATCCAACGGGAAAGATTGAAAAGCCGAAATTGAGAAAGAAATATATCGGGATGGAGGAGACCTTTAAGATCAAATAACCTGTAGCGAATGGAAACCGGTCGCCCCTTTCCCTTTTCTATCGGGTTAATTTTGATGCGATCGTAGCAATATGTTTTCCCTGGAACCTTGCGGCAGACAACTCATTCTCACTGGGCATACGTTCGCCTTGTCCTCCAGCAATGGTTGAGGCTCCATAGGGAGATCCACCTGAGATTTCATCCATGCGCATCTGTCCCTGAAAGGCATAGGGCAATCCGACCACGATCATTCCATGATGAAGAAGCGTGACATGAAAGGTTAAAAGGGTTGATTCCTGACCTCCATGTTGAGTCGCAGAGCTGGTGAAAACACCTCCCACCTTACCGACTAAGGCTCCTTTTGCCCAAAGCTGTCCGGTGGCATCAAGAAATTGCCGCATTTGACCACACATATTGCCGAATCGAGTAGGCGTTCCAAAAATGATCGCATCCGCAGAGGCAAGTTCCTCTACCTGACAAATTGGAATATGAGCGAATGCTTTCTGGGTTTCAAGGGCTCCCATCTTTTTCAAAACTTCGTCTGAAAGGGTCTCGGGCACTCGGCGGAGAATGGCTTCTGCACCCGGAACCTCTCTCACTCCTTCAGCAATTGCTTCTGCAAGACGATAGACATGGCCGTACATCGAATAAAAGAGAATGAGAACCTTCATAGTTGTTTCCTCCTTTTAAAAAAGAATACTACGGGAACCCTTCCAATGTCAACTTCAGAAGCTATTCTTGTCATCCCTCAGACAGGGAAGCAAGAAAGGGTAAGAAGTTGTTCAGGAAAGATCTCGGTGTCAAATCGATCCACGTTCAATCCCAATATTGACTCGCCTGATGGGTCATTCAAACATGAGAAGGCATGATCGATATTTCTAAAAGATCGGATCTGATTTGTGACCCCCTTTGATTTGTGTTATTTCTATTTTTAGGCAATGATACTCACGATAGGAATGGATATCGGCTCAGCTCAGTCTAAAGGGATTCTCCTCGGAGAGAGTGGACCGCTGGTCTCTTTTGAGTCTCTATCCGGGGGAGATCTTAAGCAGACAGCCCTGAGGATCAGGGAGGAATTACTCATCCGCTCGGGAAGATCCCTCGATGAAATTACACGAACCATTGCTACCGGATATGGTTCGAAATCTGTCTTCTTCGCAGATGAGATCAGACCTGATATTGTCTGTCTTGCCAAAGGCATTTCCTCTCTTTTTCCTACCGTGCGAACCCTGATCGATGTGGGAGATCTTTACACCAAAATTCTCCGGACCGATGGAAACGGCAATGTCCATAACTTCTTATTGAGCGGAAAGTGTGCCGGAGGAAGTGGTCGGATCCTTCAGGTCATTGCCAAAGTCCTCCAGATCAAAGTGACCGAGATCGGTGAACTTTCATTAAAGTCAAAAAAGAAGGTGGAGTTTAATACAGGATGTGCCGTGTTTGCAGAATCGGAAGCGATCTCTCGACTATCGCACGGGGTAGCGAAAGAAGACCTTTTAGCAGGTTTGCATCGAGCTCTTGCCGCTCAGTTTAACAGCCTGGCCGAGAGGGTTGGGGTGGAGCTGGACGTGGCGATGACAGGGGGAGGAGCCAGAGACATTGGGTTAGTCCACGCCTTCAGCGAAATCAGAAAACACCCCATTCTTGTTCCCCAATACCCTCAATTGGTTGCAGCTTTGGGAGCGGCCTTGATTGGCAGGGAAGGTCTTGTGGAATATGATTGAAAGAGATTCTTGAATAAGGTATATAAGGATTAGAAGTGGGTGTGCGTTTCTTCACAATCTTCAAAAGGACTGGACTTTCTTACCAAATTTAGAAGAAGGAGAAGAGGTATGGGGCTCACACAAGCAAAGGCTCTCACAAAAGTCGAACAGTATTATCAGAACTATGGCGTTAGAGCAAGGGAACTGAAAAGTCAGGGGAGACAGATCGTTGGTTATGTCTGCTCCTTCGTTCCCCTTGAACTCATCCAGGCATCTGGAGCCATTCCCTTCAGAATCAGAGGAAATATTTTTGAACCGATTACCAAAGGAGATACGCTTCTTGAAACCATTGTGTGTCCTTACTATCGAAGTTGTTTCGATCTTTCACTGAAAGAGAAATATGAATTTCTCTCCGGCATCGTGATTCCCCATGGTTGTGACAGTATGGTGAGAAGTTTCAGTGCCTGGAGCTATGGACTTCCTTATTCCTATTTCCATTTTGTCAATATACCAACGGTTTGCGAGGAGTCTTCCTTTGAGTTCTTTGAAGAGGAATTAAACACCTTCAAAAAAAGCCTCGAAAAATTTTTCGGAAAAGTGATCACGGAAGAAGAACTAAACCGTGTGATCCGCCTCTATAATGAAAATAGAGACAAGGTGAGGGCTTTGTATGAATTAAGAAAAACAGACCCTCCTCTCATCTCAGGAACCGAAATAACCAAGACGCTGACCGTGGGTTCGAGCCTCCCCGTTGAGGAAGCCAATGACCTTTTCGATCAAGTGTTGGTTGAAGTCAAAGCAAGAGACTCTTCTCCCCTTAAAAAGGGGCCACGCCTTCTCATCGATGGTGCCTGTCTGGATAATATCGAGCTCATCAAACTCGTTGAAGAATTGGGAGGGAATGTGGTGGCGGATGCCATCTGTAACGGCGCCAGGGATCATCTTCCCAAGACCGATGTGACCCTCCCACCCATTCGCGCCTTAGCCCAACGCTATCTCGATAAGATTAATTGTCCGAAGACCTATCGAGCCAATAAGGCAGGCACTTTTGAAGGAGACATTGCGAATCGGTTCGGCGACATTGGAGCCTACGCGAAGGAATTCAAAGCTGAGGGTGCCATTCTCTATGTTTATAAATATTGTGATCCTTTCGGGTTTGAAGTCCCTGCGAGAAAGGCTTATTATCAATCCCTCCATCTTCCTCTGCTCCACCTGGAGGATATTTATTCAGCAGGAACAATCGGTCAGTTGAGAACCAGGATTCAGGCCTTTTTGGAGATGATCGGGTAAATTGAAATCCAGGAGATGAGGCGATGGTCAGGATGCAAGATTGGGCAAGGGAAAGGGGTTAAGTCCGAAGACCTATCCCATCTTTTAAACGGGCATCTTTACCCTAACCGTTATCGAAAACCTTTGTAAAATCAGGGAGGTTTTAATCATGGCTGAAGAGCAGAAAGAGGCAAAACCGAAAAAGAGGATGACCGCTACGAAGGCAGCCGCTTCAATCGGTCCTATGGTCAAGGAATTTATTACCGGGACACTGCAAGCCAGAGCGGAAGGAAAACAGAAATTGGCTTACACCTTTATCGTCTGCCATCATGAAGAGATTTTCAGAGCGATGGATGTCGTCCCGATTTGGACCGAGAACTTTGCTGGTATCTGTGGAGCCAAGAGAGACGCTGAGCGATTTCTTCAGCGAGCCGAATCACTCGGCCTTTCTCGTTCTCTGTGCACCTATGCCCTCTGTGGAATCGGGTTTGATCAATGGCGAGAGGAATTGGGTCAGATGCCTCCCGATGCTCCCTGGGGGGGGCAGGTCCGGCCTGATTTTATGATATCCAGTGGTCAGATCCTTTGCGATCCAAGATCAAAATGGTACCAAGCCTCCCAGCAATTCATGCCAGATGTCCCCATTTACAATATCGATCTTCCCTACCCGCTCTTTCAAAGAGACCAGGACCATCGGGAAGTCCTCGGATATTACCATCGATATATTGTCAAACAGTTGCGAGGGTTGGTGGCTTTTCTTGAGGAACAGACCAAGAAAAAAATGGACTATGATCGACTGAGAGAGCTGGTGGACCTGAGCGACCGAACTTGGAATCTGATCGAAGAGACTTACGATCTTCGTAAAGCCGTCCCTTGCCCCATGGGCACTGGGGATGCCATGAACACCATGGTGCCCATCAACTTCATGATGGCAACCCAGAAGGCTTATGATTTTTTCGTTGAGCTCAAAAAAGAACTGGAAGAAAAGATCGCCAGGGGAGAAGGAGAAGTCGAGAATGAGAAATACAGGCTCATGTGGGGCGGTGGATTACCTGCCTGGTATGCACTGAGCGATTTCAATTATTTTAACAGCAAGGGAGCCTCCTTTCCTGTTGAAACGACGTATCGAATGGTTGCCCCTCTCAAAGAGATGGATCTTCCTGAGACCAAAGATCCCATTGAACACTTAGCCTGGCGATGGCTTGGGTACTGGACCTTCTGGTATGATAAAGCAAGGAAACGGCCTGGCTCAGAGCCAGATGTCGAGCGATTAATCAACAGGATTGAAGAATACAAGATTGATGGCGTGGTCATGCATGAAGCCTTTTCCTGTCGAACCTGGCATGTGGGTCTCATCTGGCAATTGCATCAATTAGCTAAAATCTATAAACCGATTCCCATCTATGTGGTCGGGAAGAATGGGAAAAGAGAGGTCGTTTACCGAGAGCTTCCTTCGCTGATCCTGGAAAGCGATATCATCGATATTACCTCTTATTCAGAGGTCGATACACGAAATAAGATCGATGCCTTTATTGAGACCTTGGAATCGATTCGACTCAACAAGGCAGTCTAATCAATCAGGATGGTTTCGTTAATTCAAAAGATGTTTTGGGGTTACGGTGACGAAGCCCGTTTCGGTTAACGTTTTACGGACACATTCAAAACACTCAAAGACGATAAACGTAGCCCATGATTAACGTTATGGGCATCCTTACCGTTACCGTAGAACGAAGTCTTTATTTTTTACATCATTTAGGGTGACATTGACCTCTTACTATGCTGGGATTGATATTGGTTCGACCATGACGAAGGTAGTGATCCTTCAAGAAGAGATCATTGCCTCCGTCATCGGGCCTACTGGTCCGGAACAGCGCCGCCTCGCGAATAAAGTGATGGAGGAGGCTCTTCGAAAAGGGTCTCTTTCCTTCTCTCAGATTACTTATATTGTCTCCACAGGCTACGGAAGGATCAATGTTCCTTTTTCAGATCGCCAGGTGACGGAGGTGACCTGCCACGCCCGAGGAGTTGTCCATCTCTTTCCAGAAGCCCGAACCATCATCGACATCGGCGGACAAGACTCAAAAGGGATTAAAATCGATGCTTCCGGAAAGGTGGTCGATTTTGTAATGAACGATAAATGTGCCGCCGGAAGCGGTCGATTTATTGAGGTGATTGCCGACACTCTTGAGGTTCCTCTGGATCAAGTAGGCGATCGATCTCTCCAGAGTAGGAATCCAGCAAAAATCAGTAACATCTGCACCATCTGGGCTCAACAGGAAGTGGCATCCAGCCTTGCCGAAGGCATCCCTGTCGCTGATCTGCTTGCGGGTATCCACTATTCCCTTGCAGAGAGAATTGTGCGAATGGTCAACCGGATTAAAGTCGAAGAGGCAGTCATCGTGACAGGTGGAGGGGCGAAAAACAGAGGATTACTCAAAGCCCTTTCCGAACAGCTGAATCATGAGTTAAGAGTCCCTGAGGAGCCTCTGATCACCGGTGCCCTCGGAGCGGCTCTGATTGGAAAAGAGATGGTTCAAAAAGCCTTAATGAAAAACATTCCCATCGAAACCCGAGAACGCGTCTTTAAAGAAGTCGAAATTCTATAGCTTCTCCTATCCAAATGAATCGAACGCCCCCTGCCTTAATAATGAGCACATATGATCTGCAGAGGCAAAGAGCCTTCTTCCAGTTAAGGAGGTACATGAGATCTCCAGAAGGGTTGCAGAAGAGAGTAATGCCTCACTGAAGCGGGGGAAAATCCGGCAATCGGGCAGGCCTGTTTCCGAAAATCTTATAAAGCGGTTCATTGATAACT
>FWPV01002594.1_pt1 | contig 36794 bp, 30 predicted proteins | sample 2228371 | NCBI WGS metagenome assembly FWPV01 (sample SAMEA103939776, study PRJEB20133) | metagenome | reverse complement strand
CCTCACCAGCAGCCAAGTGGGTATTGAAGACGTGGATATAACACTCGGGATTGTTAGGATCGAGCTGAATACGTGCATAGAGCACGCCTTTATTACTGAATGCTTCCCAAGGAATCTTCCAAAAAGACCGGAAAGACCAGCCAGGGTAATTTACAAATATAAAGCCGCTTGCCACTATAACAGGGAATTGCGACAAAATCATCAAACCGCCGTCTGTTGTCAGCCGTCCCGGTGTGGTCGAATCTGGACCACTAATGATGTATGCTTGGTCTTTCTTTAGCACCGTAACCTGCGGAATGGCATGTGCCTGGGAAGGGCGCTTGGCTAACAATCGCACCTCTCCTCCGTCAACCTGTACCTGCTTATCTTGATCCAGCTTATGTGAGTGTTCTGTGCCTAATACTAGGCCGGCTACGCCATTTTTATATTTCAAGTCCCTTCCGGCAAAACTGAAAACCTCTTGCAGGCAGATGATTTGGTACTTTTCTGTCCATTCGCCGGACGCTAGTTTCCCTATCTCCAGTGCCCGCATGGCAGCGTGTGGTGTGCCTCCGTAGAAAGGCTTTAATGATGGTATCAGCTGGCAGTTTTGGGTCAAGACTCCCAGGGAACATTCCGGACATTTTTTCGCCTCCTCTTTTTTGGTAACCGCCTCACTTTCCCTAGGTGGAGGTGGTTCCTCTGGAGGAGTAGTAACTTCTGGTTGAGGAATAGCTTTGCCGCTAAGGGGAAGGGCGACTTGCGGTCTTTGCGGGTCGTTGCTGGTAATTCGAACTTCGTCAGTGAAGTGACCAGGCTCAACAGGATTAAAGGTGATAGTGAATGGTAATGTTGAGTCCCCTGGCGACAGAGTGAAGGGTACTGGATATGGGAGGGTAGCACTGAATGGGACTCTGGCTGGCAGTGGGGACCCTCCAATCCAGACGTTGTCAACGCGCAAGGTGCCGTCGCCAGCATTTCTTACTGTGAAGTAGCCACTCGTGGATTCCCCGACAGTGACTTTACCAAAATCAAGCCTGTCAGGAACGAGTTGGATTCGTGGTATTTTGGGTGGGGTTGGTGCAGGTTCGGTGGAGGGGTAGGGTGGCATAGATGGAGGGCTGGGTGGTGGGGTGGGCGCCACTGTGGCAATAGCATCAATTATGAACCTGAGTTCAAGTTGCCCTATAACTCCAGCTGTCCAGGCTCGAAATCGGAGTTCAAAACGTCTTCCAGCGGATCCAGGTGGGATGCTAAAGCTGTATTGCCGACTTACTGTGCCTCCCCAGGTGCTTACCGATTCAAAGACAGGCCACCCTACCGGTATAGCATCAGCGCGTATATTAATGGGCCCTACTGGTGTCCTTGTTGCCGTTAATTGAATAACGCCTTGTGTCCCTTGGGGAACTTGACACTGAATTATGTTTGCAGCAGGCTGCTGGCAGATCCCAGCAGTTACAAGCTGCCCTGAGAACTGTAAACGAATCCCACCGGACTCGACTTCACCTGAGCCATAGGTCTGAGCTAAAGACGGGGCTGGGAAACTCAAAAGGAAAATCAGCAGAAGTAACGGTAGAAATCTCCTTGCCCTACTTCTCACCCTCACCGCCCTCATCTTAATTTATCAAAATTCTAATCTCGTCGTCAAGAGAGTGCTGGCTCAATGGATGGAGATGACGTAGCCTCAGAGTGGCTAGGGACAACCGGACTCGTCATCGCTAAATTGCTAATCGAATCAGCGTCTCAGTGCCTTGTAATACCGCGCGGTGATAGGTTTCCCCCTTCCGCCTTCAGGAAAAAATAGGACACCTCCACAACTTCCCGAAGTGCCATCGTCCTGTCACTGTGTCCCACCTTTCCAAGCGGTCAGCCCCTCATGATTTGTGTGGGAGCTATTGATTTCTGCTAGGTCTGGCACAGCTTCGTCTTTTCCTGACCTGGGCAGTTAGTCTCTCCGTTTTATGGTAGGCCGTGCAGGAATCGAACCTGCGACACCCTGATTAAAAGTCAGGTGCTCTACCGACTGAGCTAACGGCCCATCTAATGATCTATTATAAGGTGCAAGTGTGGACTGTTCAAACAACCAAAAGCGGAAAGCCATGGTGGCGACTCTCGACGCCCCCCTGTTAGCTGTCTGTAAAACTAACCCTATTCGGAAGTTAGGATAGTGTGAATGTACTGGGCTAGAGCCGGATGGATGTCGCAAATATAACCATCTTTGGTGGCTTCCACCGAGAACGTCAGTCTACCGGGTCTCCTAGGTGGGTTGCTAAACTTATTGAGCCCAGTTTCGTCCCATGGGATATCTTTTCCAAGCACTTCCAGCATACCTCGCACATCCCGCGGTTGCTGGAGCATTACCTCAAAGCGGAGACGCTTCGCCAATATATTCAGTTGCTCACTCCTAAGTTTTATTCTCATGTTTGAAATTCCAGCCCCTCGTTTATCTAAAATCTAAGCAGTATTGCTTAATTAGCCTATTGCCACTCAGAATTACGCTGTTTGACAAAGTCTACCACATTCCTCTTGTGTAATCAACACAGATGGGGATCTGGTAACCGCAGATTAAAATTAAGGATTGTAAGAGTACTGAGCACATGATTTTGGGTCTAAAACTGCGATATCAGCTGCTGATATGCTCCTTCAATGAGCATATGAATGCTGGGATCTCTGGGTGACATGCCTATTTTCCTCCGGGTTGTGCATCATTCCAGAGCTTGCGTGTTGCATTTATCAGAGGCAAAAAGAGCTGCCCCCAACGCACCAACAATCTGTGGTTCGGGAGCTATGCAAACTTTTAACCCCAATCTCCTCTCTAAACGCTTGACAACTCCAATATTCTTCGCGATACCACCGCTTACACATAAGCCTTCTTCAACACCTATTCGTTGAAGCAGAGCATTAACCTGGTCAACAATAGCCTCGGTAGCAGCTGCCAGGATGTCATTGCGATGTTTTCCCTCGCGCAGCAGTCGGATTACCTCACCCTCAGCAAATACGGCACAAGTGTTAGTGATAGATAATCGTTCGGATATTTCGTTGAGTGACAGCGGGCCAATTTGGTCAAGCGTTAGTTTGAGTGTGTCTGCTATCCTTTCGAGATAGCGTCCAGTACCCGCCGCACATTTATCATTCATTGCGAAATTAGTTACCATGCCGTTCTCATCGCATTTTATAGCTTTGCAATCCTGCCCACCCATGTCCAAAATGGTGCGCACCTTTGGGAAAAGCCAGTGGCTACCCCTTGCGTGGCAGGAGATCTCGGTCACTGAGCTTTGGGCAAAGGGAACGTTTATGCGACCATAGCCAGTAGCTACGGTATAAGAAACATCCTTTGGGGCAAGGTTAGTTTTAGCCAGTAACATGCGCATAACATTAGCTGCTGACTCTGTGGGCTTCGGGCTCGTGAGAGCTATGCTCCAATCGCGTATCACGCCATCTTCCATGATGAGTGCCTTGGTGCTCAGCGAGCCAACATCTATCCCACAAACGATCATAATGGCAACCGGTTTATAGTCAGAAGTGCAGTTGAGGTTTGCACCGTTGAGCTAAATGCGTGCAAAGTCATAGGTTATTTGGGTTATCTACTGGAAGGTCTCAAGTGTAGTTCTCTAAAAGAGCCTGTTTTTCTTTCTGCACCGATAATTGCTGCTCCTAGAGCTGAAACAATAAGCGGGTCTTCGGGAATATATAACTTGCATCTGACCTGCTCTTCCATAGCCCTAATCATTCCGGCATTCTTAGCAATACCTCCAATCATTGTTATACTTTCTTTGAAACCTACTTTCAATAGCAGACTATAAATGCGACCGGCTAAGCCTCTGAATACCGCTCTAGCGATATGCTCAGGGCGGCATCCTTGATGAATTAGAGAGATAATTTCGGATTCTGTGAAAACGGCACAAACGCTTTCTATTTGGATATTCTCACAAGACTGGAGGGACAACTGCCCCAATTCTTCAACGTCTATCCCCAAGGGCTTGGCAGCTATTTTTAGGAACCTGCCTGTTCCGGCAGCGCATCTATCATTCCGGGCTGTCCCGAATGGCTTGCCATGTTGGCATTTCACCACTAGGCATTTATCAGCGCCAATATCCACCACGGTGTCAGTAAAAGAGAACAGCCAAGTTGCCCCACGAGCACAGCAGGAGGCTTCAGTGACCTGCTCGTCAGCGAATGAAACGCATTCAGCGCCGACGCCTGTAGCTACCAGGTATCCGACTTGTGTGGGTGTAATGTCAGCCATTTGCATCGCTTCGGCTAAAGCTAATTGTGCAGTTCGCAGTGCAGTCTCCATACCTTGTGTGACAACAGAATGCGCAACAATCCTGTTACCGCTGAGTATTACAGCCTTTGTATTTTCTGCACCAACATCAATTCCAGCAGTAATCACGTTCTTGACCTTCCCCTGATCATTTCCAAGAATGCCTCAATCCTGGTCCTTAGCATACCTTCGTTAGCAAGATGATATTGTCGTTGCAAGCTAATGTATGGGATACCGGCCCCCCCAAGTTTCTTTTTCATGGCAAAGAACCTGTAATCTAGAGGTAGTGAATACAATTGCCTCAACTCGACAACTCCGTCTACATTGAACTCCTTGACCCATTTGATGATCTGCTCGGTCTGCTGATTCCAGTTTGCCATACGTGCGGCCGCAGGTTTGTTCAAATAGCGCTCTGCCACAGCTTCCAATATATTGTCTCTGTAATGATTAACTGTATTCCAAAAATATCTGGATCCTGTGTCGAAGTCATCCATGACTACAACAGAACCTGCGCTTTCTGTAAGTGATACGTAGGCAGGGTTGTCCAAGTACTCGCTTGACATAAGTAGCCGAGGTTGGAGCTGTTTCAAGGTTGCCTTACGCTTTTCGATGTACGGGAGGAGCAGCTGTAGCTCCTTATTGAACTCCTCTCTAGGCATAATTCTGGCTGCAGTAGTTATTCCCAAGACTTCAGCACCTGTAAGGGGAGGAACATCTCTTTTTCTCAGTTCGTATAACCTCATAAGAAGTTTGCGCATGGTATCATAAATATCAACTTGGCGGCGCAGCTCTTCTTCAGTGCTCTTTACTTTGGCTAGCTCTTCTAAGGCTTCCTTAAGTTCTAATACAGATTTCATCCACATTCGAAGGGTGGATGTGTTACTCATATGTGGGAGATACATAATGTAAGTGAAGGCTGGTTTCTTGATGAAACGTAGAATATCCCAAAGGCGCTTAAAATCGTCATCTATCTGTGTAGTGATTATCCCGTCGAGGAAATCTAACTCGCCGCTCAATATTGATTCCAGGACGTGGGAGCAATAGCGACAGGTCATTTCTGGGCGATAAGCTCCTGCTAAAGGAGCAGCTTCTTGCCAAGTGCCCGTGACACGCCAAGGCAACATTCCGACTGAAGAGATGATTTCTTCAGGCACATAGGTGCAGAGTAATCCTATCACCTTCCTGCCTTGTTTCTTCCATTGAAGGGCCCATTTCGCCCTATTCTCAGGCTTGTTACTGCTAATCAGTGCCTGGAGCCTATCTTCCATCTCATGTGTTTTTTCCATTCGGTGCCTCTCTGTTTGTTGTTTCACAAAACGTTCTATTTAATAGAGGTTCTGCTAGCCGATACTATGGGACTGGCGGATATTACTTACCTGTAGCCACAAACAAAAAGCCTCAAGGCATTTCGGGGATGCAGTGCCATACAAGGGTTTTGCTAATCGCCTAATCCACGACTTTGTTTTCTTGCTAGGCATACATCTACGAAATCCATCAACTTCGAGTTAAAATCCTTTTCATCATATACGCTGCTCTCAAGCATTCTGCCTTCGAGTAACAATGTAGGTATACCCAGTTCCTTCTCTGCGACATCGGCTACTACCTTGCCCAAGTTGTTACTTACAGGACAGCCCCATTGGAGAAAGTATATTATCCCATCTAGGTGTAAATCTTTGCATGAATTGATGTGGGTCTGTACCCAAGAGTCTCCTAATCGTCCCCACACAAAATCTAGCTGTCTAGCTTCTTCCTCAAGGGGGCTGAGCTTTCTCCCTCTCCACGGTTCACCCCATATAGTCTCTCTGCCAGAAAACCAGCCGTTGTAGATGGTCATTTCAGCGGCGGGGATTGAGACTCCCATATTCTCCAAGAAGCTGAAGGGGTCAGCGTAAAATGGACCAGCTACTGACCACAGCAAACGCAATCTTTCTACCGGACGAGCAGCACCCAGGCCCTTCTCTACTCTTTCGCCGACCTCCTCCACATACAGGCGCATATATTCTACTGCTTTTGCCGGGTTGGTATAAATGCTTGCAGGGCGGATTTCCCTGAAACTTTCCCTACCGCTCAGAGGACATGGTATGGCAGCTTTTAGCTTCCAGAGGCGCTGGAACTGCTGTAGATACTGTCGTTCATAGTATTGTAGCTCAATCTCTTTATCCTCATCGTATTTGCACCCAGGTACCCTGGCTTCCAGATACTCGATAAGCTCCCCAAGTTGGTTAGTCAAATACTGCAGTTGCTCTTCATCCTCTTGTTCTCTCGCCTTGAAATTCTTGAAGTGACGGTCAATGTGAAAAGTCGGAATATCCAGCAGGTTAGCCATAATAAGATAGGCCATAAAAATAGGTATACATTCGTAATTGGTGGTAGCTAGGAAGCTGGGTTTTGGAAAGTCTCCTCTTAGAACCATGGGAATAAGGATGGAACAGCGGTCACAGGAATGTTCTGGCATACCCTCACTTCGGATGATTTCAAAGTACTTTGTAGCTGCCGCACCTGTGGTTCTGTCAGCAGCACTTATCGCGTCCCATGGCACGAGACCTACGGCCCTAGTTAGCGGGGATGCAGTTACAACACCGAAAGGTTTACCCGATTTGGCGGCTTCCAGCTGTTCTATCCTTAAGTCGCGTTCCAACTCGTATCCGATCTTGTTGGACTTCGGTTTGGAGGGGTCAGGATTGTCTCTGATGTTTTTTATTCTGCGCTCACATCTGGCGATCTCAAACTCTAGATAGCTTAGTCCTGCTGTACCACTTGTGGGCATTACTACCTCCTTCTGTGGGTGATTTGCGATCCTTAGTTGCTCCTTGGGCTGCACCCCTTATGATTGGACAGGTAGGGTTAGGAGAGCATGGCGTGGTATCTTGTTATCCTCCTGATTAAGTGATGTCCCTTCGAATGCATTGGTGGGCAGTAACCCAGTGCTGAATGAAGTCTCTTAATTATAGGCCTTTTCCAGGAAATAGGGAAGTCTGGTTACGATGGTGATATGCAGAGCATACAGGATATCCGTTCCCTTGAGACAGGGTCACCCGCCTTGGGGACCGATGGGTAAAGCTGAACAAAACGTCATTTCGTGCAGATTCATAAAGGCTTCGCTAAAGCTGTAAATTGTCAGCAAAAATGGGACACTTTTGGGACTGTGTAATTAAGGATACATGTGGACACATATAGGCTTGCCCCTGCTAAGAAGAAGGGGTAAATTACAGGGAAAGGAGCAGCCAGAGATGCCTCCAAGGCTAAGGTTGCGGGATTAAAACGTGAAGATGCCAGGCTAAAGACACTGGTCGCCGAGCTGTCCCTCCATGTACATGTTCTTAAAAAAACGGCTGTACTTGGTCTGGGATAAAGAGGAGGCATGCTCGGGTGAGTGCCACGGACAAAATTGAGGTTATGGCTTTGGTGGCTGATTCTGGGCTGCCGTGTCGCAGATCTCCGGCACAGGCACGCATCGCCTGAACTCTCTGCCCGGCAGCTTGCCTTGAGTTTTGTTGACTCTGAGGGGGTTATATGTCTCCGAGAGCGCCGTATTTCGTATTCTGAAGCGAGAAGGTCATTCATCCAGTACTACAACTACCGGCGCTATCACGAGGGGCTTGGCGATGTCACACCTTTCAAGTTTATGGAGCGGGTGAGGAGATTCGAACTCCCGACGTCTTGCTTGGGAAGCAAGCATTCTGCCACTGAATTACACCCGCAAGAATTATACGTATTTTAACCCAAAGATACATGGCTGTAAAGGGAGAGTGCTTGCTTCGTCAAGAACTTGTACCGATTTAGGGACTTTGCTTCATGGTTACCAGCTCTGTGCTGCTACCGAAGGCAAAAGCCCCACACCATAGCCATTGGCACTAATAGCGTGAGATATCTCCACGATTTCTTGGCTAGCGGAAAGACTGCGCACCGATGTCAACCAGGTAGGTGCTGAGGAGTTAAGGGCGTTCATTCTCCATCTGCGGCAAAAGAGATGTTTCAGTAGTCTCATCCCTTGAGCAAAGCGCAACAAAGAGGACTCTCTGAGCACAGTGCCCGGAGGGGCTTGACAGAAATTGGTGCCGGGTTATAAAATTTTGACACCATCAAATTGTCCGAAAACGATTGAAGCACCACAACATGTTCTGTTATTATAAAACAATAATTTCAATAGCATAACACCTCAATGTAGAGTTCTCAAGAAATTCAGGGGGAAGTAGTGCCGGGTAAGCGACGTGAGAAGCTGTCATACAGGCTGGCAGGGGCAGCAGTAACTGCCAGTGCTAAGCATAATGTTATCCTTAAGGTTGAAGATGTCAGACTGTCATTCGGTAGAATCAATGCTTTATCTGGGGTTAGCCTTGAGGCGAGGGATGGCGAGATTTTAGCTATCATCGGGCCTAATGGTGCTGGCAAGACCTCACTGCTGAATTGCATTAACGGATTTTACAAGCCACAACAAGGACGCGTCTATTTTGAGGATAAGGACATTACTTCTCTTTCTCCTCATAAGCGGGCGATGCTGGGCTTGGGCAGGACTTTTCAAGGGCTTCAGGTTTATGCCGGTATGTCTGTCCTAGATACCATAATGTCGGGGCGGCATATCCACATGAAGGTAAATCCGGCACAGGCTTTTCTCTATTGGCCTTGGGTACATAAGGAAGAACTGGAACATCGGAGAATCGTTGAGGAGATTATTGACTTTCTGGAAATCGAGCATATTCGTAAGCAACCGATAGGTATGCTGAGCTATGGACTGCGTAAGCGGGTAGACCTGGCGCGAGCCTTAGCGCTGGAGCCAAAAATACTTCTCCTTGATGAGCCAATGGCTGGTATGAACCTGGAGGAGAAGGAGGATTTAGCCCGTTTCATTCTAGATGTACATGAGGGTTTGGGTACTCCTATTGTGATAGTGGAACACGATATGGAAGTGGTGATGGACATAGCTCAGCGGGTAATAGTTATCGACTGGGGGCAGGTTATTGCCCAAGGTACACCGGCTGAAATAAGAGTCAACCAGAAGGTTATCGAAGCTTACTTGGGAGCAGCTGGAGTATGAGTCAGGGAAACTTAAGTCTGGAAAAGGCAAGAATTGCTGCTGCACATCTAGAGGCTGATACTTTACCTAAGTTGCTACTGCGCAACTGTGAGAAGTGGGGTGATAAGGTGGCTTTTCGACAGAAAGACCTAGGTATCTGGCAGGAGTGGACGTGGAAAGAGGTTTATGAAGAAGTTAAGTATCTTTGCCTCGGTCTCATAAGCCTAGGTCTGAAGCCAGGGGAGACGGTAGCGATAATCGGTGAGAATGAGCCGGAGAGCTTCTGGTCTCATTACGCTATTCAGGCTGCTGGTGCTAAGGTAGTTTGCTTGTACCCTGATGTAACACCACCTGAAGCTCAATATTTGTGGGATAACTCGGAGTCAGTATTCATCATCTGTGAAGACCAAGAGCAGGTGGATAAAGCTCTGGAGGTGAAAGACCAGCTTCCTAGGGTCAAGAAAGTGATTTATTGGGACCCCCGAGGTATGTGGAAATATACAGACCCGATACTTATGCGTTTTACTGAGGTGCAGGAGTTAGGGCGTAAATATGAGGTGGAGCATCCGGGAGCGTTTGAGGAAAATATATCTCGAGGTAAAGCTGATGATATTGCTGTTCTTAGTTATACCTCAGGCACCACTGGTGCCCGTCCCAAAGGGGTTATTATGACTCATGGTGCCCTTCTGGATAGCGCCTATCGGACAGAAAAGCATATCCTTATGAAACCATTCCTTCAATATCTGTCCTACATTTCGCCGGCCTGGGCTACAGAGCAGATGTTCGGCTTGACCATGGGTCTGCATGTGCCTTTCGTGATAAATTTCCCTGAGGAACCCGAGACCGTGTTGGAAAATCTTCGTGAGATTGGTAGCGAGGCACTAGTGTTTAGTCCTCGCCAATGGGAGTCTCTGGCGCGCACGGTACAAGCGAAGATATTGGATGGTAATTTCATACAACGCTTTATGTATAAGCAAGCTATGGACATAGGTATGGAGGTAGCCAAGGGACGTCTAGAACGAGAGCCGGTTAATGCTGTCCGCAGAATCCTTTACCCTTTGATGTACCTCCTGGTTTTACGGCCATTACGGGACAAACTGGGATTGCTCAAGAGCTACATGGTGATTGGTGGTGGTTCAGCTATGGCTCCCGAGATCTTTTACTTCTTCCAAGCTATGGGAGTGAAGCTCAGGAACATGTATGGTCTTACCGAATTTGGTTTGCTCACAGTGCATATGGGCGAGGAGTACAGTCTGGAGACGGTGGGGCACTTTATGCAGGTTGACCCTGCTTTTGGTTTGCCACTAGAGTGGCGGATAGAGGAAACTGGTGAGCTTCTGGTTCGCGGTGGCTGGGGCTTTGACGGCTATTATAAAAATCCTCAGGCTAGTGCTGAAAGGATTAAAGGTAGCTGGTTTTGCACTGGTGATGCTTTGTCGCTGAGGGAAGATGGAGAGATGGTTTATCTGGAGCGGGTGAGCGATATGCGGCAGCTGTCCACAGGTGTTAGTTTTCCGCCTCAGTTTATTGAGATACGGCTGCGCTTTAGCCCGTTCATTAAGGATGCTATCAGTCTGGGCGATGAGACAAAGCCTTTCGTAGCTGCGCTGATTAATATTGACCCTGAAACTGTGGGTCGCTGGGCAGAGAAGCGAGCCATTGCCTATTCAACCTTCCCTGACCTTTCGCAAAAGGAGCAAGTGTTGGAGCTCATTAGAGGCGAGATTGATAAGGTAAATCAGTCGCTTCCTATTGAAGCTAGAGTACTGCGTTTTGCCAACTTGCCTAAGGAGCTAGACCCTGACGAAGCGGAGCTGACACGAACCAGAAAACTGAGACGGGCATTTCTGGAGGAGCGTTTTGGCGGACTTATTGACTCTATCTATCAGGGAAAGACAGAATTTCCCACCGAGGTGCCGGTGAAATATAGAGATGGTAGAGTAGGAAAAGTGCGAACCGATGTCTTGATTAAAGATACCCAGGCTGGGAGGGAGGCAGCAAAATGATTGAGTTCCTACAGTGGGTATTTAGTGGTGTTCTGGTTGGTCTGCTCTATAGTATGATTGCATTGGGTTTCGTTGTTGTTTACAGGTCTGGTCGCATCATGAACTTAGCCCAGGGTGAGCTGGTGGTGGTTGGCGGTTACCTTATCTGGTGGTTTGCTGTTATCCCCGGCATGCCACTTTGGTTGGGTGTAATAGTAGCCTTCGGCTTTGTGGCCTTGCTCGGGGTTGCCGTTGAGCGCGGTATTTTTCGCCCGCTGATAGGTCAACCTATGTTCGCTCTAGTTATGATGACTATTGGCTTACTTCTGCTTCTGCGGGGAATGGTCATAGTCATCTGGGGTGGTGACCCGAAGTCATTTCCTGCCCTCCTGCCCACGAACCCGGTGGAGATAGGTCCCTTTTCTTTTGCGCCGGCTATTTTCTGGGGTGGCATCCTATCACTAGTGGTGACCTTTGTTCTTCTCTGGTTTTTCGAGCGAACAAGGTGGGGGCTCAGGTTATCTGTGGTGGCAGAAGACCAGGTGGTAGCTCAGTCTATGGGTGTCTCGGTTAAACTGGCCGTCGCCATCGCCTGGATTATAGCGATGGTTCTGGGAGGTATCGCTGCTATTGTCTTCTGCAATGATAAGACCTTGACATTCATGGCTTCTGAGGTAGGCTTCCGTGCTCTGCCGGTGGCTCTTCTCGGTGGGATGGAATCAGTACGTGGTGCTCCCTTAGCTGGGATTATAATAGGCGTCTTTGAAATGCTAGCCAGAGGCTATATTAATCCATTGACTTACGGTGGCATGTCTGATGTCTTGCCCTTTATCATCATGGTCATTGTTGTCATGGTTAGACCGCAGGGTCTTTTTGGCTGGAGAATAATTGAGAGGGTATAGCAAATGTTACCTTGTGGCACCTACCCCCGTAAATACGAGGAAGATAAGGCAATTATTCGCACCAGGCTTCAGTGGTTGCTGTTTGTGTTGTTTCTCATTTTGCTGTTTACAGCTCCTTTGTTCCTGCCCACACGCTATGTCAGCATGCTCAATGTCACAGCGATAGTGCTTATCGCTGTTGTTGGGCTTCAGCTCACTATTGGCTATTGTGGACAAGTGAATCTGGGGCAATCCGCTTTTGTGGGGATGGGGGCTTATGTTACGGGTGCTGTCGCTTCGCATTTCCATTTACCATTCTGGCTGGCGCTACCAATAGGAGCAATTGCTGCCGCTTTGTTCGGGGCTATATTTGGTCTGCCAGCAGTGCGCGTCAAAGGATTTTATCTTGCTCTGACCACCCTAGCTGCCACTTTCATTTTTGGTTTTGCCATGAAGCGAGTGCCTGGCTTTGGTGGGGAGGCAGGTATGGCAGTGCCAGCAGCCGCTCTCGGTGATATCAGATTTGTTACTCCTTTCAAGTTTTACTATCTGGCTATGACTGTCGCCGTAGTAATGGTCTTTTTTGCCTATAGTCTGGTACGTAGCCGGGTGGGCAGGGCTTTTACCGCCATCAGGGATAATGACAATGCTGCTGAGATACTTGGTATCAACGTTTTCTATTATAAGACGATTGCCTTTCTCATTGGTGCTCTGTTTGCTGGCGTTGCTGGTGGTCTGTGGGCTTACAACGTCCGCTATGTTGAGGTTGTGCAGTTTACTCTTTTCGAATCTTTGTGGTATGTGGGCATGCTTATAGTTGGTGGGATGGGTAGCATTCTGGGGGCAATTTTCGGCACCGTTGTCCTCCGTGCTCTGGAAGAGCTAATTGTCTACGCAGCACCAATTGTGGCAGAAGCCTTCCCAGAATTTGGCGGCAATATCTTTGCTGGCATGAATATAGTACTTGGCGCTGCTATTATGGTGATGCTCATCTTTGAGCCCAGGGGGCTGGTGCATCGGTGGAATATACTTAAAGCCAGCTATAGATTGTGGCCATTCCCTTATTGAGGTTGATGGCTGCTTGGTTACTGGGGAAATATTGCAAAGGGGGTGAAATATGGTGTGATGAGCTGGAAAAGCAAGCCTGGTTGACATATATTACGAAAGGAGGAGGAAAAAATGGTAAGCAAAAATTTACTAAGACTAGTATTCGGCATCGTGATGATGCTACTTTTGGTGCTGCTACCATTGTTTGGTTGTGCCCCAAAGGCGGCACCGCCGGGTGTAGTCCCAGAAAAGAAGGTGTACGAGTATTATCTCCCCTTCTCTACTGACCATAGCGGTCCCTATGCCGATGTCTGCCCAAGAGCTGAGGCTGCTCATACCACCTTCATCGATTACTGGAATGAGACTAAAGGCAAGGAGCTGGGAGTCAAGTTAATCACCAAGTTTTATGAAACACGTTATGACCCCAAGGTGGTAGCCAGCATCTATCCCGGTGTGTTAGCAGAGCTAAAGCCTCTTGCCTGGCTAGGGCTTGGCGGACCCGATGTGGCTTCCCTCAGGGAGCGACTGGCTGATGACAAGGTAGTCCTGGTGATGACAACAGGCACCTATGGCTTTGACTGGAAGCCGATGAACTGGATTATCCAGCCCCGCCCTACCTACCCACATGAGGGGCTAGCCTGTATTGACTGGTATCTTAAGAATGTATGGAAAGAAAAGCGGAAGCTTCGCGTAGCGAGCGTTAACTTTGAGGGTTCGCCAGCTTATCTTGATGGTGAAAAGGGCTTTGAAAATGCCTGCAAGACAACTTTTGCTGATAGGCTTGAGTACTTGGGTTGTGCCTGGGTGGAATTCATTCCCTCCGATGTTACCGAGCCGGTAAGGAAATTTATCAAGGATGTGGATATGTTTTGGATATTCACGAACGTGCCCATTGCGGTAGCTGCCCGTAAAGCTTGTATAACGCTGGGCAGACCTGATGTCCCGATTGTGGTGTCAACTCACAATTGCATCTTGGATGTCCACAAAGTTTTACCTTATGAGCAGATGGAGAACTTTTATGACTCCGGCTGCCTTGGTAGCTATCTTAACTATGATACGCCGGCATATAAGGATGTTTGGTCTAAGCGCTGTCCCTCAGGTTTTGATGTGGTGAAGGACTGGACAATGACCTCAGTTCAGTTTGGTGCTCGAGCGCTATTCCTCGCTAGGGTGTTGGAGCATACCATTGCTGAGGTAGGAGCCGATAAGCTTACAGGCGAAGCTTTGTATAATACCTTTAAAAAGGTTAGGCTGGCAGAAAAGGAAATGATGGGGCTCACCGGTCCGCTGGCTTGGACACCGGAGCAACCCTTCCCCAGTCTTGAAACTTTGCGGGCTAGCTTTACTACTGTGAAGGGTGGAAAGCATGTTCTGGCTTGTCCCAGCTGGCCTGTGCCTGAAATCCCCAAGTGGGTCAAGTAGAAGCTGTGTTAAGTCGGGCAAACCTGGAATTCCAGGTTTGCCCGAAATCTGTTAATGGAGATGAAAGGTGCTCGCACTGAGCAATGTTGAAGTCAGATATCTTGATGTTATCCTGGTGCTTAAGGGCGTAAGCTTGGAGGTGCCTGATGGGGGTGTGGTGGCTCTTTTAGGTGGTAATGGAGCTGGTAAGACCACAACCCTAAAGGCTATTTCCGGGCTGCTGTATGCTGAAGAGGGTGAAATTACTGAAGGCACTGTGGAGTTTGACGGTCACCGCTTGAACAAGATGGATCCGGTAGATATTTTTAAACTGGGCATTGTCCAGATAATGGAAGGGCGGCGCACGTTGGAACATCTCACTGTGGAGCAGAATTTGATGGCGGGAGCTCATCTGCGTAGAGACCGTGCAGCGGTGAAACATGATTTGGAGGTGGTTTATAATTACTTTCCACCATTGGGTAAATTGCGGCATGAAACTGCTGGCTGGTTGTCTGGCGGGGAGCAGCAGATGCTGGTTGTTGGGCGAGCGCTGATGGCGCGTCCCAGGCTAATGCTGCTGGACGAACCCTCTCTGGGGCTTGGACCACTGATAGTCCAAGAAATTTTCGATGTTTTCAAGCGGCTTAATCAGGAGGAAAAGGTAACTCTGCTACTGGTGGAGCAGAATGTTCGGGTAGCTCTGTCTATTGCTGAGTACGGTTACATAATGGAAAACGGGCGCATTATGCTGAAGGGAACGAGTGCCGACCTTCTCGGAAATCAGGATGTGGCTGAATTTTACCTTGGTCTTACTCTCTCAGGAAAGCGAAGAAGCTATCACGATGTAAAGCATTATAAACGACGTAAGCGCTGGCTGGGCTAATACACGCCCATTTGAGTGTGAATTGAATTAATGTCTAAAGGGGAATATGGGGGTTTGACTTTTTTCATAGCGGACAAAGAGTATCAGAAATTCAAGCAGTCAATGTTTGACTGGGCTATAGTGTTAACAAACCCCCATAGCTGAGGAAATGATTCAGATGCCCGTGAGGTGGTCTACTTTGGTAGGGAGGAGCAGAAAGCAGAATATTTACCCAAGCCGGCTCTCGGGGAGCTATTTTTAGCCTTTGCCCTCACCGAGGCTAAATCTGGTACCGGGCGCGATAGCAGAACTACGGCGGTGAGGAAGGGCAATAACTACATACTTAGAGAAAAACACCTTATCATTTGCTCTGACTATGCCCACATATATATGGTGTTTTGCTGCACAAATGAAAAGCGTGACCGACGAAGCTTCAGTACCTTATTGGTAGCCCAAGACTCTCCCGGATTTACTATTGAGCCTCACAGGCACCTGATAGCATTTAATGGCTTTTACCACGGGATATTAGCTTTTAAGGAGGTTGTTGTACCAGCAAAAATGGTTTTGGGACGGAAGGTGATGGTCCGGACCAGGCTTTGGGTGAGCTGGAAGCCAGCCGAGTCTTTGTTGCCGCCAGCTCCCTGGGCATTGCGGGGAGAGCACTTGAGTTATCCTTAGATTATGCTAAGCGAAGGGTCACCTTCGGCAAACCTACTGCTGAGAGGGAAGGTGTGTGGCAATATTTAGCAGTTATGGCAATAGATGTCTATTCTTCGGCGGTATAGGCTATACTGCAGCCTATCCTATTGAAATACTTCATCGGGAAGCTAGGCTCAATTTGCCTGAAGAGGGAACCCTGAGCATTCAGCGGCTGGTTATTGCACGAACTTTACTTGAAGGTTATTCCTGGTGGCAACAAGGAAAGGGAATGAAATGGAACGAACGAAGGTAGAAATGGAAAGTCGACAGGCAAGGATAAATCTGCGAGGGCATCATCTTTTCTGTACTATGGTCTGTAATGCTGAAGCGGATGATATATATAATCCCCGTTTTGGCAAGAATATGCGGGCGTACCAGAGGAGAATGAAGACTGACCCAAGTCAAGTCATCAAAATAGTAGCTACAGCCGGTGATACATGTGCCTTTTGCCCCAGTTTGAATACTGCAGATAACAAGTGCCTACTGTATGATTATGTACCCGGCGCTAATCAAATTGATGTAAACATACTTCAGCCTCTGGGGCTTGAGGTAGGTATGGAGATAACTGTGTCCGAACTCAGGAAAAGGATAAGAAATGCCTTTAGCTCTCTGCCCTCTATGTGCTATGTGGATTGCCCATTTCGGGAAGTGTTGCATTGTCAGGAGGGACTGGAACGATTGAGGAGTGAGGGATAATTAATGTTTGAAAGCAATCTCCATTGCCTACACTTGGATACCCACTTGGAAGCCTTCATGTATTGCTTCTAGAGCAGTGCGCGCCTGATGAGCGTCACCAATAACATGGACCTTTGTGTCTAAGCGCTGAAGCTGTGGCAGCAGTGATTTATCTGGTTCTGAGCCCACAGCAAATACGATGGAATCTATCTCTACTAACAGCCTTTCCTTGCCTTTCACTTCAACCAGCACTGTAGAGCTGTCAATCACCTCTTTCAGGGTGGTGGAGGTTAAAGCCAACACCTTTTCGCTTGTCCCCAGCAGGCGTTCTAAGAGCAGTGTACGTACCCCCATCTCGGCATCTGGCACCAGATCAGGCAACTGCTCAATGATGGTCACCGTTTTTCCCATCGCCCGAAGGTAGTCTGCAACCTCTGCACCCACCAGACCACCGCCAACTACTAGAACATGTCGGCCAAGCTCAAGGGTGCAGTCGGACATGACTTGCCTGGCGGTATAGTATTTCATTTTCTGCAACCCCTTAACCTGCGGGATGACAGGTGAGGAACCAGACGCAAGTATAACCACGTCCGGGTTGAGTTGGGCTACAGAAGAGGCATCAGCCTCCTGTCCCAGACTGATCTCCACCTTTAGTTTTTTCAACTGTCTTTCCAGATAATAGATTCCCTGCATTAGCCGGTCCTTCCCCGGAGGCATGCTGGCGAGTAGCAACTGTCCACCTAGTTTTGCCTGTCTCTCCCACAGTGTTACGTTGTGACCGCGAAGAGCAGTGACACGGGCTGCTTCCATGCCTCCTGGTCCTCCCCCGATTACCAACACTCTTTTTTTCACCGGCGCTGTCGTGATCTGTACCTCGCTTTCTCTACCGGTTCGATAGTTCATTAGGCAGTTAATTTGTGGTCTTATTTCCCGCCTACGGCAGTGGTTGCAGCGTACACAGGGTATAATTTCCTCCTTTTTCCCCTGCTGCATCTTGGTTGGTAAATCTGGGTCGGCGAGAAGTGCCCGACCCAGAGCCACTAGGTCAGCATCGTGGTTGCGTAGAATATCTTCTATCTCTTCGGGTTCAGCGATTCCCCCGACACATACTACTGGCAATGAGATTCTCTCCTTAATCCCGCGGGCAAGATAGACCAAGCTTCGGGAGGGGATGTCCGATGGGGGTATAACGCGGTGAAGCGAGGCGTACACTCCACCGCTGACGCTCAGATAGTCAATCCCGGAGGCGGCTAGAATCTGAGCCACCTTTGTTGATTCGTCAAGCGTTAGACCACCGGGGACAAACTCCTCAGCGCTGATGCGACAGCCCAGAATGAAGCTGTTGCTGGTTAAAGTTCGCACCCGGCGAATAGTCTCGACCACGATTTTGCTCCGCGCCTTGGTGCTGCCACCATACGCGTCGTTGCGACGGTTGCTGTACGGTGAGAGAAACTGATTTAGCAGATAGCCATGGGCACAGTGAAGCTCGACCCCATCGAACCCGGCTTTCTGTGCTCTGAGAGCGGCATTAGCGAACGCCTCTACTGTGGAGATGATTTCAGGTGGGGTGAGTTCGTGAGGCATTTCTTGGACGACGGGACAGGGAATGGCAGAAGGTGCCACTGGCTGGCCGCCGCAGGCAGCACCTCGGCTTTGCCTGCCGCCATGAAGGATTTGTAGCACGACTCTAGCTCCGGCACCATGCACTCTAGTTGCCAGCCGGCTCAGTCCAGAGATGAGCTCATCTCGGTCTGCTGCCAATTGTCCAATAAGCACTCTACCTTTTTCTTCCGGGTAAGCTCCCTCGACTACAATAAGGCCAACCCCACCACGAGCCCGCGCCTCGTAGTAAGCTAGCAGCTGCTCGGTGACTTCGCCCGCGGTATTGGCATAAGCGCTGCCCATCGGCGCCATGACCAGCCGATTTTTCAGTTCCACTGTACCTACTTTTAGCGGTGAGAAGGTGTATGGAAACATGATACCCCCTTTATAGAGAGACGTTGTCTGCTAATGCTAGTCATGCCCGCTTTCGAAGTTCCCGTCTCATGACCTTGCCGCTCTCTGTCTTGGGCAACTCAGGAAGGAATTCGATTTCCCGGGGATAGGCATGTTTGGAAAAACGGTCGCGTACCATGTTCTGGATTTCCTCTGCCAGACTCTCCGATGGAGTAAAGCCGGGCTTTAGCACCACAAAGGCCTTGACGATTTCCAGCTTTTGCGGATCCGGTTTGCCCACCACAGCAACCTCCGCCACACTGGGATGTTCCATCACGGCGCTCTCAACCTCAGCCGGTCCGATGCGGTAGCCGGCGCTCATAATGACATCATCATATCGTCCTTTGAAGAAGAAGTAGCCATCTTCATCTTTAGCTGCCAGGTCGCCAGTGTTGTACCAGACAGATTTGATAAAGCTCTGTTCCCATTTCTCCTGCTGCCCCCAATAACCTGTGCCCAAGAAGAAGCGATGTTTCTTGGCTACGACAATGCCGGTCTCACCCGCCGGCAACTCATTACCTTCCTCGTCCACTATTGTGACCTCGAAGCCAGGGTAAGGCCTGCCCATAGAGCCGACCTTCTCCCTTACGAAGGGATAGTTGCCTAATAACATTCCAGCTTCGGTGGTGCCATACTGGTCAGCGATGGTAAGTCCGAAGTGCTGCTGGAACCAAAGATAAACTTCGGGGTTGAGGTGCTCACCACCGCTGGTAAAGCGCCGTACCTTCAACTTGTGCTCTTTAGCCAGTCTTTCCCCGGCGGCAGCGATAGCTCTATAGGCTGAGGGGGCAGCTGTGAAATTGGTCACCTCGTAGCGCTCCATGACCTGGTACCATGCCTTGGGCTCGAAGCGACCCTCGTAGACAAGCAACGAGTCTCCTTTCACCAGAATGGAGGCACCTACTGTTAGCAGACCATATGACCAGCCCGGGTCAGCAAACCCCCAGAACATGTCATCGTCCTTCAGGCTAAGGCAGAAGTGAGGGTAGGGTAACACGGCTATGATTCCACCATGTGTGATCATGGTTCCCTTGGGCAATCCTGTGGTTCCCGAGGTGTACTGTAGCACTGCAAGGTCGTCCTCTTTCGTCTCTACTGTCTGAAATTCGGGAGAGGCATTGTTCATTTCGTGCCAGAAGCTATGGTCACCCCGGCGCAGACCTATGCCCCGCTCCTTTGTCACCGTGACAATACTCACATTGCGCAGTCCCCCTTCGATCCTGTCCAGTTTTTCTCGATTTTCCCAATCTGTGACCAGAACCTTGGCTTCGCTGTCTCGCACTCTGTGGGCTACAGCTTCCGGCCCAAAAGCGGTGTAAAGCGGTACAACCACACCTCCTGCTTTCCATACACCTAGGAAAGTGATGTAATTCTCTGGGCAACGAGGTAACAGTGTGGCTATTCTGTCACCCTTTTGCACGTTGATGCCCCGCAATACGTTAGCAAAACGGGCTGTGAGCCGGTCGAGCTCACGATAGGTATATTTTTCCTCCTTGCCCTCGGTGGAAATATAGAATATGGCTACTTTCTTGGGGTCACGGCGCGAATGGACTTCTACGGCTTCATGAGCGATGTTAAGCCTCTCATCAGGGTTCCAGTCTAGGTGTGTCTTAGTGAACTCCTTCCAGGTGAAGCTTTTGTGGAATACCTCATAACTTGCGGTTGAAATTACCATTTTTTGAGAACCTTCCTCACTATAACTCCGCTCGTGCCTTTCAAGACGGTGCGCATTGTTCAAATAGCGAAAAACTAACAACTGAGCCAGCTATCAGAGCCATTTTCACGCTCGTTGCTTGTCCCTTTTATGGCTAGATTTAGACTATTGAACGTGCCTATGGAATAACTCGCTGGCAAACTGGACAATTTATTCGGCTTATGCCCGATTTTTGATCCTATCACAATTTACCCCCCTTATCAGGTTCAAAAGGGGTTCGGGCTTGTAGGGGGATGCAGGAAAAATTTCAAAAAATTTATGCTCGGATGCTCAAAACGACCTTGACAAGTGTCCTGACACTGCTATACTATAACTATAAATAAATTATAGTTCACACAATCACCCAATGATTTGCTTGTATAGCTGGGCTGTCCTTTGTCTGTCGTATAAGCTGCTTATGAAGTAAGTATAGATGAACGATGTTTAGTTGTCAATATTGGTAGTTGGCCAAGTAATGAACGCTGACCCATCAAAAGACGAAGTAAAGCTTAGAGTAGAAAGTCTGAGTGTCAGCTTTGGAGGAGTCAATGCGCTTGATGGTGTCTCCCTAGAGGTCAGGTCCGGGGAGATACTCAGCATAATTGGACCTAATGGCTCCGGTAAGAGTTCCTTGCTGAACTGCATAAATGGCTTTTATCGTCCTGGAAAGGGAAAAATCTATTTCGAAGGCAGAGATATAACTCGCGTTGCCCCCTACAAAGTTGCTCAATTAGGAATTGGGCGAACTTTCCAGGGAATTCAATTATATCTTGGTATGACTGTTCTCCAAAATTTGCTCGCTGGGCGACATTGGAAAATGAGGTCTAATCTTTTGTCGTCTCTTATTTATTTCCCCTGGGCGCATTGGGAAGAGGTTAAGCACCTGGAGGTGGTGGAGGGTATTATAGATTTTCTAGAGATTGAGGCGATAAGGGATACAGTGGTGGGAGTTTTAGGGTACGGGCTGCGCAAAAGAGTCGATTTGGGAAGAGCGCTGGCTCTAGAGCCGAAACTATTGCTTTTGGATGAGCCGACGGCAGGGATGAGCATAGAAGAAAAGGAGGACATGGTCAGGTTCATCTTTGATGTCCGTGAGACGATGAAAATTCCCATAGTATTCGTTGAGCATGATATGGAAATGGTGATGGATGTTGCGGACAGGATAATAGTACTTGATTTTGGGCACAAGATTGCTGAAGGAACGCCGGCAGAAATCAGAACTTCCCCCGAGGTCATCAGGGCTTATCTAGGCGAGTGAGGCAAGATTTATGGAGACGAGAATGGGTGAAGACTTAGATACGCTACCTAAAATTCTGAAGAGAAATTGCGAGCTATATGGTAACCAGGTAGCGATGAGAGAGAAGGATTATGGGATCTGGAAGAAGTCTAGCTGGAAGGAAGTTTTTGAACAGATAAAACATTTTGCCTTAGGTCTTACTGTTCTCGGTTTGCAGCCGGGCGACAAAGTAAGCCTTATCGGTAATAATGAACCCGAGTTGTATTGGTCTGAATTGGCTGTGCAAGCTGTGGGAGCAGTGCCAGTTCCTTTATATCCTGATAATGTGCCATCGGAAATCGAGTTCATCGCTAGGGACGCGGATTCTGTATTTGCCATAGTTGAAGACCAGGAGCAAGTAGATAAATTCCTTGAGATAAAAGATAAGTTGCCTATGCTGAAGAAAATAATCTATTGGGATACCAAGGGGATGTGGCTTTTTGACAACCCCATTCTCATTTCTTTTCGAGAAGTCCAAGAGCTAGGACGCAAGCAAGAGGAAGTTCACCCGGGCTTATTTGAGGAGATAATTGGCTGTGGTAAGGGCAGCGATGTGGCGGTAATTATGTACACTTCAGGCACCACAGGAACTCCTAAAGGGGTGGTATGGACCCACCATGTTCTATTGGATAATGCTGAAAGATATAGAAGTGTTTTAAGGAGGCATTTGCATCCTGGTGCCCAGTACCTGACTTACGTATCTCCAGCTTGGGCTCTGGAGCAAGGATTTGGCTTCGGGATAGGTTTGTCGTTGCCTATGGTGATTAACTTTCCCGAAGAACCTGAGACCGTTTTAGAGAACATTAGGGAAGTAACCCCTGAGTTTCTGTTTCTTGGACCGCGGCAGTGGGAGAAACTTATGTCTATGGTAGAGGCTAAGATACTGGATGCCAATTGGCTGCAAAGGTCATTTTACAGGACATTTTTGTCGACTGGCTACAAGGTTGCCGCAGCCAAAGTGCAGGGTAAGAAGGTAGGAATTGGTCTTCGTTTGTTAAATTTGTTGGGGGAAGTGCTCATCTTCCGTCCGGTGAAGGACAAACTAGGACTAACCAATTTAAAGGTGGCTGTTACCGGAGGCACCGGTATATCTCCGGACATATTCTATTTTTACCATGCACTCGGAGTCGAACTTAGACATGCCTACGGAACTTCAGAGACAGGTTTCCTTACCTTGCACTGTGACAATGCGGTCAAATTTGATTCGGTTGGCGAAATATTCCCGATTAATCCTGTGTATGGGACACCGCTAGAGCTCAGGATTTCCGAAAATGGTGAGGTGCTGGTTAAAGGTGGTTCGTTTTTCCAAGGTTATTTTAAAAATCCCGAAGCCTCGGCTAAAAAGCTGGACAGTGAAGGTTGGTACCATAGTGGAGATGCGGGTTATTTTACCGATGATGGTCATCTCATTTTTCTTGATAGACTTGACGACCTAAGAGTACTATCCACAGGCTACCAGTTCCCGCCACAATATATTGAGGTAAGACTCAGGCAAAGTCCTTTCATCAGTGATGTGTTTGTATTGGGAGATGAAAAGAAGCCCTTTGTAGCGGCGATTGTAGATATTGAATTTGAAACTGTGGGCAGGTGGGCTGAGAGAAGGCATATAGCGTATACTACATTTACTGAATTGAGCCAGATACCTGAGGTTCACGATTTAATTGCCCTGGAAGTGAAAAAGGTGAACCAGAATCTGCCACCCGAATCGCGAATCAAGCGGTTTGTAAGTTTACACAAGCCTCTTGATGCTGATGAAGGCGATTTGACTCGAACCGGAAAACTTCGGCGTGTCTTTGTCGAGAAGCGATATAGCGACCTGATAGAGAGTATTTACCGGGGTGACAGCGCGTATCGCGTAGAAACACAGGTGAAGTATCAGGATGGGCGGACGGGAACGGTTGTTGCTGAGGTAAAGATTTTGGACGTGGAGTAGATTATGGTGGATATCATCCAATATTTGCTAAACGGTTGTATTAGCGGTGCTATATATGGGCTGATTGCTATTTCCTTCATTGTAATTTATAGAAGCACGAAGGTTATTAACTTTGCCCAAGGGGAGATGGTGATGGTCGGCGGTTTCATGAGCTGACTCAGACCCCCCTACCATCATGGCTTGCTGTAATCTGTGCCGCGATAGGCTGTGCGCTATTGGGTATAGTGATCGAGCGATTGACTTTGCGTCCTCTTATTGGGCAGTCTGTATTTACCGTAGTTATGGTAACTATTGCTCTGATACTTTGTCTCAGAGGATTTACTATAATGGTCTGGGGGGCTAAGCAACAAGTCTTTCCCGCTGTACTGGGTGAAAGAGCACTAACTATAGGACCTTTCACTTTATCCACGGCTGTATATGGCTTGGTGGCCAGTGTTCTTTTAGTGCTGTTTTTCTGGTGGCTATTTAACAGGACGAGGATTGGGTTAACCATGTCGGCGGTTGCCGAAGACCATCAAGTAGCTCGGTCATTGGCGATTGATATCAAGCAAAGCATGACCTTAGCCTGGGCTTTTGCTGGTGCTATATGTGTTATCGCTGCAGTGTCTTGGCTGAGTGGCAGCACCATCACTTTCCTTGCTGCTGATATTGGACTCCGTGCACTGCCTTGCGTTCTGTTAGCTGGACTGGAGTCCATTCCTGGCGCCTTGATTGCCGGTCTTGTTGTTGGCATAGGTGAAAGCTATGCTACTGCCTATTTGGACCCTTTAACCAGAGGGGGAATGTCTCTTGTGTTTCCTTTTATCGTGATGATAATTATATTACTTGTGAGACCCGAGGGTCTTTTTGGCTGGAAAAGGATAGAAAGGCTATAAGAAGATGGGTTTACCGGCTGGAACTTTGAATGAGACCTACCAGCAGCGCAAGGCATTGCTACGCACCAGGGCGCAATGGCTTTTGTTTATTGTCTTTCTGGTTTTTTTGTTTGCATTACCCTTATTTACTCCGATACCCCTCCTAGGTATGTTGAACATAATGGGCATTTTTTTGGTTGCTGTTCTTGGTCTGCAGATTATTATGGGCTATTGTGGCTTGGTCAGTTTAGGCCAGGCGGCGTTCATGGGTATTGGTGCCTTTTTTGGCTGCTTGGCGGCAATGAAATATGGCACCCCACTCTGGGCTAGCTTCATCATTGGCGGTTTGGCTGCGTCTCTTTGCGGGCTGATTTTCGCCGCACCAGCCATCAGGGTTAAGGGGATGTATTTGGCGATAACTACCATGGCTTTTCAGTTCATTTTCCATTTCGTGTTTATGCGTGTACCAAAAGAATGGCTCCTGGGAATGGTTGGAGGGTTCAATGTCAAAGCGCCAACAATAATGGGGGTAAAGGTTACCAGTGAAGCGAGTTTTTACTGGCTTATCTTTTCCATTGTTGCTCTTGTCGCCTTTTTTACTTTCAACATCATAAGAAGCAGGTTCGGTCGGGCTTTTATGGCTATTAGAGATAACGACTTGGCTGCCGAGGTAATGGGAATAAACATCTTCGTTTACAAGTTACTTGCCTTTGTCGTCGGCACGTTTTTCGCTGGCATTGCTGGTGTGCTCTGGGGCTTCTACATGAGATATGTTAATGTGGAGCAATTCACTCTGTTTCACTCTGTATGGATGGTAGGTATGCTTGTTGTTGGAGGGTTGGGCAGAGGAATCCTGGGCGCTATTGTGGGAACTATCTTCTTGAGAAGCATACAGGAAATAGTGAATGTAACGGGTCCGATTTTGGCTGCTACCTTCCCTCAGTTGGGTCATGAAGTCTGGTGGGCATTTATGAACTTCTTCGTGGGTCTGGTTATCGTCCTGTTCCTGATTTTTGAACCACGGGGGCTTGCTCATCGGTGGGAAATATTTAAGAGATTTTACCGCCTGTGGCCTTTCCCTTATTAAGTGAGGTGTTCAAAACTAAAAGGGGATTTGGTGATTTCGGGACAATGTAGGCTCGTGGGAGAAAGGAAGTGAGAATGGTCGGTGAAAATGATTAGGATAGATAAGGTATAGCTTTCAAGAATTTTACGACAGGAGGAACAACTAGATGAAAGAGATGTCAAAAATAGTACGGGGCGTGTGTGTGACTGTGTTGCTGATAGTAGTAGTTTTTGCCTGTGCTCCAAAACCAGCGGTAACACCGCCCCCAGCGGTACCAAAGGTCGTCCGTGAATACAACTTTCTTTCCTGTTCGGACTGGAGCGGACCTTATGCCGAAATAATGCCTGATTATTTTAATGGGCGAACATCGGTGCTTGCCTGGTGGAACAAGACCGTAGGCGAGAGGCTAGGCGTCAAGATCAATATGAAAGACTATGATACTAGGTATGACGCTGCTGAAACTGCGAGCATGTATGCTAGAGTCCTGCCTACTGATAAACCGATAGCTGTTCTGACACTAGGTGGACCTACAGTTGCTGGAATCAAGGAGAGGCTGGTTGAGGACAAGATACCGGCGGTGCATCAGACCTCGGGATATGGATATATGAATAACCCGCTGGGATGGGTATTTGCCCCACAGCGAAGTTACGGTCACCAGTTCGCAGCCTTCGTTAACTGGGCTGTAGCACAATGGAAAGAGGAAAGAAAACCCCGTTTTGCTTTGTCTATGTTTGAAGGTGTAGCGGCTAAGGATATTGCTGCTGCATTAGAGCCTTGGCTTAAGGCGCACCCCAAAATTTACTTCTGCTTTGGGGAAACACAATGGCACCCGGCGACACCAGCCGAGTTGACTACCTATGTGAAAAAACTTATGGAAGAGAAACCTGATTTTGTTATCACCGCACAGACCTCGGTCTCAGGAGCAGTGTATGGCAAAGCACTTAAGGAGCTCGGCTATGTAGGTAAGGTGCGCAATATGTACCCCAATTATCAGGGGTTACCCATATATGCCAGAATGATAGGTGTAGAGGCAGTAGAGAATGACTATGAGTCAAACGCACTGGATTATGTTTCAGAGACTGAGGCAAGTAAGATCTTTAAGGAATACGCTAAGCCAGGGGCTGACTGGAACAGCGTTTCAGTGCAAGGATTTGCTCAGATGCTTCACTTGCTAAGGGCGGTTGAGGGAGCGGTAGAGAAGGTAGGAGCAGCAAATTTAACTGGGCAAGCATTATATGATGTGCTGCTAGGAGGCTCCTGGACTAGTAAGGAAATGTTGGGCCTATGTGGAGATATAAAGCAGGACCCCGCAGACAGACTGTCAGGAATGAAGTCATGCAATATATTACAGATGAAAGCGGGGAAAGTAGTTAAAGTAGGCGAACAGGAGATGCCTTACCTTAAACCTTGGTGGTGATAGCCTCTCTAGGCGAAGGAAGGATGTTACTACTAAATAATGTAGAGGTGACATACCAGGGTAGTATCCTGGTGCTGAAAGGTATTTCGGTAACAGTTCCCGAAAAAGGTGCTGTTGCTCTGGTGGGTGCAAATGGCGCGGGAAAGACAACCACCTTAAAGGCTATATCCGGGCTGCTCGAGGCAGAAGAGGGAGAGGTTTCCCGGGGAAGTATAGAGTTTGACGGACAGCGTATAGACCACATGGACCCGGTGGCGATCGGGAAGTTGGGCATTCTCCAGGTTATGGAAGGGAGAAGAGTCTTGGAGCATCTTTCTGTGGAACAGAATTTGATGGTGGGTAGTCATCTGCGCCGGGATAGACTTGGAATCGAACGAGATATGAATAGGGTCTATGATTACTTTCCACCGCTTAAACGGCTAAAAGGGCAGTTAGCGGGATGGCTTTCCGGTGGTGAACAGCAGATGCTTGTCATCGGGCGCGCACTTATGGCAAGACCAAAAGTCTTGCTCTTGGACGAACCTTCACTGGGTTTGAGCCCCCTTCTAGTGAAGGAAATTTTTGAAACCTTGCGGCGGCTTAATACCGAGGAAAAAATGAGTCTTTTACTGGTAGAGCAGAACGTCAGGATGGCACTTTCAATTGTGGAGTACGGCTATGTCCTTGAAAACGGACGCATCGTTTTGGACGGTGCAACTTCGAAATTGGCGGAAAACGAGGATATTAAAGAGTTTTATCTTGGGCTGAGCCGCCTGGGACAGAGGAAGAGTTACCGGGACATAAGGCACTACAGAAGAAGAAAAAGATGGCTTGGTTAGCAGAGCTTGTCTGACTTAGATATTCCCAAATCGTCTTCTCATGAGGCTGCTGCGTTTGACAGAAATTGGTGCCGGGCTGTAGTATTTTGACACCCTCAAATTGTCCGAAAACGACTGAAGCACTCTATGCAAAGAAGAGAAGGAGGAAAGAGATGGCAATGACAGAAAAAGAATTCACCGAGTTTAAGAAAAAGGCGTTCAAGTTTCTGTGGGATGAAGTTTCGCCGTTGGAAGATGAGATAGAAAAGACGGGACGCTTCCCCAGAGAGAAGTTTTGGCCGAAGTTTGCCGAACTGGGCATGCTAGGACTCAACATACCGAAGGAGTATGGTGGTGCCGGTCTGTCTGAGGCTCAGTACCTTGAATTTGAAAAAGAGTGGTCCAAGGTACACGGTGGAATGAGAGTTATCCTTCATGTTCACTGTGGCGGCAACGATGCCTTTATATATGGCAGCGAAGAGCAAAGGAGGAAATACTGGCCAAAACTTGCCACAGGGGAGATGTCCTGTGCCTTTGCGCTCACCGAACCTGATGGTGGCACGGGACGTGATATACATTCCAGAGCCAGAAGGGACGGCTCAAATTTTATATTGAATGGCAGAAAGCACTTGATTACTAATGCTGACTTTGCTGATATTTTCCAAGTGCTGTGCTGGACTGAGATGAAGTCTGGTGAGTACGAAATTAGCAACTTATTAGTTGAGAGAGGAAGGCCGGGCTTTACCATTGGGGATATGAAGCCATGCATGGGGTGCACAGGTAGTTATCATGGACGATTAAATTTCAAAGACTGTGTTGTCCCAGTAACAAACATTATTGGTGAGGAAGGAAAAGGTCTGGAGCCGTCCATACATTTTTTAAATGTCAGTAGGGTCCGGATAGCAGCTAATGCTTTGGGCACAATGGAAAGATGCCTTGATCTAGCGATACCTTTCGCTAAACAGAGGGTAACCTTTGGTAAGCCTATTGCAGAAAGGCAGGCAGTCCAAAGATACCTCGCCGAAATGGCAATAGATATATACGCTTTACAGTGTGTTATAGATGATACTGCGAAAAAGATTGATGAAGGAAAGACTGATATATATTTGGAAGCGAACCTGTGCAAAATGCTGGCAATAGAAGGCTTGCGCCGTGTAACTGATAATGCCCTTCTTGTATTCGGCGGCATTGGCTATACGCATGAATACCCCATTGAGCGTTTGTACAGGGATGCAAGGCTTAACTGGTTGGAAGAAGGTACACCGACCATACATTATCTAGTGGCTGCGAGGGAGTTACTAAGCGGAAAACGAACTCGTGACTCATTCTACAAAGAAACAGTGGAAAGCCCACTGGCAAGACATATAAGACTGGCTCAAACCTAGCCCTTTTGATGCAAGCTGGCTGATAGAGTAGCCTTATAACAAAAAGGAAACTTAACACTTTTACGGTAGGTGTGTATTGTTGTTCCAGATCTTGCTGTGGTGAACTCTAAGGAAAAGCCATTGCCGCAGATTGGACTGAGAGTCTAGTCGTTACTTAAACTTAAACTGAGAAGCCTATGTGGAGGTTGAGTTATGCCTTTGAAAGAGTTTGACTTAACTGGCAAGAGTGCTGTTGTTATCGGAGGGGGTAGAGGCATTGGTAAAGGAATAGCTTTAGCTTTGGCTGAGGCGGGTGCTGAAGTGCTGGTGGCTGCTCGTACTATGGAGCAGGTGGAACGAACCACCTCGGATATAAAAAGGCTTGGTAGGAAAAGTATTGCCGTATCTGCTGATGCTACTAAGGCTGCTGACATAGATAAGGTGGTAGCTGCAGCAATCTCAGAATGGGGACGGATAGACATACTGGTCAACAGTGCTGGCGTAGGATTTAGAAAACCGATTGTTCCGCTCCCTGGCTATAGACCTGGTTGGGCAGAAACAGTAAAGGACTTCGATTTACCAACTAGTGATGATGACTGGCATTATATGATAGATGGCAATTTGACCTGTATATTTTTAGCCACTCGAGCTGTTGGTCCATATATGATTAAACAAAATAAGGGGAAAATCATCAATGTAAGCTCTATGACAGGGCTTAAGGGATTCGCGTATCAAGTTTTATACTGCACCAATAAGGCAGCAGTAAACATGTATACCCGCTCTTTAGCTTTGGAATGGGCAAGGTATAATATTAATGTCAATGCTATAGCTCCCGGCTATGTGGCTACTGAGATGACTGCTATGTTTTTTGAGAACGAGACTACAAAACAAAAGTTGATACAGTCTGTTCCATTGAGGCGTCTTTGCCAACCCAGGGAAGTTGGGCTTCTGGCAGTTTATCTAGCTTCAGAGGCTTCAGATTTTTTGACCGGGCAGATCATCTGTATTGATGGTGGGCTTACAGCTGAGTGACTTAGGTGGAGTGAACCATGGGTCTAAGGTTGAAATGCATAGCTGCTTTGGTTAACGGTGCTGGTAAGTGTCAAGAAAGCAGAGATTATGTATTTCTGTTGATAAAGATAGGGAGGTCTTATTATGGTATATGAGACACTTATTTGAGAAGAAAAAGAGCATATTGGAACCACCACTCTTGATCACCCTGAGCGACTTAACGCTATAAGCTCCCAGCTTGCCATTGAGTTGACGCAGCTACTTGGTAGTATTATGGAGGACCAGAAAGTGCGAGTGGTGATTTTGGCCGGTGCTGGTAGAGCTTTTTGTGCCGGCGCAGACGTTAAAGACATGGCTGACCCTAAAGCGAAGAGGATCCCCCCGTGGATAAGTGGTTTTTTGATAAAATCGGGGCTGTTGATAAGCCAGTGATGGTTGCGATAATAAATGGTCCGGCTAATGGGGGTGGTGTGGAGCTGGCATTAGCCTGTGATTTTCGCCTTGCCTCCGGAGCAGCCAATTTCGGTCTTAGCGAGGTAAAGCTGGGAGTGATTCCAGCGGTTGGGGGTATAGCAAGATTGCCCCGCCTTATCGGAATACCCAAAGCTAAAGAGATGCTCTACTTCGGTAATTTGGTCAATCTCAAGTAGCCTACCGTCTAGGGCTGGTCAATAATGTAGTTCCCGGTGAGAAGCTTATGAAAGAAGCTTTTGCCTGGGCTACGGAGTTGAAGGAAAGGCACCGCTTTCTCTAAAGATGCTTAAGTCCTGTGTCAATATGGGTATGCGAATGGACATTGCCAGCGGCGATAGATTTTGAGGCTAAGTGTGCCACGATTCTGTCTGCAAGCGAAGGACCATAAAGAATGGTCAAGGGTTTTGTGGAGAAGCGGAAACCAGTATTCAAAGGGAGATAGGCATAATATATTAGTGAAGGAAAGGAGATGACATGGCTGTAATCGAAAGAATAGGTGTTATAGGTGCCGGGCTTATGGGTAGTGGTATCGCTCAGGTAGCAGCTCAGGCTGGTTATCAGGTGACTATGAGGGATATTGAGGACAAATTCCTTGACCGCGGCTTCGATTCCATCCGCAAGAGCCTAGCCTTGATGAAGGAAAAGGGAAAGATAACCTCCGAAGAAGTGGATAAGGTCCTCACGAGGATTAAAGGGACTTTGAGGCTGGAGGAGGTGGCAAAGGATGCTGAGTTGATAATTGAGGCTGCACCTGAGAACATGGAGCTAAAGAAGCAGCTCTTTGCCGAGTTGGATAAAATCTGTCCCAAGGACACGATTCTGGCTACAAATACCTCCTCCCTTAGCATAACTGTCATAGCTTCGGCGACAAAGAGACCAGATAGGGTTGTGGGTATGCACTTTGCCAGCCCTGTACCTGTGATGATGGCGGTTGAATTGATTAAAGGCATAGACACTTCCGAGGGAACATTGGAAGTTGTCAGAGAAGTGGCCAAGAAAATGGGTAAGGAGGTAATCATCGCTGCTGATTTTCCTGGATTTGCTGGGAATAGATTGCTGCCTCTATTCATAAATGAGGCTTTCTACCTATTGTGGGAGAATATCGCTTCAGCGGAAGATATTGATAAGCTGACGAGGCTCAATTTACGGCACCCGATGGGACCGCTGGAGCTGGCTGATTTCATTGGGCTCGACACTATATTATCTGTCTTAGAATATTTACACCGGGAGATGGGTGAAAAGTATCGCCCTTGTCCGCTGTTAAAACAACTAGTGGCGGCTGGGCACTATGGCAGGAAGACAGGTAGAGGAGTATATAAGTATACTTAGCCGAGTTGTTCAATAAGTTCCGTGCTTATGTGGTGGTGTCAATTGTTTTCGTTTATATCGAAGAAAAATGTTTAAATAAACGGAAAGGATGGTAAGGACAATGGTTCAAAAGATTCCTGTTAGAGAAGGCGCTTTTATAGAGGGTCCAGATGGGGGGATACTACTGGCTAATAAATGTAAATCATGTGGACAAATTTTCCTCCCCAAAGCTGTTTTTTGTTTGACTTGCTTGAGTGAAGACATGGAAGAGGTAAAGCTGAGCCGTAAGGGAAAGCTGTATTCTTATACTATTGGACGGATGGCTTCAATGCACTTTGAACCTCCTTATGCTATAGGTTATGTAGATATGCCTGAAGGGGTAAGAATTTTTGCGCCACTGAAAATAGTGGAGGATAAGCCCTTTAAAATAGGGATGGAAATGGAGGTGGTGATAGAGAAGCTGTGGCAGGAGGGTGATAACGAGGTCATTGGCTACAAATTCAAGCCTGTTTAATTATTTTGATTTTATTTTGGTTTTAAGAGAGGAGGATAAGCAATGAGACAAGTTGCAGTTATCGGAGTGGGGCAAAGCACATTTGGTAAGTTTCCTCAAAAAACTGCGGCAGAGATGGGTAAAGAGGCTGTAGTGGCAGCACTTAATGACGCCGGTATTAGGCCTAAGGATATTCAGGTGGCTTATACCGCTCGGATGTATGACTGCTGGGTTACAGGACAGTGTATATTAAAGGAAGTGGGTATAACGAGCATAGAGATGATAAATGTGGAAAATGCCTGTGCCGGTGGGGCTACCGCTTTCAGAGGAGTGTGGAAGGAGATCGCCGATGGTCGTTATGATGTCGGCATAGCTATTGGAGTGGAGTCGATGACCACGAGTCCTATAGCCGGTAAGCTGATCCCGCCGACTAAGGAGGACTTGGAGGGGCAACTGGGGCTGACCATGCCCGCTATTTTCGGTATACTTGCCCGCAGGCAGATGGAGCAGTACGGGGCTACTGTGGAGGACTTTGCTATGGTATCGGTTAAGAATCACCATCATGGCTGTCTGAATCCCTTTGCCCAGTACCGGAAGGAATTCACCGTAGAAGAAATCCTCAATTCACGGATGATATGCGACCCGATTACTCTGCTTATGTGCTGTCCCAATACTGATGGGGCGGCTGCTGCCATTCTCTGTTCCATGAAAGTGGCTAGAAGGTATACCACAAAGCCAATAAGAGTGATCGGTTCGGCGTTATTGTCCGGCGACTACAGATATCTACAGGAGGATATCACTATCTCGCCTCTAGGTAGCAAGACAGCTAAGATGGCTTATGAGATGGCCGGAGTTGGACCTGAAGACATAGATGTCGTTGAGCTTCATGATGCTTTTGCCAATGAGGAGATGTTGCGCTATGAAGAGCTCGGGCTGTGCAAGCAGGGTGAAGGGATACGCCTCCTCAGGGAGAAAGCAACTTGGGTGGGAGGAAGGATACCGGTCAATCCCAGTGGTGGGCTACTGGCTCTGGGGCATCCGTTGAGTGCTTCTGGTGTGCGCAACATAGCTGAGATTGTGTGGCATTTGAGAGGGCAGGCTGGTGAGAGACAAACTCCTAATGCAAAGGTTGGCTTAGCTCACATGCTGGGGGGCTCTGTAGCTGGTCTTGAGGCTGGTGCTTGTAGTATCCATATACTGGCGAGGTGAGGTTGCCTGCTTTTTATACTTTTTTAGCTAAGAGCTCTTTTTGATAGATTATTGTTAGTGCATGAGGAGGTTAACATGGCGCTAGCTCTTAAAGGAATAAAGGTTTTAGACCTCTGCCACCTAGCTCCGGGCATGTATTGCACCATGATTTTAAGCGATTTCGGTGCTGAAGTATTACGAGTGGAGCGGCCTGAGGAGGTTCGTGACCCCAAAAAGGCAAACGATTTTGTTTGGAGTTTCGAAAGGATGTTGGATGTAGCTAACCGTGCATTCAACCGTAATAAGAAGAGCATAGCGTTGAACCTGAAGTCAGAGGAGGCGCGGCAGATATTCTACAAGTTGGCTGAATCGGTAGATATTGTAGTTGAAGGATTCAGACCAGGCGTGACTAAACGGCTGGGAATAGACTATGAGACTATAAAGAAAATCAATCCTAAGGTAGTCTATTGCTCCCTCAGCGGTTACGGTCAGAGTGGACCTTATGTCGAACTCCCAGGACATGACATTAACTATATTGCCATGGCTGGTGCCTTAGATATGATTGGGGAGCACCCTGATAGGCCACCGGTTATCCCAATGAATTTTATAGCCGATTGGGCTGGGGCTTCTTTGCATGCTACTATCGGTATACTTATCGCCCTCCTAGCTCGGAATGAGACTGGGCAAGGACAGTATATAGATATGGCTTATGCCGATGGAGTAGCCTCTCTGATTACCCTGTTTGCCTTTGACAATCTTAATTATGGAGTCAATTATCCTCGTGGAGGCACGCCTTTCAACGGAGGTTATCCCGGATACAGTGTATATCAGACCAAAGAAGGCAAATATATTGCGCTTGGTTGCACTGAGCCCTGGTTCTGGGAAAATTTGTGCCATTTTGTGGGCAGGGAGGACTTTCTTCCTTATCAGTTTGCTGAAGGGGAAAAACGACAAGAGATATTTGCCTATATGCGACAATTTTTCCTTACCAAGACCCGAGATGAGTGGTTTGATTTAATCAAGGATAAGAATATTCCTGTTGGTAAGGTTTATAGCCTTGATGAGGTTTTTTCAGACCCACAATTGCAGCACCGACAAATGCTCCATGAAATGCATCTTCCTAATGGTAGGACAGAGAAAACAGTAGGCATTGGTATTAAGTTATTAGGCACACCTGGTGAGATTAGAAGTCCTGCTCCGATTCCTGGGCAGCATACTAAAGAGGTATTATTGAGTTTAGGCTATACTGAAAAAACGGTAGAAGAGTTAGCACATCAGGGCAGTATAGCTTTGGCTGATGTTTGAGTCTATCTCAGTTTTTAGACGATAGGAGGTCGGATATGGATTTTGAGCTGACTGAAGAGCAGAAATTGCTGAAGGCAAGTGCCCGAGAGTTCATGGAAAAAGAGATAATACCCTTTGTAAACGACTATGAACGCAAATATAGACCATTGCCTAAGGATATAGCTATTGGTCTGATGAGGAAGATAGCCCCTCTGGGTTACGCTGCTGGCATGGTATCTGAAGAATGGGGTGGTGGTGGTATGAATTGTGTCTCCTATGGTGTCTTGATGGAGGAGATGGCTCGTGCTTGGGGGAGCTTGAGTATTATGGTTGTGGTGCATCACGGAGGTGCGCTCGACTTATCCAGAACAGGTAGTGATGAGCAGAAGAAAGAATATCTACCCTCATTGGTGTCGGGAGATGTCATAGCCAGCGGTGCTATAACCGAGCCTAACGCCGGTTCTTCTAACCGGGAGATGGAAACTACAATTTTAGCTGACGGTGATTATTACATTGTCAGTGGAAATAAAACTTGGATCACCAATGGCGGAGTTTCCGATTTTTGTGTTTTTGTCGGTTATACCGACAAAACTAAAGGGACCAAAGGGATATCTCGCATCATAGTAGATGGAAGAGAATCTCCTTTTGAGACAAGGGAACTACCCAAGCTTGGCTTCCGTTGCTGCCCTACTGCTGAGCTAACGTTCAACAATTGCCGCGTGCCTAAGAAAAACCTAATGGGGTCGGAGGGCACTGGCTATGAAGCTACGATGGTCGTGTTTCTTTTCCCCCGGACTATGATAGGTATAACGTCAGCTGGCTTGGCTCAGGCAGCTATTGACGAGGCCATAAAATATGCCCTGGAAAGGCGGCAATTTGGCAGGCCTATCGCTAAATTCCAACTTGTGCAGCAGATGCTTGCTGAGATGGTGGTAGAGACAGAAGCGGTACGTTTGCTCGCTTACAAGGCTTGTCAGCTTCTGGACAAAGGCGAGTTCTGCTTTAAAGAGTGCTCTGGTATAAAGTTCTTCGGCTCGGAGACAGCAGTTAGAGTTTGTTCTAGAGCTATGGAAATTCTAGGAGCCTATGGAATTTCTGAAGAATACCCGTTAGAGCGTTACTTTAGAGATGCCAGGACATTGTTGCCCCCCGATGGGACTAACCAAATTCAAAGGCTTATTGTGGGACGGGAAGTGCTTGGCATGTCAGCGTTTGTTTAATCCTTGTCGAGTTTCTTATTACGGTAGGTTTTAGTATAGTTAATACACGGCTCGTCCTGCCCGAGCAGAGTCTTGGCTGCAATAATATGAGCCATGAGTTTTGTATCACACGGGTCGAGGATAGCGGCATCTGTTCCGGCTTGAAGTGCTAGCCACTGCGAGGGTGCGATTGAGTTGCTGCTGCAGAGGCAAACCGAAGGAGGCATTGCCGAGACCGACAATAGTCCGTAGTTCAGGGTACTGAGACTTAATCTGCTTTATTGTTTCAAGTGCTGTTATCGCTGATTTGAAATCAACACTGATAGGTTGGACCCCAGGGTCGATATAAACATTCTGGGGTGCAATCCCTTCGGCAAGCAGTGAACTGATAATCTGGTTTGCTACTTTTAGTCTACCCTCTACGGTAGATGGTATCCCAGAGTTATCAATGCACAATACTATAAGGCTGCATTCGTGTTTGTTTATCAATGGCAGGAAGGCAACTTGGAGTGAACCCCTGATGTTGGGCACTATAGGTTAGGAATAATATTAGAAAGGTCTGGCAGGGTCAGAGTATAATCGAGAGGAGAAAGGACCCTGCTATGAGGAGCAAGAGAACATTCAGCTTAGAATTC
>FWPV01003326.1_pt1 | contig 36829 bp, 35 predicted proteins | sample 2228371 | NCBI WGS metagenome assembly FWPV01 (sample SAMEA103939776, study PRJEB20133) | metagenome | reverse complement strand
ATTTTCAATAATTATTCCATCTTTTGAGCAGGGAAAGTTTATAAAGGAAGCTATAGATAGCATATTTGCTCAAAAAACTGTTGACATTGATATAGAAATTATTGTTATGGATGGTGGGTCTAAGGATAATACTCTCGAAATTTTAAAATCCTATGGTGATAAAATATTCTGGGTTTCAGAGAAGGATAATGGACAAACAGATGCTATAAACAAAGGGCTTAGAATGGCAAAGGGGGATATTATAGCTTATCTTAATTCTGATGATTATTACTTACCGGGTGCTTTTAAAAAGGTTAAAGAATTTTTTATAAATAATCCTTTAGCAAAATGTGTAACAGGAGATGCGTTAATAGTTGATGAAAATGGGAAAGAGATTCAAAAATTTGTAAGATTTTATAAAAAAATATTGGGCGTTTTAAATATAAAGAAATTGCTTTATGTTACTAACTATATCATTCAACCTTCTACTTTTTTAAGAAGAGAGCTTATTGAGGAAATAGGCTTTTTTGATGAAACTAAAAAATATACAATGGATTATGATTATTGGTTAAGGATTATAAAGAAATACAGGATATTTTATATAAATTACCCACTTTCTACATTCAGGATTCACTCTTCTTCTAAGGGTGGTTCTCAATATGAAGCACAATTTGACGAGGATTTATTAACTTTAGAAAATCATTGTAAAAATAAATTTTTTATATTTATTCATAAGCTACATAATTTTTTTATTAAACTTATTTATAGGATGATAAAGTAATATGCTTGTTATTTTTAATAAGTTTAAGTATGCTTTCTTTGCTATCTTTTTGATTTTTGTTACTAATTTTGTCTTAAAATTGTTTTTTTATGCGGCTGAGATTGACTATAAGTTATGTGAGATAGAGATAGAATATAATGGTTTTCTTAGAAATGAGAGTATTGACTTAAAAAAATATTTTCCTCATTATAATATTAGATATAGAAAAAATGATTTCGACGATAGAAGGTTTTTGATAATTTCTTTTTCAGGTGTGATACCATTTGAAAGTGAGTTATCAAATATTGTTAGATTTATAGATGAGAGTTTCTTTTATGTAGATTCTTTTCCAAAATATAAAATTAAAAAGAATCAATTTTTAACACCAAAAAATATAGAAATAATTTTGTGGATATTAAGTATTCTGTTTGTTTTCGGTTTATTGGGGGGCTTGAAATGTGAGGGTGTGTATGCTAAAGAAGATTAAATGGTTTATTATAGCCAGTGTGTTTTTTACTTCCTCAATGGATCTTTTTTTAAGTTTTAATGTTTATGGTTTTAATATAAGGATTGCATTGATACTCATGATAGTTTTTATTTTAATTCAAGCTAGAGAAATATTTTTCTATAAAGATTTAAAAATTTCAACAATATTTTTCTGGTTATTTTTATTTGCAATTTTGAATACTATTTTTGCTTTTTTTTCTTACTTTAAGTTGAGAAGTTTAGGTTATGCTGTGTGGTTGTGGATTTATGTTTTGTGGGTGTTTTTCCTTTTTCAGTTTGGTAGAAAAGAGAAAAATTTCCTTTCAACAATTTTATATCTTTATCTTTTTTCATTTATTCCTGCTATGATTTTTGGGTGGATGCAGTGGATTTTTCCTTCTTTGAGTATAATAGAAAAATTTCCTTTTAAAACACAGGGAGAAGTTGAAATTATAAAAAATGTTTTTATTCATCGTATAAATGGCTGGAACTATGAGCCTTCTTATTTTGCTACTTATATTATTGTAATTTTTCCTATTTTGCTATTTATGTTTAAAAATTCAAAAATAATTGAAAAAACTTTTGTATTTATGTTTTTTCTTTTTTCTTCTTTAATAATTATTCTTTCTACTTCAAGAATGGGGTGGATAGCATTTATTTTAAATATAATTTTATTTTTATTAATTGAATCTTTTAATTTTATGAAAGCTAAAAGTTTTTATAACAATTTGATTAAAAATAAGGTTTTGAATTCATTCATGTTGCTCGCTTTTCTCGTGTGTTTATATATTGTTATTTCTTTTACGAAACCTTTTCTTGAAAAACTATTGAAATATTCTTTTACTGACAGATTACTTGATATGCAGAATACTCTTTTAGTGTTTTTTTCAAATCCTTTTGTGGGAAAAAGTCTTGGGGGAGTGGCTATTGAAATAGCAAGAAATGAACTCGGGAATGCAAACCTCTCCTCCTCTATTGTTAAATCTTTTGAAGGATGTTCTATATTCTTTGAATATCTTGCAGCAATGGGCATATGGGGTATTTTTATTCTTGGTGGTTTAGTTGGTTCTATTTTGAAAATTTTGAAGACAAAAAACTTTGACTCTTTACAGAAAAGATTTTTTATAGCAATAACCATTGGATTAATGCTACAAATATTTTTATTAATGTTCAACCAGAATATGTTAAGGACATATTTCTGGAATCATATTGCTATATTTATTTGTTTTTTACTATGTGGAATGGATAAAGAGGAAACATTTAAACCTTTGTTTTCTAAAACATTTTCTAAGGTGGTGACTTCATTTTTTTCTTCACTGGTAATATCCTTAGTTTTTGTTTTGATAATTCTTTTTTTGCCTTTGAATGTTAAATTAAAGGGTTTTTATATTAATTTAGAGGGTTCTTTAGGGGCCAAGCCTAATATAGTATATTGTTATTTTGATTTATTAGAATGGAGAAATTATCAACCTTTTATTATAAAGAATGATAAAATCTTAGTAAATTTTAGTGAGTTCGGTAATATTTCTAAAACATATTTCAGTATTGAAGAAGTTCAATCTTTTTACTATATTGTGACAAATCTTATAACAAAAGGTTCAAATATTCCTGGTTATCTCTTCCCATTTCTTGAAGTTGATAAAAAATTGAGAGAAATAAACAGCAATTATTATACTTCAGTTGAAGCTATGAGCGAAAGTTTTAATAAACTTCTTCAAAGGGATGATCTTTTCTTAGAATGGAGTAAGAAGTACAGTTTTTCAGATTTAACAAAAAAATATCTTAAAAAAAATGTAAAAAGTAAGGAAGATGTAATAAGAACCCATCGCCTTATGCTTGAGGATATGATAAACTTTTTGCCAAGAAATCTGGATGAACATATTATCAATTATTTCTGGTTAAGGCTTGTTTTTAATAACAAGGAACTTGTTGATGTAGAAAAAATTAGAATAAGTAAAGCTATCTTAAATACAGATCTGGGACAGATTAATTATCCAGAGATTACCAATACAATACCTGTTATAAGAAAATTGAATGATAAAGTTGAATTAGATTTCAGGTTTTCTATAAGTATAAGAGAGAAAGAGGCTTTTATCTATAAATTATCTATTATTGCTTTCTTTGTTTTCTGTTTAAGTTTTGGTGTTAGTTTTTTTATTTTAAATAAAATTCCTGATAATGCGTAGAATTGTTAAAAATTTGACTTTTTGTTTTATTCTTTTATAATTTAGCAAAATTTGATTTTTATCGTTAGGAGTTAAAAATGAAGATTATTAAACTTTTATTTATTTTCTTTCCAGCTTTAGCTTTTTCTACTCATGTTAATTTTTTCTCTCCAGGTTTAAATTTTTCTTCTTTTATTGGAATTGAGGAAAAAAATATATTTTTTGGTGGAGGATTTCACATTTCTATAGCAGATATTTTAACCTTAAATAAAAATAAAGAAAAAAAAGTAATGATGATAATTTTTTCCCTGCTGGTTATGAATTTTTTGCTGAAGTGAATTTATTTAAAGGGGGAAAGATAGATTATCAAGAAGATTATTTATTTAATTATATATTTGGTATTTCTATTACCTTTGATAGGGCACAAAATCTTGAAAGAGAATATTTTATTCCTTATTATGGTATTAAATCTGGGGGAATATATTTAAATTCTCTTGGAGTTGATTATAATGGTTTTGTTGTTTTACCTTTTTTAGGAATTAGCATTATGAGGACAAAGGAAATGATGTTAAATATTGATGTTTCTATTATGTTAAGTTCTTTGAAATTCAGGGAATTTCTTTCTGTTTCTCCAAATTTAATATTTTCTTTTGTTTTATAAAAATTTTAGGTTTAAAAATAAAAAATGGGGGAATTATGAAAAGAGAGCCATATTTTACAGAAATTGAGGGGGAGAAGGTTATTTTTCTTGATTATACTAATATCCTTCCAGATGAAATTCCTATCTTCAATCAGACAATTAAGGATTTTTTGTTAAAGTGTGAAGAATGTAAAGAAGGAGAAATGTTTTTCCTTGCTGATAGTACAGGTTTAAAGTATAATCTTAAGACTATCAGGGATTTCACAAGCCTTTCAAAAGTTACGGGAAGATTCTCTAAAGCGACAGCAATTTATGGAATGACACTTGAGATTAAAAAGTTATACAATGTAGCACTTGCACTTGCAGGGAGAAGTAAAGAACAGATACAAATCTTTGAGACTAAAACAGAAGCCGTAGGCTGGTTATCCAGAAGAATTTTAGAAGAAAGAGAAAAGAAGAAAAAACTATTTGAATAATTTTTTAATCATAACTGGATAAAAATTCTTTTTTTTGGTATAATCTATTCAATTTATTAATTTAAGGAATCCCTATGGAATATGAAGTAGTGATTGGACTTGAGGTTCATGTTCAATTAAATACCAGAACGAAAATATTTTGTAATTGTTCAACAGAATTTGGAAAATCACCTAATACTCAGGTTTGCCCTGTATGTATGGGACAGCCAGGGGTTTTGCCTGTTTTGAACAAAGAGGTTGTATGGAAGGCTGTAAAAGCTGGACTTGCATTAAATGGAGAGATATCAAAATATTCTAAATTTGATAGAAAAAATTATTTTTATCCCGATCTTCCGAAAGGTTATCAGATTTCTCAGTTTGATCTTCCAATAATGAAAAATGGTTATCTTGATATCAATCTGTCAAATGACGAAACAAAAAGAATAAGGATAACAAGAATTCATATGGAAGAAGATGCCGGAAAATTAATACATGGGGAGGGAGAAGCGATAAGTTATGTAGATTTTAACAGAGCTGGTGTTCCATTACTTGAAATAGTATCAGAACCAGATATGAGGAGTAGTGAAGAGGCGTATTTATATTTGAAAGAATTAAGAAATATAATGAAATATATTGAAGTAAGTGATGTTAATATGGAAGAGGGCAGTTTGCGTTGTGATGCTAACGTTTCAATTAGAAAAAAAGGAGAAACAAAACTTGGGACAAAAGTAGAAATAAAGAATATGAATTCTTTTAGTAGTGTTAGAAAGGCGATTGATTACGAAGTTGCAAGGCAGATAGATGTTTTAGAAAGTGGTGGGGTAATTGTTCAGGAAACAAGATTATATGATGCAACTGAAAACAAGACTTTTTCTATGAGGAATAAAGAGGAGTCTCACGATTATAGATATTTCCCAGAACCAGATCTGCCACCTATTATGCTTGATGATGATTATATAGAAAATGTGAAAGCTACTATACCAGAACTTCCACAGGCGAAAAGAGAAAGATTTGTGAAAGAATATAAATTGACGGGTGATGAGGCAAATCTCCTTTCAGAAGAGAAAGATCTGGCATTTTATTTTGAAGAATGTGTGAGAAATTCAAAGATTGAGCCAAAAAAGATATCTAACTGGATTCAAAGTGAGATACTTGCAATCTTGAATGAAAAGAATATAGATATTTCAGATTTCGCAAAAGAATATGTAAGCAGCTTAAAACTTGTAGAACTTCTAAATCTTATAGAAGATGGAACAATAAGTGGAAAGATAGCAAAACAGGTCTTTGAAGAGATGGTAGAATCTAAGAAAAGTGCTAAAGAAATAGTAGAGTTAAAGAATTTAAAGCAGGTTACAGATAACTCAGAGATAGAAAAATGGGTTATGGAAGTCATACAAAATAATCCAAAAGAAGTGGAGAAATATAAACAGGGTAATGAAAAGTTACTTGGTTTCTTTGTGGGAGAAGTTATGAAACTCTCAAAGGGAAAAGCAAATCCAAAAGCTGTTAATGAAATATTGAGAGAAAAGTTATCAAAATAGGAGAGAAAAGTGTTTAGATTTGTTTTGTTGATGTTGATTTTATGTTCTGCTGGTTATGGAGAAGTTATATCCATAAATGCAGTTGGTGATACAATGACCGGAACATATTTTCCGGAGAAAAGAGTAGCTCCGAAGGATGGAGCTGAGTCGTTTAAGTTTGTTAGTGTTTATCTTACAAATAATAATCCTGATATACTCATGGCAAATCTTGAAGGAGTTATTACTTCAAGAAAAACACCATCAAAACAGATTATCCCAGGTAAAAGTTTTGCATTTAATATGCCAACCAACACAGCTTTTTATCTTAAAGAAGCAGGTTTTAATGTTGTTAGCATTGCAAACAATCATGCAAGAGATTTTGGTGAGGAGGGTTTAAAGGATACTGAAAGATTTCTTTCAAAGGCTGGCATACTTTTTACTGGTAGAAAAGGGCAATTTGTAACTATTGAGAAAAAGGGATTAAAGATAGCGGTGGTTGGATTTTCATGGCATTCCTGGGCTAATTGTTATAAGAACACGGATGAGTCAATGGGGTTAATAAAAAAGCTAAAAGCAAGCCATGATATAGTTGTAATATCTGTGCATGGTGGTTCTGAAGGCGAAAAGGCAATGTATATTCCTGATGCTGATGAGTACCTATTTAGTGAACATAGAGGTAACCTTTATAGATTTTGTAGAATGGCAATTGATAATGGAGCGGATTTAATAGTTGGACATGGTCCACATGTTGTAAGAGGAATGGAAATTTATAAAGATAGGCTTATTGCTTATTCTCTTGGAAATTTTCTTACACCAGCAATGTCAACAGCAGGCAATAAAAAATATACCTTGATTCTTAAGGTTAATCTTGATAAGACCGGCAGGTTTATTTCTGGTGAGATTGTTCCATTAAAGCAACATTATGGAAATATCTATTATGGCATGCCTTATTATGATAATGAAAAAACTACCATAAAGCTTATTCAAAAGTTATCAAAAGAGAATTTTAAGAATAACCAGTTGTTAATTACAGATGATGGAATTTTAAAGTATAGTGGAGATGTAAAGTGAGAATTTCAATAATTGGTGCTGGTGGGTGGGGCACAGCTCTTTCTATACAGGCATGCAGAAAAAATGATGTAACTCTCTGGGTTTATAGTAAAGAAGAACTTGATTTAATTCTTAAAGATAGAGTTAATACGATTTATCTTCCGGGGGTAAAAATACCTGAGAATATCCTGATAACAAATGATGTTAAAAAGGCTATTGAGGCTGATTTATTGCTATTTGTTGTGCCTTCAAAGTATTTTAGAAGTGTTGTAAAGGAGTTTTCACCATATATTACTAAAAACCATATTCTTGTCAGTGCTACAAAAGGGCTTGAGTTTTCGACTAAAAAACGAATGAGTGAAATTTTAAAAGAAGAGACAGGATCTAAAAAGGTTGGAGTAATTTCAGGTCCTTCTCATGCAGAAGAAGTTGCAATAAATGTTCCCACAAGTATTGTAGCTGCTTCAAAAGATGATAAAGTCGCTAAAATAATCCAGGAGGCGTTATCTACTGAAAATTTCAGGCTTTATAGACACAATGATATTGTGGGAGTTGAACTTGCTGGAGCGTTTAAGAATATTATTGCGATTGCTGCCGGAATGCTTAGAGGACTTGGTCTTGGTGATAATACTATGGCGGCATTGATTACAAGAGGACTTGCTGAGATGAGGCGTCTTGGTATAAAGATGGGCGGTAAACTTGAGACGTTTGCCGGGCTTGCGGGTATAGGCGATCTTATTGTTACATGTATGAGTAAACATAGTAGAAATGGTAAGGTGGGAGAGCTACTTGCTAAAGGTAATAAGATAGAGGATATTTTATCAAATATGAAAATGGTAGCAGAAGGGGTTGAGACTGCAAAAAATATACCGGAACTTGAGGCAAGATATAAGATTGATTTGCCTATTTCTATGATGGTTTATGAAGTGATTTATCAAAATTTACCTGTTGAGGTGGGGCTCAGAAATTTAATGAAAAGACCACTAAGACATGAATACATATAGGGAGAATAGATTTGTTAGTAGCTATTGATATAGGAAATACTAATATTACTTTTGGACTTTTTGAAAAGAATAGTGGAGAACTTTTACATTCCGGGAATTTAAAAACGGATATTTCTATTACTACAGAAGAATTAGCCATATTTTATAAAAATTTAAAAAACTTATGGGGGATAAAAGAAGGTGTAGAGGAAGAGGTTATAATCTGTAGTGTTGTTCCTCAACTTAATTATGAATTTACTCATATGTTTGAGAAATATTTTAAGGTGACACCTTTATTAATAGATAATAGAGAAATTCCATTGAAGATAGAATATGATTTTCCTTCTGAAATTGGAGCTGATAGGCTTATTAATGCTTATGGTGGGATTGTTCTTTATCCGGGGGTAAATCTTATCATTGTAGATTTTGGCACTGCTACAACGCTTGATATAGTTTCAAAAGAGAAAACCTATAAAGGTGGGATAATCCTTCCCGGGATTATGACATCTCTAAGAGCACTTGAGTCAAGAACTGCAAAATTACCACATATACATCTTATTCCACCCGCAAAAGTTGTTGGGAAAAACACAGTAGAATGCATTAGGTCCGGTATATTTAATGGACATGGAGGAATGATAGACGAACTTGTTAAAAGAGTCGTAGATGAAATGGGTTGGAAAGAGTTCTTTGTAATTGCAACTGGTGGGCTTTCAAGGGTTATAAAGGATTTTTCAAAAACCATTCAGAAAGTTGAACCCAGTCTTACTTTATATGGAATGTATTATTTATGGAAAGAAAAAAGCTGATCTTTTTTCTAATATTTTTTATCTTTTCTTCTCAAACTGTTAATTATGTTTCTTTGATAGAGTTTGCCAAAAAGCGTTCTTTTATTATAAAATCAAACTTTGATTTTGGTTATATTGATTTAATAAAAGATAATAAAAATGTAAGAATATTCTTAAATATGCCATATGTAATCTATGAAGATAAAGTAATATTTATGAATGAAAATATTACTTTTAAAAATGGGGAAGTTTTTATTCCACTATCATATGCTAAAGAAATAGAAAATATTTTTGAAAAAAAGACAAATTTAATATTATCAACAAATTTGACAAAAGCAAGTTCAAAAACTCAATCTAAAATTTCTCAATCAAGTTCAAAAAGCAGTGTTACTCCAGTAAATGTAAAAAGTTCATTTAAACCAATGAATTGCATAATCATAGACCCAGGTCATGGAGGAAAAGATCCGGGAGGACTTGGTGTAGGTGGACTTGAAGAGAAGACTCTTGTTTTAAATTTTTCAAAAGTTTTAGCAAATAAACTGAAGGCTAAAGAGGGTATAAAGGTTTATTTAACAAGAAATTCTGATAGCTATATGAGTCTAAAAGAGAGAATAGATTTTGTAAAAAAGATTGTTGATAAGGGATATAATCCAGTTTTTATAAGCATTCATGGAAATATTTCTCTTAATCCTAAAGTTAGTGGTTTTGAGATATATACTCTTTCGGAGAAAGGGAGTGATGAACTTGCTTCTTCAGTTGAAATGAAGGAAAATATAAATTTTGATATAAAAGATATTAAAGAGACGGAAGAACTTTTTGAGATTATTAAGGATCTTATCAGCGATGGTCTTCAAATGCAATCTGAAAAACTTTCTAAAAATATATTAAAGAAAGTTTCGGTTTCACCGAAGTCTATCAAAAAAGCTAACTTTTATGTTCTGAGATATAATTTTGTTCCTTCTGTTTTGATTGAGATAGGCTATATGTCAAATTTAAAAGAGGCAAAAAATCTTTCAGACAAAAATTATTTAGAAAAACTTGGAAATTCTATTGCCGAAGGGATTAATGATTTTGTATATTATTATAATAAAACAGGAGGCTTTTTGAGATGAAGAAGTTTATTGTTATTTTTATAATTTTTATTATAGCCGTTATTACATTATATTTAATTTATACTTTAAATATAAAAAAGGAAAGATCTTTTACATTTTATTATCCAAAAGCGGCAAAATTAGGGATTGGCAGTGAAGAGAGGAAGGTTTATTTATCAAAGGGTAGAGGCGAAAAGTTAGAAAAGTTGATATTTATGGAATATATGTTGGGTCCCTTAAGTCCGGAGTTGAGATTTGATTTTCCTGTTGAAGTAAAGATTAAAAATCTCTATCTTGTTTATCCCAGGAAATATATTGATCTTATAGTAAACTTTGATGAAGAGTTTGCAAAAAATGTAAGCAACATCGATGAATGGACAATAAAAGCAATGTTGCAGACTCTTAAGGCAAATACTAAAATTAAAAGAGTTTTATTCTTATCAGATGGAAAAAGAGTGAGAAAAAAGATCGGTGTTTATAATCTTGGAGAATTTATAGAAGTTAGAAAATAATGATTTGTCATGCAATTGAGAAAATGAATTATTTTGGGGAATTTGGAATACCTTTCATTTTCATTTTTGATTTTGAACTGGAAAATCCGATAGTTTTACCACTCGAAGAATTAAGAGGGGATATAATTTACGACATAAGAGGTTTTAGCAATTATAAATATGAAGGTTCTTTTCCAGATGTTAGAATAAAAAAGAAGAAGGTTATAAATTTCTTTAAATTTTATAAAAAATTTAAAGAATTGAAAAAAGAATTTAAGAAAGGAAATACATATCTCCTTAATCTTACATTTCAGAGTCAAATCTTTTTTGATAATGATGTTGATTTAATTGATATTTTTAAAGTTTCAAAAGCTCCTTATAAATTGATGTTAAAGGATAAGTTTGTGATTTTTTCTCCTGAAACATTTGTGACTATAGAAAATGGAGTTATAAAAACTTTTCCAATGAAGGGTACTATTTCCGCTAAAAAGGGTAAAGAGAAACTTATAAATAATGAAAAGGAGCTAGCAGAACATATTACTATTGTGGATTTACTTAGAAACGATTTAGGAATTGTGTCTAAGAAAGTCTGGGTCAATAGATTTCGATATGTAGAAAGAATAAAAACTAACAAAAACGATCTTTATGCTACAAGCTCTGAAATATGTGGAGAGCTTGAAAAAGATTATAAGAAGAAAATAGGCAGTATTATTTTCTCAATGCTTCCAGCCGGTTCTGTAACAGGAGCACCAAAGAGAAAAACAGTGGAAATAATACAGAGGCTTGAGGGGGTAAAGAGGGGATATTATTGTGGTGTGTTCGGATATTTTGATGGAGAAAGGCTTGATAGTGCTGTGATGATAAGATTTGTTGAAAAAATTGGAGAAAAGTATTATTATAGAAGTGGTGGTGGGATTATGATGTATAGTAATCCTTTTAGAGAATATAGAGAACTTCGAGAGAAAATTTATGTGCCTGTTGGTTGAAAGTATTTGTTTAGAAAATGGAAAGCTCAAAAATATCTCTTATCATAACAAGAGATTTAATCTTTCAAGAAAGAATTTATTTGGCATTGATGAGAAAGTTGATCTTAATAATATTATCAAAATTCCAGAAGATATTGATAGTTCAGTTTATAAGGTGAGAGTGATATACTCAAGAAAAATAGAAAAGATAGAATTTGAAAAGTATGTTTTTAGAAAGAGAGAGACACTGAGGGTAATTTTTTCAGATGATATTGATTATAGTTATAAATATCTTGATAGAGAAAAACTAGAAGAATTATTTAAACTTAGAAAAGAATGTGATGATATTTTGATAGTTAAAAATAAGCATGTTACGGATACTTTTGCTTCAAATATTATTTTTTTTGATGGAAATAAATATCTAACACCAGCATATCCACTTTTAAAAGGAACAAAAAGGCAATTTTTAATTGATAATGGGGCAATTCTTGAGGATGAAATTTTAGTTAAGGATTTAAAACATTTTAAGGGTTTTAAATTAATCAATGCGATGCTTGATTTTGATGAGAATATGTTACCTATTGACAACATAAAGGGTTATTTATGAAGGAGTGTTTTAGGGTAGAGAGTGTTAGCAATGAAAGACTTGATAAAGTTGTCGTTGATTATGCAAACTCTAAAAGAATTAATCTTACGAGGTCTGGTTTAAAATCTCAGGATATAAAAATTTTTGTCAATGGCAGAGTTGAGAAATATTCATATGCTGTAAGGGTAGGGGATTTAATCGAATTTGAAATCCCGGAACCGAAAAAACTGGATTTAAAGCCAGAAAAAATTGATTTTGATATAGTTTATGAGGATGAAGATATAGCGGTTATTAATAAACCTTCTGGACTTACTGTCCATGTGGGTGCAGGGCATATGGATGGCACTCTTGTGAATGGGCTACTTTATAAGTTTCAGGGGAGGCTTTCTTCTATCGGTGGAGTCGAAAGACCGGGGATTGTTCATAGACTTGACAAAGATACCGCAGGTCTTATGATTGTAGCTTTAAGTGAAGTAGCTCATCAGAGACTTACAGAAGAGTTTAAGGAAAGAAAGGTAAAAAAGGTTTATTATGCTATAGTTAAGGGATATACACCAGAAGAAGGGAAAATAGAACTCCCTATTGGAAGGTCACCTTCAAACAGAAAAAAGATGGCGGTTACTAAAAATGGAAAAGAGGCCATAACTTTGTTTAGAACTATAGGTTATGGTGATAACGTTTCGTTGGTTGAAGTTGAAATAAAGACGGGTCGGACTCATCAGATAAGGGTGCATCTTTCTCATATTGGATTTCCAATAATTGGCGATCCATTGTATTCAAGGAATAGTAAAGGCTATAATCTTGCATTAATGGCAAAGAAAATAGGTTTTTTCCATCCTGTAAGTGGAAAATGGATTGAGTTTGAAATACCTTTTAATGATAATTTTTTGAAGTTGTTTTCTCAATTCTCTATTAAAAGTTAGAAATAGACTATTTTTCTATTTCATTTTTATATTTTTCTATAAGAATTTTATAATAAAATGGTATGTTTTTGTTTGTCAGTTCTTTAAAATCTTTCTTTATTTCTGGTTTGAAGAATATTTCATCTGGTGGTTTTATTTCGTACTCTTTTCCTTTTTCTGCTTTTCTTTCTTCTTCAAGTCCTTTATTTATTAATCCTTTTTTTGAGTTTAGTAATTTTTCTTCAAGTTTTTTACTTTTTTCTATTGTTTTTTCTGTTACTTTTTCTTCTATTATATCTTTTAATATATCTTCCATATCTTTTTCTATATCCTTAACGCCAGAAAAGTTCCCTTCTTTCAGTAATTCACTCCATTTCTGGTTTATGGCTTTCTGAAGTTTCTCAAGTTCATCTTTTAATTGTTGATATTCGGGACTTCCCTGTTTTTCTGAAAGCATTTTCTTAAGTCCAGATGTTATGAGTTGTTGCATCTTGAGAAGATTATCAAGGGAAATAGATTTAGTTTTTTCTGTGATGTTTTCAAATTCGCTACTATTTATAAAGCTAACAAAATCCTTTAACAGAAAATAGAGATTATTAAAATCATTTATAATTCTTGGAAGACTAAGAGTGAAGTTGAAATTTCTCCTTTCTCTTAAATGATCTTCTATGTCTGTGATGTCTTTTTCAAGTTTTTCAATTATGCTTAATGGTTTGTAGTAATTTTTATATACCATAAAGTAAAAGCCGAGTTTTTCTTTGTAGATTTTCTTCAAGTTTAATACACTGGCTTTTAATGTTCTTGTTATTGTAACAGAGTTTTCAGGTAGTGAGAAATTTTCTGGAATACTATCTTTTAGTTCTTCTATTAACATATTGCATAGGATAACTTCTTCAAGCATTATAGTTAAAATATCTTCTGTTATTTTTTTGGTGTTTTCCTTTTTTTGTTTTTTAGTTAATTCGAGTTCCTCTTTTATTTTATCAAGTATTTCAAAAGACTTATTAAAACTTTTTTCATCAGCTGGGTTTAGTTTTTTTGACTCTTCTTCAAGCTCTTTCATTAAATCTTTGTTAAAATCATTCTTTTTTGATTTTATCATTTCCTGATAAGAAGAAAGTTTTTTGTTAAATTTTTCTATATCCTTTTCTTTCTTTAATTCATTTAAAAAAATTTTCATCTCATCAAGGGATGAAAATTTTTTCATTATTTCCTTTTGTTTGTTTAGTTGATCAAGGAGTTTTTCCATTTGCCATAAAAATTCTTCTGGTTTTTCAAATCTGGGTTCTAAAATATCTTTATCCTTGTTCAATGGAAGAAAAAATTCGTCTTTATTTTTAAGAAAATCTTCTAATTTTTTAGAAATTTCTTTCATTTTATCGATTATTTCCTTTGTTTCTTCGTAGCTCATTTCTTTTGAGAAATATTTTTCGATTTCATTTAAACTTTCCTGTAGATTTGAAATTTCCTTTAAAGTTTTTTCTTTTTCTATCGTACTGCCTTCAAGGTCAAAAATATTACTTTTATTGTAGATATTTGAAATAGTTGAAGATAGTTCGCTTAATTTGTTTTCTCTCATTTTATCCATCCATTCAAAACCGGGGGAGTAAATAGAAAATTTTACAGTTTTTGATGGAGTATCAAAAACATCAAGGGCTTTTATATAAAATGTGGCTTTATCGCCAGGTAAAAGTTCAATATCAATTGGTGAATATGTAAGTTTTAATTCTATTTCTCTTGAGATAGGTGTATCATAGATGAATTCTTTTTTATATCCTAAATTTTTTAAGTAGCTTGATTCATTTTCTACAACTGTGTTAACTATTATTTTTTTTATTCCCTGATCATCTATTCCTCTTAATAGAGTAATTAGTTTCCATGGAAAAAATGTCAATATGACATCTTCTTTTGGAAATTCTATTTTTATTTCTGGAGGTTGATTTGGTATTAATTTTATGTTTATATCTTTGATTTCAAAAACATCATTATCAAAAGCTATTAACTTTAAATTTAGTTTTCTACTTTTCTCTGGCTTTAAAGTAATTAAGAAAGTTGAATTAGTAAAAGTTGTATTTGCGTTATCAATTATAATATCCTTTATGTTTTTTGACATCTCGCCACTTAATTGAATTATACTTTTTTTGTATACTTCAATGTCTTTTATGCCAGAAAAGGTTATAGGTTCTGTAAAAAATTTATAGCTTATTGAGGTTGTTAGTTTTAATGGTATAAATTTATTTGTCCCTTTTAATTTATTATTAAAAATTGTTTTAGTAATCCCATATTTCTTTGCTAAAATCTTTATTTTTAGCTCTTCATCCTGTGTCCATTTTTCAGATATTAGAAACTCATTTGTTCTAATTTCAAAGATGATATTTGAGATAAAAATCAATGTTTTTTCATATTTTTCATAGTCAGGTAGTTCAATTTTAATTACACTATTTATTAAATAATGTTCTGGAATAATGACATTAAATTTTGAATTTAAAAAACTTTTTATGTTTTCATTTTTCTTCTTTACAGAATTTAATGTTATGAATATAATGTTAATGAATAGGGAAAAGAGAATTAAAAATATAATAGAAGAAATAAATAATTTTTGTTTTTCTCTTTTGATTAAATAGTTATAATTTTCATTTTGTTGAATAATTTGTTTGATTTTTTCATAAATATTTTTATTATTCTTTGCGGATTCTAAGAAAGTTTCTATTAAAAGAAGTCTTTTCCCAAAAATTTTTTTTTCTATATCTGATGAGATATTTTTTTGTTTTATTATAAAAACTTTGAGGGCTATTGAAAAAAATACAATAAAAATTATAGATATGAGAATAGAACAAAAAATAAATAATGGTATATTGACGTTAACAAAAAGATAGAAAATTATTATAATAAGGAACAAAAATGTAAAGAGAAAAGAATAAATGAAATATATTAGTTTACTTAGCTTGAATAATTTCATTATTTTCTTCCGCTTTTTTCTCACTAAAAGATAGATATTTAGGCTTTACTACAGATAATAAAGTTCCACTGAGGTCCCCATCAGTAAGCAGAAAATGGAAGGCACTAACGAAATTATGGGCTTCTTTAAACAAATCTATTATTTTTTTATTCTGGTTGTATTTTTTACCACAGAAGTTTATTTCGATTGGGATTATTTCTTCAGGATTAAGAATAATCTTTTTTTCAAAATTGTAATCTACAAAAATAATTTCAAGATTATCAGCTATTTTTTTCATTTCTATTGAGACATCTGTTCTGATTTTTTTTGATATCTGTGCTCTTTGCATTTCGAGTTTCTGTGTGAGTGAAAAGAGTTCTTTTGAACCAGAGATAGTTGAAGAAGAATTTTTGTTTAGTTCATTTACTAAGGTTAAGTACTCTTTGAAGTTTTTATAGTTTGTGTTTATTTCATAGTAAAGATCTTTAAGATTTCCCTTTATATCTATTCTCTGTCCTGCATTAAAAGTAACCTGATATATTATGCTATTTGAGGCAAAAATTGGTGAAAAAAACTTGTCAAAGTATTCAAGTAATACCCAGGTTATAAATATTTTGTCGTTAAATGATAGAAGCATCCTTGGATCTTTTATTGATATATAGTAATTTAATATAGAGGGAAAGTTGATTGAGTTATTTATTAGTTCTAAACCATCAAGAATAGCTTGATTTATTTTTTTATTTGTAGTTTCTTCGATTACTGGTTTAACTTCTTCTTTTGATTTTTCTTCTTTCTTTTGCTTTTGTTCTTCTTCTTCCCAGTGTTTGTTCCAGTATCCTAAAATATCTTTTTCCGTTATATTGAGAAATTCTTTAAAATTTCTTGGTTTTTCTAAAAGAAAAATCTCATTTTTATAGTAATAATCAATTAGTTGAAGGAGTTTGGGAAAATATTTTTCAAATACAAAATCACTTATTTCAATGAGCTTTTGGAGTCTAATTTCTGTAAGTTTTATATCTAAGTTACATATTCTTCTTTCTTCTTCTAATATTTTAGAAAATGCAAGTTTTAAAGTAGAATGATATCTATGGATTGAAAGTATTCTTTTAAATAGTTCTATGAAATAAGCTTTTGATAGAAATACTGGATTTTCATAGTCAGAAGTAGTGTCAAAAAGTTTAGCAAATAATGTTTCGTCATACAATAGATAAAATCTATAAACAAGTTCAAAATAGTAAGTATAACCGGCTTTTAAGAGAAAATTTCTAATCCTTGAGGTAACTTTTTGATCTATTTGAAATACTGTAACGAGTATTTGCTGAGCTTCAAGAAGAGATGTCTGTAGTTTATAAAAAGTAAGTTCCATAAAATGCTTTGTAAATCCTTTTTTAAAAATAGGAAAAATTCTATAAAGTATGCATGTTATTTTTGAAGCAAGACTGCCAAAATAATATGGAGTTGGATTATCTTCTTTTTTGACAGAAGTTTTTTGTTCTGTTTTTTTTGTTATTGCTTTTTCATAAGAATCCTTTTTTTCTTTATGTGAAGATGGTTTTGATGAGGAAGGTTCGGGCTTAATCTCTTCTTTGATTCTCTTTTTATACTCGAGTTCTTTTTGTCTTATCCATTCTTCGAGTTTCTGGTTTAAGTGATCCTTTTCGTCTGGTTCAAGGTTTACTACTTCACCACCAATGTTTACAAATTCGTTAAAAAGCTTTTTTTGTTCATTGTGATTTAATCGATGTATGCCAAGTTTTTCTCTTTTTTCTTCATATATGCTTTTTTTCATTTTTAATTTCCTCTATATTTATTTTAAAGTTAATTTCAACTTTTATCAAGGTATCTTAAGATATAAAATATTAATAATTACATATATGAGAAGTAAAATTGACCCGGCGAGCAGGTAACTATAAAAATTTTCTTTGTATAAAATTCTTCTCTTAACTTCTATCTTTGATTTTTCAAGTTTATCTATTTCTTGATATATGTTTTTTAATGATTCCGGGTCATAAGCTCTAAAGAATTTCCCACCTGTTAGTTCAGCTATTTGTTTTAATATATTTTCGTCAAGTCCTTCAGCTGGCGAAAGTAAGTATTCAGTGAGGTCAGCTTTTATTGGTTGAAGAAAACCATTTTTATTACCAAGACCAATTGTGTATATTTTTATGCCGTAGTTTGTAGCGATTGTTGCTGCAGTAAGTGGTTCAATGAGTCCTGTATTGTTATTTCCATCGGTTAAAAGAATGATGATTCTCGATTTTGCTTTTGAATTTTTTAATCTATTAATACTTGTTGCTATTCCCATACCGATTGCTGTTCCATCATTTTCTGGATCAAATTCTATACTTTCGACTATTTGTTTTAACATTTTTTTGTCTATTGTGAGAGGGGATTTTGTATAACTATAGCCGGCAAAAACAACAAGCCCGATTCTATTAAATTCCTGTTTGTCAATGTACTCTTCCATAACCTTTTTTGCAGAGTTCAACCTATTAGCCTTATACAATGTTTTATTATAATCATAATACACCCTTTGACCAAGAACATCACGATATGGTAGATGAGTGGGAAAACCATCATAATTCAACATACTTCCCGAGACATCAAGTGCTAATATTATATCTATTCCCTGAAATTCATCGTTAGTTATTGAACTTCCACCTAAAGGTCTTGCAAGTGTTATGATAAAGAGAGTTATTGCTAAAGCTATTAAAGCATCATTTATTATGTTAAAATATTTTATGATGATTGATTTTTCTTTTTTAAAGAGGCTTAATGAAGAAAAGTTTATAGATGGTAAAAAGTCTATCTTCTTTTTTGCAAAATATTTGAAAAATATGTATAGAAAAGGAAATATAATTAAAATCAAAAAATATGGACTTGCAAATCTCATAATTCTTCCTCTGGTTTTAATATTTTAAGTAGATTCTCACACTCTGTTATACAATTTTCTTTTTCATCAATCGATGGAATATGTTTTGCAAATTTCACTCTATCACATATTTTTAGAACATGCCCGATTATTTCTATTATTTCATCTTTATCTTTTAGATCTTTCAACCTTTTTAGATGGTTTAAAATCTCTCTACTTCCCATTTCAAGAGCATTGAATTTGAGTATATTTTCTAGGAATCTTCTTAGTTCTTCTGAAATTTTTATGAATATTTCTTTTTTGTTTTTATCAAAGTCAAGGTTTTTTATTTCTAAAAGTTTTTCCTGGAATAATTCAAATGGGTTTATAAGGCTTTTTTCTTCTTCTTTTCTTTCTTTTTCTTTCTTTTTATTCTTAAATATTAAAAATCCAGCTATCGATAGAAGTATTATTATTGAAGGAATTATAAACCATAAAGGATCAATAAAACTATATATGTTTTCTATGGGTTGTTTGTTTGTTACTTTTATACTTACAGGGTTATAGCTTATTGTTTGAGGTGAAATGACAATATTTGTCATTCTGTCTGAATCTTTGATGGTTAGGTAGAGTGATGGTATAGTAAAGTTTGATAATTCAAAACTTTTTACTTCAAAGGTTATATTATCATTTTCTACTTTTTTTATGTTTATCAGAATTGAATTTGATGCGAAATTGTTACTAAGAATGTCTGCTTTAATTATATTGATATTATCAAATTTATATGTGATGTCGAATTTTTTTAAAAAACCTATTTTATTGGTTTCATATATAACAACGAAATTTGTTATATTACTCATATGCTTCCCTTATGTTATGTTGTAGTCTATCCTTTTATGGTAATAGTTTGAAAGAAATTTTACAAATTCATCTTTTATAAGATTAATTTCTTTCAATGTAATATTACAATCTTCAAGCTGATTTTGTTCTATTCTCTTTTTTATTATATCATTTACTATATCTTCTATTATGTTTAATGTTACCTTTTCAGAGTTCTGGGAATACGCCCTTAAAGTTGCTTCTATACTATCAGCAAGCATTAGTATTGCTGTGCCTTTTGTCTTTGGTTTTGGCCCTGGATACTGGTAATCAAGGATGTTTATATTTTCGTCTCCATATAGATTTATTGCCTGATGGTAAAAGTATGAAATGGTTGAAGTTCCATGATGTTCTCTTATGAAGTCTATTATTTCCTCTGGGATTCTATGTTCTTTAGCGATTTCTACTCCAAGTTTGACATGAGATTTTATTATAGTTACAGACATGGATATTTTCATTTCGTTATGTTTATTTTTGTCAAGCTGGTTTTCTATAAAATACTCTGGATTTTGCATTTTCCCTATATCGTGGTAATAGGCACCAACCTTTACAAGAAGCGGGTCTTCACCGATAGCTTCTGCAGCTTTTTCGCACATATCACCAAGCATAATGGAGTGATTGTATGTTCCGGGAGCATTATTTCTAAAATCTCTCAGTAATTTGCTTGTAGAAATATTTGAAAGTTCAAGTAACTTAAAATGAGTGGGAATAATAAACAGGTCTTCTATGAAAGGTAAAATTCCAAGAGAGAATATACTTGATATCATTCCATTTCCGAATGCAAAAATAATGTTTGAAACTGTTTTTAACGTGTTTAGTTCGTTTTTGTATATTAAATAAAGAGATACATAGATAATTTCAAAAGATGAAATTATAACACCAAAGGTAAAAAAGTCTCCTCTTTTTGTGAGTAGTTTTGAAGAATATATCGCAAACAAAGATAGGAGTAATATATTGAAAAAACTAAAAATATCAAAAAATGGATAAAATAATGAAAAAAATGTATATGAAATAAGCAGTATAAAAGCAGTTTTTTGTTTTATCAATAGAATAGGGAGTAAGGCTACAAGTGTCCCGAATGGTATAAATATAAACAATTCTATATAACTATATTTTCTATAAAAAAATGAAGAAAGGAAAAAAAATATATTTGCTATTATAAAACCAAAACTTGAAATTAAAATATTTCTTAGCTTATTAAAATAAATCTTTTCAAATTTATAAAATCTATAGAGTAATAATACGAAAAGGGATAAGGATAAGAGAAAATATATAAAAATTTTTGATAAAAAGTTTTTTATTTTAAAATTTATATATGCTGATATTTTGATAAATTTATCTTGAGTAACTTTTTCACCTCTTTTTATTATTATTTCCTTATATGAAATATAATTTTCTGTAGGAGAAATGGTTTTAAGCATTTCGGCCAGTCTATTCTTTCTTACTTCCTCATCCAGAAATGCTGTGGGGTGTAAAAAATTTGCAATTATTTCTGTATAGAATGCATATTCTTTAGGATTCAGTGATGGTAAAACTCTTTTAATTAAAGATTGTATAATACTATCTTCTGGTGGAAAAAGGATCGTTTTTTCTGGAGTTATAGATTCTCGAGCACTTGTTTTTATAAGTTCAAGGCTTGTTTTTTCTGGTATAAGTTTATCCACGATGATATATCTTGAGGTGATATAGTCGTATATATAGATTATTTTATTCTCATATTTTTTTAGATTTTTATTTTCTAAAATGTAAGAAAGTGTCTGTTTTGAAAAATTGTAATCTTTATTTTTTAGAATAGAGTTTATATCTGAAGTCTGCTCAAGTAATGTGAAAAATTTCTGTAAGTTGGAGATAAAAGTTTCTTTATGTGAGTTTATATAACGATAATAGATTGGTATTTCATTTTCAAATTTGTTAATTTCATCTTTTAATTCTATTTCGTTTAGATAGCGTATATTTTCATCAGAAATCAATGTTTTTTTTGCATTACTTTCAAGTTGAAAGTCTGATTTTGATGGAGGAAGATTGGATAGGATTATTAATATCAATGAAATAATATAAATAGACATAAAGAATACAAAAGGTTTTTTTTCTCTGATGAACCAATTGATAAATGTGTCTAAGTTTTCGCTATTTCTTTCCATGAATCCCGTTCCTTTTTTTCATATATATCAAGAATTTTTTTCACAAGTCCGTGCCTTACAACATCGCTTGCTGTGAATTCAAAAAACTCAATATCTTCTTCTTCTTTAAAAAGTTCTATTGCCTGTTTTAATCCAGATTCTTTGCCATATGGTAAATCTATCTGAGTGACATCACCTGTTATGACCATTTTACTATTTTCACCAAGTCTTGTTAGAAACATTTTCATCTGCATAGTTGTGGTATTCTGGGCTTCATCAAGTATTACAAAGGAGTTTGATAATGTTCTTCCCCTCATATATGCAAGCGGCGCTATTTCTACTATCTGGTTTTCAATATAATATCTTAACTCTTCCGGGTCAAGTAAATCTTTCATGGCATCAAAAAGCGGTCTTAAATATGGGTCTATCTTTTCTTCAAGTGTGCCGGGAAGAAATCCTAAACTTTCTCCTGCTTCCACGACCGGTCTCGTAAGGATTATTCTTCCGACATTTCCTTTAAATAGAAGATGTAAACCAACTGCGACTGCCAGATATGTTTTACCTGTACCGGCCGGGCCTATTGCAAATGTTAAATCAGATTTTAAAATCCTTTTAATATACTCAAGTTGATTTAAGTTTCTTGGTTTTAATATTTTTCCTCTTTTCGATATTATTATTCCTTCGGAAATAATATCGTCTGGTTCATAACTTCCTATTTTTTCAAGATGTTCGTATAAAAGTTTTATCTCCTGATGAGACACCTGTTTTTTAGTTTTTGATAGTTTAACTATATTGTCTAATATGTGAGATGCTTTTGTGATATTCTCTTCTTTTCCTTCAAAATCAATTGTGTTTTCACTTGGATAAATTTTCACATGTAAAAGTCTTTCTATAAGCCTCAGATTTGAATCATGAACTCCAAAAACACTTACATAATCAAAATCTGTCGAAAAATTTTTCTTAAGTCTCATTAACTATATAGCCTCTAAAATAATATAAATTATTAATAAACTTCTGTCAAGTGATAAAGAGATTAAAATATTTTATTTTAAGATTAACTTAGCCGAAATAAAATTAACAAAAAGGAGATTTATGATAAATAAGAAAAAAGCATTAATAATTTTGATAATTGCTGAAATTATTTATGTTGTTATTTCTACATTTCTTTCATTTAGTCCTGATGTTTTGATGGGAGAAGTTTTTCGTAATATTGCAAGAGTCTTTTCTATTATTATCCTTTCTTATTTTTATTTTTTATATTTTAAAGATAGTTTTAAAGCCAAGAAGGAGAATAGGTCACATTTAATTTTATATTTGTTATCTTTAGTTGCTTTATTCCTTTTTCCTATAACTATAAAAACAGATGGATTAGAAGGCAATTCTACTAAGATTTTATTTGCCCTCACGAGTTTTATAGTTGGAGTAAGAGAGGAATTGTTTTATAGAGCGATTGTTCAAAATTCTCTTTCTAAGAAGATGAAAAAATTTGGGTCTGTTATTTTAACTTCTATTTTTTTTACTTTTTATCATTTATCTTATTTTATTAATCTAGATTTTATTGCAATTGTTGAAGCTTTTCTTGTAGGTATTGTCATTGGAGTTATTTATTATAATATGCGAAGTTTGTTAATGGTTATCATGATTCATTCTTTTTATGATGTTTTATGGTCTTTTGTGCCCATTATTCCATTTTTACCTGATTATGTTGCTATAGTTTTACTTATAATCAGTGTGAGTTTAATTATTCTCTGGGATTTCTTAGAAAATAGTAAGTGAAAAATTTATTTTTATTGACAAAAACCATTTATTTAATTAGAATGAGAACATATTTTAAATAGAGAGGGAGGAATAAATGCAAAATGAAGTTAAGATTTTTTATAATATTGTGCTTTTTGGAATGAGACTTCTTGATAAATACTTAAAAGAAAAGGTAAAGGAATATAAAGAACTTGCTGAAAATCCAAGTGAAACATTTCCGATATTGAGAAAGGAAAATCTTGCTTTAATTGAAAGAGAGTCTTATCACATACATAAAACTATTGAAGAAATTGAAAAAATGGATCTATCAAATTTTAAAACACCAGAAGAATATAAAAATAAACTTCTCGAAAAAATAAAAGAATTTTATGTTAAAGAAGGAACGCCACAAGCATGTTTTAATATCTTTAAAGAAAAACTTGAAATTTGCTGGCAGTTTTATAATGAATTTCATAAAGAGGCTTTTTAAGGAGAGCAAAAAATGATTGTAACAATAGTTAATGTTTGGGTAAAGCCAGAATATAGAGAAGACTTTATAAAAGCAACAATCGAAAACCATAAAAATTCTATCCTTGAAGAGGGCAATTTACGTTTTGATGTTTTACAGGATAAAAATGATCCCAATAAGTTCACTTTATATGAAGCATATGAGTCAGAAGAGGCAGCAAAACTTCATAAAGAAACACCTCATTATAAAAAATGGAAAGAGACAGTAGAAAGCTTTATGGCTCGTCCAAGAGAAGGTATTTCACATAATGTTTTAGTCCCTATTGATTTATGTTACTGGAAGTCAAAGTGAATTTATTTCAATGAGAAAAACAAGGAGATATTAATGGAGATGAGCTTTAATTTTCAAGCTAATCCAAGATTGTATTTTGGGAATGGAAAGTTATTTTTGCTTCCTAATATCCTTTCAGATTTTGGATCAAATGTTCTTTTAATTACAACAAATTCTTTTATAAAAACTTTACTTTACTCAAAACTTCAAGAAGAGTTTGGTAAATTTAAGTATAAGGTAGTGGAATATGTTAACAGTGGTGAACCTTCTACCGAAAGTGTTGACAATATTGTTAAGGAATTTTCTAAGGAAAATATAAATGTTGTTGTTTCAATCGGTGGTGGAAGTGCAATAGATTTAGGAAAAGCTGTGTCTGCAATGTTACCATTAAGAGAGAGTGTTATAGAATATCTTGAGGGAGTGGGAAGTAAAAAGCCAGAAGGGTATAAGGTTCCTTTTATAGCTATTCCAACTACAGCAGGAACAGGAGCAGAAGCAACAAAGAACGCAGTTATATCAAAGATTGGAGATAAAGGATTTAAAAAATCTCTTCGTCATGATAATTTTATGCCAGATGTTGCAATTGTTGATCCTGTTTTGACAAAAAACTGTCCAAAGGAAATTGCTTTTACCTCGGCTATGGATGCATTAACTCAGCTTATAGAATCATATGTTTCTACCGCTTCAAATGTTTATACAGATGCGCTTTGCGAAAAGGCTTTTAGTCTTTTTGGTATGTCATTTGAAAAAATTGTATCAGGTAAGGGAGAAGATATTGATTATTCCAATCTTTCATTTGCGGCTTATGTTTCTGGTTTAACACTCACGAATGCCGGTCTTGGTGTTGTCCATGGGTTTGCCTCAGTGATTGGTGGTTATTATGTAATTCCTCATGGGGTGGTTTGTGCCAAGTTACTTTTACCTTCAACAAAAAAGATAGTTGAAAACATTGTTTCTCACGAGTATCTTGAAAAATATAACAAAGCCTCTATTATTCTATCGTCCGGGAAATTTGATAATATTCTGGATTATTTAAATTATTTAGCAAAACTTCAAGAATTACCTTCTTTCATGGATTTTGGAATTAAGAAGAAGGATTTTTTAAAGATTGCTTCTGAAAGCAGCATTAAAAATTCTCCTGCTAAACTTAATAAAGATCATTTGATTGAAATTTTAGAGGAAGAAGTATAATGTCAAATCATTCAAGGAAGATAAAGATTTCTCCTCTTGAAAATGAGGTATTGAAAAAATTTTTAGAGCGGGAAGGTTTTGAATTTAAGGCACATGAACATGCCTTTTTTCGGGCACAGAAAAATGGCATTACTATCATTCTTTATAACAATCAGACATTATTTTTTCAGGGAGATGAGAAAAAAATAGAAGTTTATTATAATAATCTAAAAGAATTGATTTCTTCTGATGATAATGCCAATGATATTTTAGGACTTGATGAATCTGGAAAAGGTGATGTTTTTGGGCCACTTGTTTTAGCTGGAGCAATAATTAAAGGAGAACTAAAAGAATACACAATAGATGATTCAAAAAATCTTTCTGATGAAAAGATAACAATAGTATTTAATAGCATTAAGGATAAAATATTATATAAGGTGAGAATTATTACTCCAGAAGAGTACAACGAACTTTATCAGGAATATAAAAACTTAAATAAATTAATGACAAAGGAATATAAAAAACTAATTCTTTCTTTCCCGAAAAATAGTTATAAAAAAATTATACTTGATAAGTATTCTCTTTCTTATAAAGAAATAGAGTTCTTAAAGAGTGGTATTGAAAAGCCGTTTGATATGTTTCATAAAGGTGAAAATTTTTTGCCGGTAGCGGCGGCTTCAATTGTAGCAAGATATTATTTTTTAGAATGGTTTAAGGGACAGGAATTGGATTTACCTAAAGGTTCTTCTAATACTGTACAGGAAAAATTTTTAAAACTTAAACAAGAAGGAAAAATAGAACTCTCTAAGATAGCAAAAATGAGTTTTAAACTCAGTTTTCAAAATCTATCTTTGCAAAAGGAATAAAAGATATTAAAGTAATAATTAAAAATATTAGAAATAGCTGGGTATAAACATTGTTTAAATAAGAAAATTTGTCAAGAAAAATTCCGCTAAATATTGGTAATAAAGAAGAAAATGGAAGCATTATAAAGGGTAATATGGCATAATATGGAGATGCATCATTTAAGTGAGATAGTTTTTTAACAACTGGTATGTATAGATGTATTCTTCCTGATCTTGAAAAGCCAAGTAAAATACTTACAATGTAAAAGGCTATGATGTTTTTTGATAATATTAAGAGAACTAAAGAAATTACTGTTGCTACTTTTACAAATAAATATCTTAGCTTTAAAGAAATCTTTTCAAGAAAACCAAGAGTAAAATTTGCACTTATTGCACCGATAAAGTTTAAGATAACAAATATTCCAGAAACAATAGCGACATTAATCTTACATACCTCAACTGCATATTTTGCATAAAAGATTAGAGAGATAACAGCCATATTAAACTCAATATCTTGAAGAAGATAGTATAAAATATTTTTGTTTTTTATTATTTGTTTGAAATAAAAAAGATAATATGAGAAGAAAGGCTTTCTTTCTGTTAATTCGTCTGGATTTTCTTTTGTCAGAATAAAAGAAGAAGAACCGAGAAAAAACAAAATCCCAGTAAAAATAAAAAGCATTCCAGCGAATTTTTCATTTAAGGTATATTTTGCCATCAAGAATGTTATTAAAAGTCCACCTATAATTTTTCCTGTATTCTGGAAAAACATCATTATAGAAATTCCTTTTAAAACCTTATCAGGATTATAAATTTTTGTTATATAATTTTGCCAGATTGGTACTGTTGAGGATAAACCAATTGCAAAAAATGTGTAGTAAAATAGAAAAATTTCATAAGAATATTTACCTTTATAGAAAAAAATAAGGTTAATTCCTAAGAGTAAAACACTTAATGAAGGAATATATTGAGATATTATTGTTGCAGGTTTTTTATATTTCATCTGTGCAGTAATATAAGCAGAGAAAAATGGTACTATAGCCATAGAAAGTGTAAAAATGAAACTTGTTATACTTATCTGAAAATTTGTTACTTTAATGTATGTCAGAAATACGGTTAAAAAAGTTGATTCAAGTATTACCGGGATTCCAACACCCCAAAGAAATTCACTAAGTGAGATTGAAAAAGTATTTAAAGCAAAATATTTATCTAAATTTACTTTTTTCTCCATAAATAAAATTCCTTATTTTAATATTGACAAAAAGTTAACAAGAGAGATTATAAATTTGAAAAGAGTTATTATACAATATTTAAAAATATCTTTCAAGTAAAATACTTTACAAAACTTTAAAAAGTGTTATAATAATACAAAAAACTTGAGAGGTAGAGATGAAATTTTATATAGAAATAGATCCGGATATCTGTAAGGGTTGTGGTTTATGTATTCCAGAGTGTTCAAGAAATGTTATAGAGTTAGGGGATAAATTTAATAAATTTAGCTGGAGATATGCTATTCCAGTTAGAAAAGATGATTGTATAGGTTGTAAAAGATGTGCAATCGTTTGTCCAGAAATAGCAATAAAGGTTATAAAAGAGGATGATTAAATGAAGGACAAAAAACTTTTGAAGGGCAATGAGGCTTTAGTTTATGGAGCTTTAATTGCCGGATGCAGGTATTATTTTGGTTATCCTATAACTCCCCAGAATGAAGTTACTGAGCTTATGTCTATAAAGATGCCAGAGTATGGTGGAGTTTTTGTACAGGCTGAGAGTGAAGTAGCAGCAATAAATATGGTGTATGGTGCTTCGGCAGCTGGTGGAAGGGTTATGACTACAACATCAAGTCCGGGTTTTAGTCTTATGCAGGAGGGTGTTTCATACCTTGCCGCAGCAATGCTTCCATGTGTTATAGCAAACGTTCAACGAGGAGGACCGGGGCTTGGCAATATTGCTGGTGCTCAGAGTGATTATTTTCAGGCAACTAAGGGTGGTGGGCATGGAGATTATCACTTAATTGTTCTGGCTCCAGCTTCTCCACAGGAAATGTTAGAGCATACCATTCTTGGGTTTGAATTGACAGATAAATATAGAGTTCCTGTTTTGCTTCTTTCAGATGGGATAGTCGGACAGATGATGGAAAATGTAGAAATTCCAGATTATAAGCCAGAGATAAAGCCCAAGGAATGGGCTTTAACAGGGGCGAAAGGTAGAGCAAAGAATGTTGTTCGTTCATTATGGCTTGATGAACCTAAGATGGAGAAGGTTAATCTAAAACTTCAAGAAGTATATAAAGAGATTTGTACGAATGAAGTAAGATATGAAGAAGTTTTCTTAGATGATGCTCTGGTAGTCATCGTAGCATATGGTATATCTTCAAGGGTGGGAAGGAGTATAGTTAGTGATTTAAGAAAAGAAGGTTATAAGGTAGGAATGTTAAGACCAATAACCCTCTATCCATTCCCTTATAAAAGATTAAAAGCTCTAGTCGAAAATGGTGTAAAAGGGATGATAAGTGTGGAAATGAGCTCAGGACAGATGGTGGAAGATGTAAAATTGGGTGTTGAATGCAAGGTTACGGTTGATTTTTATGGCAAAATGGGAGGAGTTTTACTTGATGAAAATGAGCTTAAAGAAAATGTAATAAACCTTTATAAAAGGGTAGTGAAATGAAGACAATTATTTTTGATAAACCTAAAAGTATAACAAACTTGCCTATGCATTATTGTCCGGGTTGTGGACATTCTGTAGTTCACAGACTGATATGTGAGGTTATAGATGAACTTGGAGTGAGGGAGAATACTATTGGTATTGCACCTGTTGGGTGTGCTGTACTTGCCTATGATTACTGGGATTTTGATGTAAGTGAAGCAGCCCACGGTAGAGCAGCTGCTGTTGCTACAGGCATTAAAAGAGTTCATCCTGATAAACTTGTGATATGTTATCAAGGAGATGGAGATCTTGCTTCTATAGGTATGGGTGAAACAATACATGCGGCAAATAGAGGTGAAAATTTTACAGTTATTTTTATAAACAATAACAATTATGGAATGACCGGGGGGCAGCTTGCTCCTACTACTCTCATAGGACAGAAAACTACAACATCATTTGAGGGGAGAAAGCCAGATCTTCACGGTTATCCTATAAGAATGGCGGAGCTTATCACATCACTTGAGGCACCTGTTTTTGTAGCAAGGACAACGGTTGCGGACTTTAAAAATATTTTGACTACAAAAAGTCTTATAAAGAAGGCTTTTCAACTTCAATTGAAGGGGGCAGGCTATACTTTTATAGAAATTCTTTCTAATTGTAATACAAACTGGAAAATGACACCAGTTGAAGCTAATAGATTTATAATGGAAGAGGTGGTAAAAACATTTCCACTTGGAGTGTTTAAAGGAGGAGAACTATAATGACAAATAGAATAATTTTTTCTGGTTTTGGTGGACAGGGATTGCTTTCTGCAGGGTTACTTTTTGCTGAGGCTTCAGTTATAGATGGCTATAATGCTACATATTTTCCTTCTTATGGGGCTGAAATGCGTGGAGGTACAGCAAATTGTCAGGTTATTATTTCAACAGATATAATTGCTTCGCCGATAATTTCACAGGCAGATATACTTGTTGCTTTTAATAAGCCATCTATTGATAAATTTTCAAAAAAACTTGTGAAAAATGGGCTTGCTATAATAAATTCTTCTGTGGTTAAAGAAAAGGTAGATAATATAGTGGCAAAGATAATGGTTTTTAAATTTGATGAAATTTCTCTTGAAAAGCTTGGTTCTTCAAAATTTGCAAATACAATTCTTGTTGGAGTGTTATCAAAAATAACAGGAATCGTAAAAGAAAAAAATCTTATCAAGGCCATACAAAATAAATTTGGTGAGAAAGGGCAAAAGATTGTTGATTCAAATGTGAATGCTTTAAGGATAGGTTTATCTCTTGTTTAGGAGGAGTATATTTTATGAAGTATAGAATGCTTGGAAAAACAAATTTTAAAGTTTCAGAAGTTTCTCTTGGTACATGGCAGGTTGGTGGAAAGTGGGGGACAAGTTTTCAGGATAAAAATGCTGAAGATATTATAAATAAGGCTATAGAGAAAGGTATAAATTTTATTGATACTGCTGATGTTTATTCAAATGGACTTAGTGAAAAGGTTGTGGCACGTGTTGTTAAAAATTCTGGTAAGAGAATATATATAGCTACAAAATGCGGTAGAAGATTAAATCCACATACAAATGAAGCTTATACAGTTGAGGCTTTAAGAAAATTTGTAGAAGATAGTCTCAGAAATATGAATATAGATACTATTGATTTAATCCAGCTTCATTGTCCACCTACTCAGGTTTATTATAGACCTGAGATATTTGAGCTTTTTGATAAATTGAAAGATGAGGGAAAAATCCTTAATCTTGGTGTTAGTGTTGAAAAGGTTGAGGAAGGGCTAAAAGCCATAGAATATCCTAATGTTACAACAGTACAGATAATATTCAATATGTTTAGACAGAGACCGATGGAGTTATTTTTTAAAGAAGCTGAAAGAAAGAATGTGGGCATAATAGTCAGGGTGCCTTTGGCAAGTGGACTTCTCACTGGTAAGTTTACAAAGGAAACAGAGTTTACAAAAGGTGACCACAGGAGAAGTAATAGAAACGGAGAGTGGTTTGATAAGGGTGAAACTTTCTCTGGTGTGGATTATGAGAAGGGGCTTATGGCAGTTGAGGAGTTAAAGAAGTTTTTGTCTTCTGATTATCCATTGTCTGTCTGGGCTATAAAGTGGATATTGATGTTTAAAGAGGTTTCAACAGTTATACCTGGAGCATCAAGAGTAGAACAGGTTGAGACAAATGTTTTAGCTTCAGATGTGAGAGATTTAACAGTAGAAGAAATGAATAAAGTTAGAGAAATATATGAGAAATATATTAAAGCAGATGTTCATCAAAGGTGGTAGAGTTTTTTTATTTTTATTACTCACTATTTTTAGTTATTCGCTTGAGAAAAGAGTTATTAGCCTTGCTCCTAATTTAACGGAAATTATATATTTTCTTGGACTTGAAAAAAATCTCATTGCTAATACTATTCACTGTGATTACCCTGAAGGAGCAAAAAGGTTGCCAAAAATTGGTGATTTATGGAATTTTGATGTGGAAAAGATAGTTGAGTATAATCCAGACTTTATCTTAGCCTCATTTTCAGGGAATTCAAAAACAGGTGTTGAGAGGCTTGAAAATCTTGGTATGAAAGTATATACTCTTAAAGAAGAAAAAGTAGATGATATAATAAGCAATATAAATTTTGTTGCAAATCTTTTTAATATTTCAGCAGAAGATAAAATAGGCAGGTTAAAAGCTAAAATTAAAAATCTTCCCATTCAGAATAAAAATAATAGATGTTTAATTCTTCTCTCTGTAAAACCATATTATTCGGTATCAACGAATTCTTTTATTGCTGATGTATTTAAGCTTTCTGGATTTGAGAATGTTGTTACTACAGGAGTAAGGTATCCTTTACTTAGTGAAGAAGAGATTATGAAGTTAGATTTTGATTTTCTATTTTTGCCAGATAGTTTAAAAGGGGAAGAGAAATTTATTAGAAAAAAAATGCTTGATTTATCAAAGAACCCAAAAATATATTTTGTTGATGAAAATAGAATTTCAAGACCCGGTCCACGGGTTTTTGACTTGATTGTTGAGTTATCGAAAATAAATGCCAAACAATATTAAAATAATAATTGCATAAAAAATGCTAATATTTTATAATTTAAAAAGGTTGAATTATGAAAAAAATTGCATTATTAATAGATAGAAATGAGATCCTTTCTTACGAAGAAAAGGAATTTTACAGGGATATAACGACTCAAAAAATTAAAGATATTGTTGATGAAATTTATTTCATAAATAGTACATTAGAAAGAAGCCTACCATATACTAATTTAAAAGATTTATTTACTTATTTTGTTAAAAACTTTAAAGATGATATTGTTATTTTAATGAATGCATATTCACCTCTTATAGATATAATTACAACAAAAGAAATGATAAAAGATCATATAGATTATGTCTTTGATTATACCTATCCAGAAAATATACCTAATGGGTTACTTCCAGAGATTTTTAATGTTTCTATGCTTGAGTTTTTAATTCCTTTAATTCCTGATAATTTTCCACTTATCAAGAATTCATTGAGAGAGATTATAGAAGGTGAGATAAGTTCTTATGACTGCAATATTTTTTTGACGGATTCTGAACTTTCTAAATATAGAGTAGATTTCATTCCGGATAGTATGAATAGTCTTTATATTATAAAAAATATAATTGAAAAGCATTCTTATAATCTCTCTTTAAAAAAACTTGAAGAAATAATTTCCGCAGATCCTCTGATTTTAAGACAGAGACCAACATATTATGAAATTGAGATAACAACTGAAAGAGAAAAGGGAGAAATATTTCCAGCTGATAAATTAAAAAGGAATGGTTTTATAAAGATTGAAGATCTAAAATTTATTCTTGATGAGATTAAGAAATTTTCTTATAATCCAGTTGTTTCACTTGGACTTTTTGGAGATTTCTTTCTTCATCCTGATCTTGATAAGGTTATAGAATTATTATCATTTTATCCTGAATTGAGTTTTCTGATTGAAAGTAAGGCTTTATATATTGATAAGGAAAAGATAGACAGGGTTTTGCAATTAGATAATGTAAAGTTGATATTTGATATCAGTTTTGTTGATAATGATAAGTTTAAAAAGTATAAGACTCCTTTAAATGAAGTCATACCAGCTCAGGATCTTTCTTTTATAGAAAAAGAAATCAAAAGTCTTGACAATAAAGAAAAAATATATATACAATTTACAAGGACAAATTTGAATGAAGAAGAGCTTACTAAATTTTATGAGGTATGGAAGGATTTTTCTGATAGAATTATTATTAAGAAGATTGATACTTTCTGTGGGATGCTTGATAAATATAGGGTTGTGGATTTATCACCTGTAAAAAGATTCTTTTGCTATCATTTGAAAAATGATATGGTTATATTTTTTAATGGAGATGTGCCATTGTGCAGACAGGATTTTAATGGAGAGGTTATTCTTGGAAATATTAAGAAAGATGGTATAAAATCTTGCTGGGAAGAGGAAGGAAAGTATTTTATTTTACATTTTAATGGAATTTATGAACCAAAAAATAAATGTGAAAAATGTGATGAATGGTGGATTTTTAATTTTTAGAGGAGAAAAATATGTATAGAGTAGCATATATAAAGACTTTTTTTGACAATCTTGTTTTTCCGTATCTTGTATCAGAGGATATGGAAATTGTTAATGGTAAAAAGTATATTGTAAATACTAAGTTTGGGGAAGATATTGGGCTTGCTATGTCTGGAGTAAAATATATTAGCATTGAACAATTTCCACTTAAGAAACCCCATCCCCATGTATCGGAAGAAGTTGATTTAAGTAATCTAAATCATCATGATGTTCAGAATGATCTTGCAGAACTAAAAAAGATTATTAAGGATGAACATAGTGCCGATACACTTGTCGCAGAAGAAGGAATAGAAAAGAAAATAGAGAATTTCAAGGTTTTAAGAGAAGCTAAAGATGAAGAAATTAAAAGCTGGGAAAAACTTAATGAAGGTAAAGAAAAAGCCTTTCAGGATACTTTAAAATTAATTAAAGAGATGCAGTTACCTATGAGGCTTATCAGTGTTTATTTTATGTTGGAAAAAAAGAAAGTTATTTTCAATTTTACTGCTGAGAATAGGGTTGATTTCAGAGAGCTTGTGAAAAAACTTGCATCAATTTACAAGACAAGAATTGAAATGCGTCAGATAGGGGTTAGAGATGCTTCAAAGATAATAGAAAATTATGGAGTGTGTGGCTTAAAAACTTGTTGTACAAGATCAAATTGTCATATAAACTCTATCTACTTAAAGATGGCAAAGGATCAGGGTTTTTTAGTCAATTCGAGTAAACTTACGGGAGTATGTGGCAGACTTATCTGTTGTCTTGCCTATGAGGCAGATTTTTATGCTACTGAAAGAGAAAAATATCCACCTGTTAATTCTATAATAAGAGATGGGGGAAAAACTTATCATGTTGTTTCCAGTAATTTAATAACTACAGATGTTTATGGAGAAGATGAGAATAGACATCTGAAAAAATTTAAACTAAGTAACTTGAAGTTAGTTTCTAAAAATGACACAGAGACAATATACGAAAATAATAATGGAGAGTTAAATGCCTTATGATCATCATTTGATTAAAAAGGCGAAAGAAAAAGGAGTTTTTGAGGATAATGTATTTGATCCAAAAGCACTTCAATTAACTGAAGAAGAAAAAAGAAAATTACAATCCAATCTTGAGAGGATTTCTCAGGATGCAAAGTTAACAGGGGGTGACTATAGTATAAAAGAAGAAAGTGAAAGAAAGCCGTCGGTTGAAGTAAAACTTTCATTTATTGAAAAGGTCTGGGCTTTTTTGCTGTCTTTTTTGGGTATATTATCTATTTCTGAGTATAAGATTAGAAAATCTTTACATTTTGTTATAAAAGAGTTGGCTAAAATAAAGCCTCCCATATTTCTTCCACATTCTAAAAAGTTAACTCCATTTTTTGCTTTGAGGATATATAACTTATATACTATGCTTGGTATATTAAGGAAATTAATAAATGAAACATTAAACTCACAGGAATGGGCTTCAACCACTCAACTAAAAAAATCTGGAGTAGAACTTTTCTTTGAAAAACTCTGTGAAGTCAATTCTAATGTCATTGATGAAAAATTTTCTTACCAGAATATTCAGAAAGTCTTAAATGAGTATGGAAATATAAAAAGCACATGGGAAGGTATCGAAGAAGCAATATCAAAACATTTTGAATCATTTTCAAGAGAAGCAGTTGAAAATGCGAATACTCTATATACTAATTTTATATATTTAAAAAGGCTTGCAGAATATGATTTTGTTAGTTTACTTAGAAGGTTTGATCCAGATTTTAGTTTAAAAACAACACCTAATTTTACCGAAGTTGCTGCTGAGGCATTATTGCCTTATCTTGTAGAACTCGAAAGCATATTTATTCAAATAGATTTTTCATTAAATAATTTTGAGATATTAAAGAAACTTTTGGAAGTAAAAAAATTTATGAATATCGAAGATGAAGTGGAAGAGGAAAATCTTGAAGAGGAAATTATACAACTTTTGACAAATTTAAAAAATATATCATATGAGCGGAGTTTTACAAATATAATAAAAATTTTGAAAAAAGATCCAGCATATTCGGCTTCTGTACTTTTTACAAGGTTTGATTTGTTTAAAATTTATTGTGATACTTTTTATAAAAGAATTAAATATATCACAGATTCATGCTTTAAAGATAGAAAATCAAAAGAGATTGAAACTTATGTTAATAAAGTATTCAAAAATATTGAATGGGTTGGTATATATAATAATGAAGTATCAGACCTGCTTGAAGGCAGAGGTTTTGGTAGTTTCGAGTATGTTTATCATATTGCGACAATCAATACATTTTTGACTGATTATTTTAATAATAGTATAAAGAGTTTTTTAAGCCTTGTTTTATTAAGTGGATTTTTCCTTGATAAATTTTTTCAAAAAACGCTATCAGATTTAACATACGATCTTGAAAAATTTGAAGAAAAGTTTAATGATTTTTATAGGGAAATGCAAAAAGAGGGAGGAACGGCTAAAAAGGTACTTGGTTACCTTGAGAGAAGAGATATTACAAGTGATATAAAGAAAACAATAGAAAGACTTATAACATCTATAAATAGTAATGCAAAAGAATTATTTTCAGAATTTTCAAATATATTTTTTATTTTACATGATTGTATTGAAAAATTAAGAAAGGATGTTGAATTGCACCCTCCGAAATATTTAAGAAACATTAGATCAATTGGTGGGACAAAAAATACAAAGATAATTACTTCTCTTATAGAAGATAATGAAAAACTAAAGGATTTAAAAGAAGTTGTATCATTTTTAAGAGATTAACATGGCAAATGCGATTTTGGTAGCGGTTAGAAGTCCGTTTAAAACTCACCAGAGTGTTTTAGATTCTTTAAGTGAATTAGAAGAACTTGCTAAAACAATAGATTTTGTAGTGGCTGGTAAATTGATTCAAACAAGAAAGGATCCTGATCCAAAATACTATATTGGTTATGGTAAACTTAAAGAAATAAAACAGAATTTTAGTGGTGTGAAAGAAAGTGAAACATTTATTATATTTAACAATGAAATATCACCAGTTCAGGCAAGGAATATAGAGAAAGAAACAAAATTTAAAGTAATGACAAGGACAGAGGTGATATTAGAAATATTTTCAAGACATGCAAAGACTCAGACTGCAAGGATTCAAGTTGATATGGCAAAGTTAGAGTATTCACTTTCAAGGATAGCAGGAAAAGGTATTGAACTGTCAAGACTTGGAGGAGGGATAGGGACAAGAGGTCCAGGAGAACAAAAACTTGAACTTGAAAGAAGAGAAATAAGAAAAAAGATTAAACTATTAAGAGAAAAGCTAAAGTTAATAGAAAGAGAAAAGGAAACCCAGAGAAAGAAAAGAATAAAAAATACTTTTAAAATCGCAATAGTTGGTTATACAAATGCTGGAAAATCATC
>FWPV01003321.1_pt1 | contig 36875 bp, 33 predicted proteins | sample 2228371 | NCBI WGS metagenome assembly FWPV01 (sample SAMEA103939776, study PRJEB20133) | metagenome | reverse complement strand
CAATTTCTCTGTAAAAACTGGGGGGCAAAGCTTGAATTGTGAATTAAACGACGTGACATTACAGCATTAATCACTAATCAAGGTTTGACTTTAGGCCCCAGGCCAAACAGAAACCGTTTATGCCATCACGAGCCTGACACCCCAAAAAGCCGATCCCCAAAGACTCCTCGACCTCGCCAGAGGACATTGGAGTATCGAAAATAAAAACCACTACGTCAGGGATTTTACCTTTTACCCTGAATTTGACGAATCCGTGCCTTTTACGTTGACACCATTGTTTTCTTATTGTATTTGTCTATCAATGCTAAATCAATTTTGTTAAGAAATTGCGGGCAGGGCTTAAACTAAAGGGAGGAAATGTCGTATGAAAAAATTTGGGTTTTTCATCTGTTTGATCTGCATGGGTATGCTTGTGGGTTGCGCCAGCGCACCTTATGGTCCGGGAGTTCTATACACAGAATACAAAGTCCCCGGCTCATCCCCGGATGATGCCAGCGGACTTCAGCCGGGTTCTAAGGTGGGTATTTCGGAAGTGGAAAACTACCTTGGCTTGATTTCAACCGGAGATGCCAGCATCGCTGCTGCGGCCAAAAACGGCGGCATTAAAAGTGTAAAAACAGTCGATGTTCAGTTTAAGAATATTTTGGGCCTTTATAGCAAAACCACAACAACCGTTACGGGAGATTAATATACTACAATTATCGCCCTGCTTGCCGTGCAAAAGGAGCTGTTGGCTTTTTAACGTGTTGACAGCTCCTTTTATTATTTAAAAAATCAATTAAAACGGATGACCGACCATTAAATAAAAATGATTACCTCCCGCGTCAAGGCGACGATCCACAACATCCAATTCTGCCTTGGACCACTTCCATTGAAATCCCACCGACAAATTTTTTGAAACAATATAATAAACGCCGGCGCCGGCCCACGCGCCGACCCCTAAATTGTATTCATCGTCGCGCGCGCGATCCACATACATATTGATGGTATAAATACCCCCGGACACAAACGGCGCCATGCAAAAAAACACAGGTTTAAAAAGTTTTTTTGCGCCGATATACATTTCTGAAGCAAAAACATCCACATCCCTGTTTTCCGGTTTATTGCCTACATTTTTTGAACTTCGTGAATCCGCATATGAAAAAAGATACTCAAACGCAATACTCACCGGCCAGGCGTGGCTTTTCACATCACAAACCACGCCGGTTTCCATCCGGTTGTCCATAGCCAAAACCCTTGAAAAATCATCTGAACAATTTAAAAATCCAAGGGCGAAATTGACGTTTCCAGTTGCATTTTCACTATAGCCCGCGCTAGGGATCAAAATAAGAAACAATAAAATAAAGAAAGCTATCGGTCTATTCATGATGGAAGTCATTTGGCAAGAAACCCGCCAAAATTGCGGAAAAGGTTGATTGAAGACAACGTCATTGTCTGAGTATCTGCGGGATGATTTTTTCAAGCTGGACCTGCATGAAAAAGCCGTTGCCGTCCGGCGCCATCAGGGCGATGAAATGATATTCGCCGGCGGATATCATCAGGATAATGCCTTTTTCAGTATGCGCTGTAAAACCTGTGCACCGTTGAAAACCCTGCCGGTCTGAAACACCGCTGCATTGATTAAAAATTCTCGTAAAATCCGAAGAGAATGCGGCAAAATCAACGGCGTCCTGTGTAAAATCTGAAGCAATGACACGACCGTTTTTGCTTAACACCGCCATGCCCTGATATCCTTTGATGGTTTTTAAAACCCCCGAATATTTTTTAACCGCGCTTTCCAGGCGGGCGACCAGAACCGGATCCAAGGGGAGCTCTTGAATCGCATCATCGGGCGGAATTGTTTCCGACACGCAGGTCACCGGCGGAATCTCGGGGGCCATGGTTTTTCTTTCCCAGGTTGCCCCGATCCGGGTCATCAATGCAATGCCCATCAGATCTTCTTTTTTGTTTGAAGGCAATCTGGAAATGGAAATTTTACAGTGGGTCCATTGAAGCATTTCTTCCAAAGCCGCTTCACCGATTTTGGCCTCGCAATGGGCTTCAATCAAACACCCCCTTAAAAAATACATGCGGCCCCTGTTTTTTTTATCGCTCCGCACATCCATCTGGCAGGATTTTTTAAAGGCGTCCATCAAGGGAAGAAAGTTTCGCATGCGCATTCCGGATTCCATGGCGCCTTTTTGCTTAAGGTTCAGGCAGTGTTCCGCCAATGCCGCCGCCGCATTCCCATCCACAGGCCTTTCCATAAATTCCAGAACATGGTCCTGGCCGACCGGCGGGATAAACCAGGGACGGGGATGCCCCGCATCCATCATGGCGATACAGGGAATGGCCGGAAACGCCCTTGTCATATAGGCCAGAAGTTCAATCCCGTCAAAATCAGGCAGATGAAACCCGCACATCAGAAGCGATACTGGCTGATTGTTGAGGATATCCACGGCGGTTTTGGAATCAAAAGCGGTCAATACTTCAAATCGTAGGCGCTGATGGAGGGTTTCTGCAAGATCTAAAACCATCCTTTTATCACTGTCTACAATCAATAGGCTGTCCATGACATCAACGCCTTACCACGCAAGATTTATAAAAAATAGGATATGATTTAGCTACATATCAGCAAACAACCCCTGAGTCAATTTGGATATACTTGGTGTTTTTAAAAGACGATCGCGTGTTTGTTTGAATAAAACGTTTATCCGTTCTTTAAAAAACCCATGAAAGCATCGGATGCTGGTCACCCCTGGACCTGGCCTGGAGATTACACGGAAATGGATCCTTTGCGGAAATCGGTTCTGCCGATGAATGCATTGATGAGGACCGGGGTGTTGTTTTGCGCATCTGTTTTTGCGCGCTTTAAAACTTTTTCGATCTTGTTTGAATCTTCCAGCAGATATCCCCTTGCATCCAAAGCATCGGCCATGACATGATATTGATTGTATTTTAAAACAGTGCCCACATCATCTCCTAATATCACCGTTTGCTCCCGGGCAATTTGAGTCCATCCCGCGTCATTGCCGATGACCGTGATAATGGGAAGACCATGGCGCACAAAAGTGTCCTGCTCCATCAGTCCATATCCTGCGGCGCCGTCTCCATACAACAACCACACTTCGGCCCGGGGCCGCGCCAGCTTGGCGGCAATGGCAAAGCCCGCACCCACGCCCAGGGTGCCGAAAGGGCCGGGATCCAGCCATGAGAGAGGACGCCGAGGCTTTATGATATAGGACGCTGTGGCCACAAAATCTCCGCCATCGCCCACCAGAATACTGTCGTCATCTACGGCGTTGTTTATTTTTTCGCACAGGTGCAGCGGATTGATATAAGGAGTGGCCATGGCCGCAACCGCATGGATTTGTTGATTTTTTTCAGATTCTCGCTGGCGTAACCGCTCCATCCAGACCGAAAAACGGTGGGGATCCGCCTTGCCGGCGGCGGTCAACTCCATCAAAAACAGGCAGGGATCGGCCCATACCGCCAGATCCGGTTTCTTGTTTTTTTTCAAATCTTCTTTGCTGCGGTTGATATTGATAAAAAATGCCTTGGGATTAATAGCCCGGCCGTAATCCAACCGAAAATCACAAGGCATGCCGGCCAATATCACCAAATCCGCTTCCTTTAACGCTAAGGACCGGTGATGCCGAAATAAAAGGGGATGATCCGCGCCCAGCAACCCCCGCGCCATGCCGGTGACATAGACCGGAACACCGAAACTTTGAATCTGACAGGATAATGAATGAATTTTATCCGGCAGCAAGGCGACTTGACTGCCCACCACCATCACCGGCGCTTGGGCCTGATGCAATCGCCGCAAAATCAACGCCGCCTGTTTCGGATGGGATAAAACTGGCTGTTGAGATGACTGAGCCGCCGTCTCAGGCGTTGTGCCCGAACAGGCAAACAGTTTATCCACATGGCGGCTAAGATACCATTTCACCGCCTTCTCAGAATACGAGAACGCCTGGCCGGATTTCCGCAGATACCATTCCTGCACCAACGACTTATCATAAAGTAGATCCAAGGGACATTCGATGAACACCGGCCCCGGCACGCCCGATGGGGCCACGGCAAACGCTTCCTGAAGGACCGGAACAATATCGCAATCCCGAGAAAAAGAAACTGCCCATTTGACCAGGGGTTTTACCAATTGGACATGATCCATATCTTGGAGGGCGCCCCGGCCTTTGAGCATCGTGGGCGGTGCCCCGGCCAAAAGAATCAAGGGGGATTGGGCCATTTGTGCGTTTTTTACGGCAGTGAGGGCGTTGGTGACGCCCGGTCCGGCGGTCACGGCGGCTACGCCGGGGACGCCGGTGAGCCGAGACATGGCATCTGCGGCAAATACAGCCGTGGCTTCCTGCCGCACATCAATCACCCGTATGCCGTGCTGTTTTGCAGCCACAAGAATGGGGGAGATATGTCCGCCGCACAGGGTAAACAGAAATCGGACGCCTTGATTTTTCAAGACCTGAGCAATGGTTTGGCCGCCGTTCATGGATATTGGTTTCCTTATCAAATACAGTTAAGAAACAGATGATGGGTTTGTCCCGGATGTATTGGTAAAGGCCTGGGGATTCATGCGCCAGGTGATAAAGGGGGAGAGCACATACAGCAGCATCTGGCAAAAAACCAAATAGCCGAACCACGGGGTAAAGACCAGGGTGAGGATCAACGCCAGATTAATCATGGTAAACCAGGGATTGCGATCCATGAAGCGGCCGATATGAAGATATTTCACCGGATAGAGATTCATTAAAAAAGCAGTAAACAGCATCTGGCCGAATGAAAAATACGAAACCATGCGGATCCATTCCGGCGGGTTTTCCGGCTGACAAATGATCAGCAAGGGCGCGGTGACGAATAAAGCGGCCGCAGGCGTGGGCATTCCTTTGAAAAACCCCGGAATGGGATGCCTGTCCAAGGTAAAATAAGCCAACCGCGCAAAACCCGCTACTGCATAAATGACCACTGCAATCCATAAAGGAAACGGCTGATGGGACGCCGGCAAGTGCTCCGACAAACACAGATAGCAGATCCAGGCCGGTGCCACGCAGAAGCTCAATCCATCGGCAATGTCATCCATGATGCCGCCAAAGTGGATATGGCTCCGGTCCATTATTCCGGGGATCGGCTCTGTGAGCCCCAATTTCCGGGCCATGGCGCCGTCCAATTTATCGAATACCGCCGCACCGATGAGCAGAAGATAAGATTCGGTCATTTTAGACTGATAGGCAAAAAAAACCGCCAGCAGGCCCATCATGGCGTTCATGACAGTGAGGGCATTGGGGAAAACCGACAAAATCCGGCGCCTGAGCACGATATCCCCCAGGCAGAGATCATCCAGGCAATAGGTGCCGTATTTGCGACAGTAGCCGGCAATGGACCCGAAATTGATGATGACAAAAATAATCTCAATAATAAACAAGTGGTGCAGGGTCAGATTCCCCAACCGGGAAAGAAGATCATGGACAAATGACGGATCGCCTTGGGGTTCGATATAAAATGCATGGGCATACAGCAATACGCCCAAAGGCGCGGCCACAATGGTTCGGAGCCGGGTCAATTCCCGGAGCTCTGGTTCCTGGTTATATCGGGCCGCGAATCCGCGCATAAAATGCGCAAAATTATCGCGGATCAAAACAATGACGCACATGAGCAGCACAAACACCGCATGGAGCATCTCCTTCTTGGAGTATCCCGGGGCAAACACCACCAGCCGCCACATCATGCCCACAGCCACCAGGGGAAACACCATGGAATACACCACCTTGTCCATGAGCCGATCCGCCAGCTGGGCCAGGATGCTGTTGGGCGTAAACCGCGCCGCAAACCATCCATCAATCAGATCAAAGGCCATGGACGCAAATAAAAACAGGGTTCCGGCCGTATACAGCAGAGGGTTTTGATTCAACATGACCACCATGGCGCAAATCATTGCGGCAAACACCAGGGGCGGCCGGCCGTATACCAGGGCCAACGTGATTTTTTTACTCAGATTTCCTTGATCCGCGTGCATGGGTTTTATGACCTTGGCTTTTCACACTCCAGATTCAAAATAAACTGAATTATTTTGTTACATTTCATATCCCATTGCCACGATTTTGGCAATATGGTTTTAATATGATGAAAATCAAAAAAATTTTTTTAAACTCTGTTTCAATTTTATTGATTCGCAATAATTTATGCCGATATGATATTTTTGAACACTTTGAATTTCAATCCAAGGGAAAAAGCCGATGTCACAACAGCCTGACAAAATCATCTGCTCTATGGTCCGGGTGAGCAAATATTACGATAAAAAACCCGTTCTTCAGGATATTTCTTTATCTTATTTTTACGGCGCAAAAATCGGGGTCCTGGGATTAAACGGCTCCGGCAAATCCACCTTGTTGCGCATCATGGCCGGCGTGGAAAAGGATTTTAACGGCCAATTGACCTATGCACCGGGATATCGTGTAGGATACCTGGAACAAGAACCTGTTTTGGATGAAAACAAAACGGTCCGGCAGGTGGTGTCCGAAGGCGTCCAGGAACTTGTGGATTTGATGAATGAATATCAACAGATCAATGAAAAGTTCGCAGAGCCCATGTCCGAGGAGCAGATGAACAAACTCATCGAGCGGCAAGGAGAAGTCCAGGAAAAACTGGATGCGGCCAATGCCTGGGACTTGGATTCCCGCTTGGAAATGGCCATGGATGCCCTGCGGTGCCCGGACCCGGACACCTTGATCAAGGTGATTTCAGGCGGGGAGCGGCGGCGGGTGGCCTTGTGCCGGCTGCTGCTGAAAAAACCCGATATCCTCCTGCTGGATGAACCCACCAATCATTTGGACGCCGAGACCGTGGCCTGGCTGGAACATCATCTCCAGCAATACGAAGGGACCGTCATTGCCGTGACCCATGATCGGTATTTTTTGGACAATGTGGCGGGATGGATTCTGGAACTGGACCGCGGCCATGGCATTCCTTGGAAAGGCAATTATTCCTCCTGGCTGGCCCAAAAACAGGAACGGCTCAGACGGGAGGAAAAATCGGAAATCCATCGTCAAAAAACCTTGGAACGCGAATTGGAATGGATCCGCATGTCTCCCAAGGCCCGGCAAAGCAAATCCAAAGCCCGGATCAACGCCTATGAAAAACTCTTGTCCCAGGAAAGCGCCTCCCGGGAACGCGAACTTGAAATCTATATCCCCCCCGGGCCCCGGCTGGGAAAAGTGGTCATTGAAGCGGAAAATTTATCCAAAAGCTATGGGGACACCCTGTTGTTTGAAAATTTATCGTTTACGCTTCCGGCCGGCGGCATTGTGGGCGTCATCGGCCCCAACGGCGCGGGAAAAACCACTTTGTTCAAACTGATCACCGGCGCGGAAAAACCGGATACAGGTGTGATCCGAATCGGCGAAACCGTCAAACTCGCCCATGTGGATCAGATCCGGGAAAGCTTAGACCCCAAAAAAACCATTTGGGAAGTGATTTCCGGGGGCGAAGACGTCATCCAATTGGGCAATGCTTCGGTGAAATCCCGGGCATATGTGGCAAGATTTAATTTTACCGGAACCGATCAGCAGAAAAAAATCAGTATGCTTTCGGGCGGCGAGCGGAACCGCGTGCATTTGGCGTCTATGCTTAAGCAAGGCGCCAATGTGATCCTTTTAGACGAACCCACCAATGATCTGGATGTCAATACCCTGCGGGCGTTGGAAGAAGCCCTGGAAAATTTTGCCGGATGCGCCGTGGTCATCAGCCATGACCGGTGGTTTTTAGACCGCATCGCCACCCATATCCTTGCTTTTGAAGGCGACAGTCAAGTGGTCTGGTTTGAAGGCAATTATTCGGATTACGAAGCAGACCGAAAAAAACGACTGGGGGCCGTTGCGGATCAGCCCCACCGCATCAAATACCGACATCTGACCCGGCATTGACCGCATCGGCAACCCACCCCATCAATTTGATACAGGGTATTGTCCGGTCATTACGCCTCAATGGCTTTGAATTTATCCTTGGGCGCCCCGCATACCGGGCACTTGTCCGGCGCTTTTCGATCCGCCACATATCCGCAGACCTGGCACACATGATAGGATTCCACCTTTTCCTTGATCACGTTCATGATGGCGCGTTCATAAAGTTTGGCATGGAAACTTTCCGCGTCTCTGGCATTGCTGAACACCTGGGCGGCAACGGTCTCGCCTTCATCTTCCGCATCTTTGATAAAATCCGGATACACATTTTCACTGACGGTTTTTTCACGCTGGAATGATTTTTCCAGGTTGGTATCCGTATCCTGAACCACGATTTCCTTCATCAAATTCAAATTCCGGGTGGCATGCACCCGCTCGGCTTCGGCAATGGCGCGGAAAAGCAGCGCGATTTGGGGAATGCCTTCTTCCTGGGCCTTATCCGCATAAGCCAGAAGCCGAAAATAGGCTTTTGCTTCACCAATAAAAGCTTTGTAAACATTTTCCCGGGTCTTTTCTTTCATTTCAAAATCTCCTCCTTCACCAACATTTGACACTTGGATTAAGCAATGGATGTATCAATATATGTTTTTCCATGCAACTGTTTCAGCAAGAAATCGTGGAATTTTGTGAATGCATTTTTTGGGCGATAAACTGGCTGATTTGATGGGCATCTTCCATCTGCATCACGGCCTGCAATATGTTTTCTGCATCGGCTTTTCGAATCCGCCGAATAAACCGCTTGGCGGCTGGGATGGCTGACGGTGCCATGCTGATGCGGTCCGCGCCCATGCCGATATACAACAAAATGCAGTCCAGCCGGGAGGCGGCTTCACCGCAGATGCTCACGGGTTTTTTGCGCCTTTTGCAAATGCCGACAATATCCGAGATCATAGCGATCACCGATGGATGCAAAGCATTATATAGCCGGGCCACTTTCTGATTATTGCGGTCCACCGCCAGCAGGTATTGAATCAAATCATTGGTGCCGATACTGATAAAATCCACATAATTGAGAATATGATCCAGAATCGGCACCACACCCGGCACCTCCACCATGATCCCCAGGGAGATCCTGGGGTCAAATGGATTTTTCTGTTGAGCCAGCTTTTGTTTTTCTGCTTCCACAATTTGCACCACCTGGCGGACTTCCTCAACGCTGGTGATCATGGGAAACAAGATGCGCAACCGACCTGACGCAGAGGCGCGCAAAATGGATCGGATCTGGGTTCTGAATTCATTTTCCAGCTCAAGACTGATGCGGATGGCGCGCCATCCCAAAAACGGGTTCTCTTCCTTGGGATACTCCATATAGGATAAAAACTTATCCCCGCCCACATCAAAGGTGCGTATGGTAACGGAAAGCCCTTCTGCTTTTTCAAGGATCTTTTGATACAGGGCGGTCTGTTCTTCTTCTGTGGGAAAAGTTTTTCGCAACAAAAAAGGAAACTCCGTCCGATACAGGCCGATATGATCCGCACCGTATTTTTTCACCAGCGCCACATCCGAAAGCAACCCGATGTTTGCGCCCATATGCACCTGCACGCCGTCCAAGGTGACGGCGGGAAGATCTCTGAACGCATCCAGCTCCCGCTGATTTCTTTCATGCTGCCCCCTTCTGCGGGCGTATTTCTGGCAAATCGCATCCCCGGGATTGACAAACACCAGGCCGGATGAGCCGTCCATGATGATGTAATCGTTTTCATGCACCCGGTCGAGCAAACCTTGGACGCCGATGACCATGGGGATTTCCATGGATTTTGCCAGAATCACGGTATGGGAGGTTTTGCCGCCTTTGGCCAGGACAATGCCTTTGAGGTTGGGCTGTCGGATGGCCAACAGCTCCACAGGGGAAATATCCGCCGCAATCAGGATGGTGGGCTTGGTAAAGGCCTCATGGGAATCTGTGGATACGCCTTTGAGATGGGCCAGCACACGCCGGCCCACATCCAAAATATCCATCGCCCTTTCCTTTAAATAGGAATCCTGGTGCGCAGAAATTTTTTCCGCATATTCCAGAATCACTTTTTTCAGCGCGTATTCTGCATTGTTCCCTTTGCGAATGCGTTCCATAAGTTTGCGCCGCAGGGATTTATCTGAAAGCATGGAAAGATGAATATCGATGATGGCGGATTCCTGGCCGGACAATTCCTTGTCCCTCCGGGCAAGTTGTTTAATTTCTTCGGCGGTCTCTTTCAGGGCGGCATGGAGGCGTTTTTCTTCTGTGTCCGGATCCGAATTTTCAATCCGGTGAATCTGATCAAAATCAATATGCGCCGTCAGATATCGGGCATACCCTTCGGCCAGGCGGTCCATGACCGACTCCCCCCGCAGAAATTCATGAGTTTCAGAACCCCTTTTTGGCGTGGACCTGAAAACGGATTCAGAAGGTTCGGCAAGGACAGGCTCTTTTTTCCCGGCCATTTCAGAGAGCAACCCCATATAGGCAATCAGAGACGCCACCTGGCTGGCGATGTTCATAAACACGGGAATATCTTTCTCCCTGATACCGTCCGGCGCAATGGTTTGAACCACCAACGCACCCAATACCTTTTGATGATAAATCAGCGGAAGCCCCAAAAACGTCCGGTATTTTTCTTCCCCGCTGTTTTCATAATATTTAAACCGGGGATGGGATTGGGGATTGACAACCAATACAGGGGACATGCGCTCAATGACAAGGCCCGTCAACCCCTCGCTCACATCCATTTCAATAACACCCACGGATTTTTTGGACAGCCCCAGGGTCTCCCGAAGAATCAGACGATTGGTGGCCGGATCATACAAATAAACAGAGCACACATCGGTACGCAAGCGTTTTGAAATCAACCGGACGATGTGGGTTAATGTTTTTTCAGGATGCCGGATCTGGGCAATGGCTTTGAAAATATCGCCGATGATATCGGTTTGGACTGGTGCCATGAATTATTCCTTATATCGATGGTCTGATCGGGATTCATTTTCTTTTGCGATCAATTTGACAATGCGGCGCACATCGCATATGTTGGAGTTTACAGAATCCCCCATGATCCGCAACAGCGCCGAATGTTTCTGAACATATATCATAATAATCAAGGATCATCGCCATGTCAAAGAAAGGTTTCATTCTTGGCCTGACCCTGGGGGCGGGATTATGCCTGGCGGCGTGCGTGCTCACCGGGTTTGCCGAAACACACCCGAATACGGACATCATCCTGGCCACCACCACATCCCTGGTGGATTCTGGATTGCTGGATGTGCTGATACCGGTGTTTGAGAAACAAACAGGATTCCGTGTCAAGACCATTGCCGTGGGCACGGGCCAGGCCTTGGCCATGGGAGAAAAGGGGGAAGCCGACGTGCTCTTGACCCATTCGCCGGATTCGGAAAAAAAGCTGGTGGAAAAAGGCACGGCGATCCATTATCTTGCCGTGATGCACAATGATTTCATCGTGGTGGGCCCGGCCGAAGATCCCGCTGGTATTTCTGGGAAACCCTGCGTGGAGACCTTTGCCGCCATCGCGGCAAAAAAGGCGTTGTTTATTTCCCGGGGAGATGATTCCGGCACCCATAAAAAAGAGCTTGCCGTGTGGAAAATAAGCAAACACTCACCCGCAAAAGAGCCCTGGTATCAGGAAACCGGACAGGGAATGGGGGCCACCCTGATCATGGCATCTGAAAAAAAGGCCTATACCCTTACAGACCGGGGAACCTATCTCTCCCTGCGGGCAAACCTCAATCTTAAGGTGCTTTCCCAAGGCGATCCGTTGCTTCTCAATACTTACCATGTCATGGCGGTGAATTCGGAAAAATTCAACAAAGTAAACGCCGTGGGCGCCAAAGCCTTTGTCGAGTTCATGATAGATTCCAACACCCAGGAAATAATCGGCAATTTCGGCAAAGACAAGTTCGGCCAACCTTTATTTTTCCCGGATGCTCAAACACAAAAATGATATTTTCTTCAACCTGTAAAATATCGACGTACCGGCCTGGTTTTAACTTTGAAATTTCTTTTTCGAGATTCGAATTTTTAAATATTTTTTGATAGGCTTTATCTATGCCGATCATCATAGAAGGACTGAAAGAAGCCGCAAGACTCCTAATCACCCTGGATCCCGACGTCTTGGAGATTACCCTGCGGACCATTCAGGTGTCTGGCACAGGCACGCTTATCAGCGTGTTGATGGGCATCCCCTTGGGCGCTTTTCTGGCGTTGAATCAATTTTTCGGCCGAAGCTTTTTCATCAGCCTTGTCAATTTCGGCATGGGGCTGCCGCCGGTGGTGGTGGGACTGGCCACGTGGTTGGCATTATCCAGGTATGGGCCCTTGGGCAATCTGGGGCTTTTGTATACGCCCGAAGCCATGGTCATCGCCCAGGCAGTGATCGCCTCGCCTATTGTGGCAGGGCTGACAATGGCCGCCGTCCAATCCATAAATCCCAAACTCAGGCTCCAAATAATCGCCTTGGGCGCCACGCGGATACAATATTTGATTTTGCTGCTCTGGGAAGCGCGGTTGGGAATTCTGGCGGCGGTCATGGCTGGTTTCGGCGGCGTAATCAGCGAAGTAGGGGCCTCCATGATGGTGGGCGGAAATGTCCGGGGACATACCCGGGTTTTAACCACGGCCACGGTTCTGGAAGTTTCAAAAGGCAATTTTGAGCTTGCCGCTGCCTTGAGCATGATCCTGCTGCTGCTGACATTTTGCATCGTATGGGGATTAAGCCATCTTCAGCAACGGGGAAAACAGCCATGATCCCTTTACTGCACGCCCGGAATATACGGCTGACAGTTTCGGGCCGCACCATTGTGGATATTGATGATTTCAGCCTCCATCAGGGGGAAGTCATGGCCCTCATCGGGCCCAACGGATCCGGCAAATCCAGTCTCCTGAAAGCATTGGCATTGGTGGAACCGCCCACATCCGGCCATATTTATTTCAACGGCCGGCGCGTTTATCCCAACGGCAATATGCTTGAGGCCCGGCGCCGCATGGCATTGGTGTTCCAAGAAGCCCTGCTTTTTGACACCAGCGTTCACCGCAACATGATGATCGCCTTGCGACTCCGGGGGATAACGGGACGCACGGCTCAAAAAAGGGCCGAACACTGGCTGGATTGTTTTGGAATCCTTCATCTGGCAAAACAATCCGCCCGGAAACTGTCAGGGGGGGAGGCCCAACGCGCCAACCTTGCCCGGGCCTTTGCCCTGGCGCCGGAATTGCTTTTATTGGATGAGCCTTTTTCCGCCCTGGATTATCCCACCCGCAAATCACTTTTGCTTGAAATGGGACGGCTGTTAAAAATTATGAATATGACCGCGCTGTTTGTCACCCATGATTATACCGAGATTCCGTATCTTACAACAAAGATAAGCGTGTTGTATGAAGGAAAAATCCAAAAAACCGGCGCGCTGACGGATATTTTTGGGTCGGAGATCTTTGAAAAAAAAATCTTGACGCCATGGGAGCAATAGCCCGGGACATTTTATTTTTTCCTTCTTCTCCCCGGCATTTCTATAAAACAAAATCAGCCCAATTCCATGGAAAAAAAAATCAAACCTGCACCTTTATTTTCACGGAACATGAAAACCAAATTCCGCCGGCTTGACGAACCCGATATAAACCGCTATAAAAACACTCATGTAAAATTTTCCCCAAAAAAGCGGTTCAGTCTTTAACCCATCAAGAGAAAGGATAGATGCCATGAAATTTACCATTACCCATTCCTATGATAAAGACACTGAAACGGTTTTTAAGGTGCTTACGGATAAGACTTATTTAGAAAAAAAATTTGAAGCCACCGGGGCCAAAAACATCCAGATTCTGGAATGCCGCCAGACCGGAGGTGGGTTTGTGATCCGACGGCAAATGGATATTCCTGCCAATCCACCGGAATTGTTAAAAAAATTTGTAAAATCCATGAACACCATTGTCGCCAAGGATACCTGGAAATCCTTTGATCAAGAAGTCAAAACCGGGGTGTTTGAACTGGATATCAAAGGCGTTCCCATCAGCATGACCGGCACCATCACGTTAAAACCCACACAAAAAGGATGCGATTACATCATTGAATTTGACGCCAAGTGCAGTATTCCGCTGGTGGGGGCAAAGCTTTTGGCGCTTGCGGAAAACGACACCCGGGCCAATCAGAAGCTCGATTATGAGTTTACCAAAAAATACCTGGCAGCTTTATAGTTCCATTTCGGATTCAAGCTTTATTATCGCATGGGTCTTATCCTGAGCAATTCTGTAAAGGACTCGTAGTCATATCCATTCAAGAAAACCGAACACAAGGCCGGGATAGAATATGAATACGAGGACAAAACCTGATTTTTGTCATCTATCGCAAAACTGGATCGAAATTTTTTTATGATTCAAAATCCGGGGAAAAACAACCCCATTCCAGAAGGGGAAAATGAAACACCTTTTTGGAAAAACACCCTGGCCATTGCCCTGATCATCATCTCTGGCATCTGCATCTATTCCAATACCTTTTATAACCCCTTTGTCTTTGACGACATTAATTTCATCACCCAGAACAACCCCCATCTGCACATGACCCAATGGTCTTGGCCTCAGATCAAAAAAGCTTTGTTTGAGGCCCAGCCCTCCCATCGGTTTCTGCCCAAACTCAGTTTTGCATTGAATTATTATTTCGGAAAAGAAAACCCTTGGGGATTTCACTTGGTGAATATGATCCTCCATATGGGCGTGGCCATGACGTTGTTTGCGTTTGTCCAAACCATGTTGCAACTCCCTGTATCCCTTCAGGCCCCGTGGGGGATACGGGATTTGCAATCCATCCGGCTGATTTCATTATCAACCGCCCTGATATGGATGGCCCATCCCATCCAGACCAATGCGGTGACGTATATGTGTCAACGCATGACCAGCATGGCGGCCTTGTTTTATCTTTTGTCCATGACGGCCTATGTCAAAGCCCGGATGGCCGGTATCCAGCATCATCGGAAAAAAGCATGGGCTTATTGGACGGCATGCGCTGGATTCGGCGTGTGCGCCGTGGCCAGCAAGGAAAACGCCGGCATGCTGCCGGTGATGATCCTGCTTGTGGAGTGGTATTTTTTTCAAGATTTAAAAAATATCCGCCCACATGGCTTTCTGCCCGCGTTATTGATGGCCGGGACGGCAATTTCCGCCATCGCTTTATGGTATTTGGGAGAAAATCCCCTACAGCGCATTGCGGACTCCTATGCCAACCGCGAATTTACACTTTCCCAGCGGGTGATGACCCAATGGCGCGTCATTGGCTATTATTTGAGTTTGATGATTGCACCGGATCCGAATCGGTTTCATCTGGATCATGATTATCCATTGTCTTTGGGATGGGGACATCCGCCATCCACCGTATTTTGCTTTTTGATGATGGTTTCCATGGTCGCCGCCGGCATCCATCTGGCAAAGCGCCGGCGATGGTTTTCTTTTTGTATTTTCTGGTGTCTGGGCAACCTGGTCATTGAGTCATCAATCATCGGCATTGAAATCATATTTGAACACCGCATGTATCTGCCCTCCATGATGCTCTGTTTTTTCATGGCGCTCATTGTATTCCGGCGGATGCAATCATCCGTCAAAGCGTTTTGGATGCTGGCCATGCTGGCGGCGACATTATCCATTGCTTCTTATCAACGAAATCTCATCTGGCAGGACGATGTATCGTTTTGGGCGGACAATGCCGTTAAATCCCCGGGCAAAGCCCGTCCCTATCAAAATCTGGCCTATTCTTACCAGCGCAAGGGCAATTTCGATCAGGCCATTGTTCATTATGAAAAATCCCTTCAAATCGCCCCTCACCCTGTGGCGTATTTCAATCTGGGGCTGGCCTATAAAGAAACATCCGATCCCTTGGATGCAGTGGACGCTTTTTTTAATGCATTAAAAATGGGATATGACACCCCTAAGGTCCATGACAACCTGGCCCAGTGCCTGACCTTCATTGGAGAATTGGATGAAGCCCTCCTGCACTTTCAGAAAGCCATCCAGCTGGCTCCCAACAATACCGTCACCCGAATAAATTTTGAAAAACTGCAACATCTTCTCAAATCATGCGGCAATGCCATGGCCTGCGTGCGCATCCTGGCAGACCAGCAGCCGGACAATCTTGCTCTATCCTTTAAACTGGCCGCCTTAACCGAACGAAATGGAAATACCGCCGAAGCCAAAGCCATTTATGAAAGCATCCTGGCCCGGCTGAGCCGGCACACCGGCCGTAAACTTCATCGGCTTACCCTCAACCGCCTGGCCATGCGGTACGCCGCGGATGGCGACATCCCCCGCGCCCTTGAATTATTTCAAAAAGGCGTGGATTTAACCCCGAATCATCCGTATTTTTATTATCAGATCGCCGCCCTGTATGCCGGCATGGATGACAGCGCGTCCGCCCTCCATTGGCTTAAGGCTTCTGTCCGCCGAGGGTTTGACGGCTGGCGCCAAATCGATCATGACAGCCGCTGGGAGAAAATAAAAAATTCAAAACAATTCCAAGATATTAAAAATAAAAGCGCAGATGTCTGGAAACAACGCTGAGGTTTTTGCGACAGGGACCTTCATGGCCGCAACATCCTCCATAAAATCTGTTGAATTTTTTTTTTTGTTCATCTAAATGAGGTATCAAATGCCACCATACGCATGGGCACATGATTCAAAATATGTATTAAGGAGGGCTGTGATAATGGGAAAAGGCGATCTACGCACCCGGCGGGGGAAAATTTTTCGGGGCACCCATGGGAAAACCCGCCCCAAAAAGAAAAAAATTAAAACCAAAGCTGAATAATTTAAATTTTCTATTGAATTTTAAAAAATAATATGAAAATGCAATAACCAGCGCAGTCGAGCCAGGATTTAGTTGTGAACATCTCATAACTACCCCCTCTCCGGGCTCGACTGCGTTTTTTTCTGTCGCAATTTTCCGGCCGAAACTCCCAGGATCAGGAAGGGGATCGTTGTCATCCTCATTGACGGTTTTTCCCATATAAAAACATGCCCATGGATCTTCTTTTCAAAGGATTTCATCCATTCCATCAGATCCTGATCCCGCGCATGGCAATACAACCGCTGATCCATTGTTCTTTGCCCGATTTTGTCTATCCCAACGTTGTTGGACCGCATTTTATTATTTCAAGGTGCATATCAGTATGATATATCTTCCAGAAATGGAAGCTCTTGCGGGAAAAAATTTTATTTAACACACTATCAAAAAGGGATTCTATCATGATCTGGGAACTTAAAAAGAAATTATACCGCGCAAAGCAAAAAGTGATGAAAATCGCAGCGATTGTATTGCCCATTCCTGAACCTGAACTCTTGACCGGGCCCGGAAGCGTCAAAAAATTGGCGCAAAAAATCAGGGAAAAAGGGGTCAAGCACGTTCTGGTGGTCACCGATAAAATATTAATGGATTTGAAACTTCCCGCCGGACTATTACAATCCCTCAAAGAACAGGGGATTGCGTATACAGTTTTTGACGAGGTTCAACCCAACCCCACCATTGACAATGTGGAAAAAGGAAGGACGGTTTATAAAACCCATCACTGCGACGGCCTTGTGGCCTTTGGGGGTGGATCACCCATGGACTGCGCCAAAGTCATCGGCGCCAGAATCGCCAACCCGTTTTTCAGCGTGCGGTGCATGAAAGGCCTGTTTAAGGTGATATTGCCCATCCCCCCCCTGTTCTGCGTGCCCACCACCGCCGGCACCGGGTCTGAAACCACCGTGGCTGCGGTTATTACGGATCCAGCCACCCATGAAAAATTCGCCATTAATGATTTAAAGCTTATTCCCAAAGTCGCTGTTCTGGATCCGGAACTCATGGTGGGCCTGCCGCCCCACATCACATCCACCACCGGCATGGACGCCCTCACCCATGCGGTGGAAGCCTATATCGGGTTAAACGGCACACCATTTACCGATGAAAAAGCCGAAAAAGCCACCCGGCTGATTTTTGAAAACCTGGAAAAAGCCTATCAAAACGGTGCTGACCTGGAGGCCCGCGCCAACATGGCCCTGGCGTCTTATTATGCCGGCGCGGCGTTCACCCGGGCCTACGTCGGATATGTCCATGCCATTGCCCATAATCTGGGCGGGCTCTATGGCGTGCCCCATGGACTGGCCAATGCGGTAATTCTTCCCTATGTACTTGAGTTTTGTCGCAAAGGCGCTGAAAAAAAATTAGCGGCCCTGGCCGTTGCCGGTGGTATTGGCAAAAAAGGAGAGCCTGTGGAAGACCTCTCCCGACGGTTTATTGAAAAAATCAAAACCATGAACAAAAATATGAAAATCCCCACATCCATCCAGGAGCTGCAGAAAAAAGACATTCCATTGATTGCCCGACGGGCATTGGACGAAGCCCATCCGGATTATCCCGTGCCTGTAATCATGACTCGTGAAGAATGCGAGGCCCTGGTTCGGAAATTGCTGCCCTGAGAATTTTTGCAGAAATAAGACCTCGGCAATGAAAAAAATATGGCATCTTGTCCGCAAAGAACTCTTCCAAGTGGCCCGGGATCCCAACATGCTGCGGGTGATCTTTGTGGTGCCCATGATCCAGCTGCTGGTGCTGGGGTATGCCATCACCACGGACATCAAAAATCTGGATATCCTGATCTGTGATCAGGACGGGTCGGCCATCAGCCGGGATTTAATCAAACGGTTTTCCCATACGGAATATTTTACGCAGGTCAATCTGCCTTGCGCTGTTGGTGATGTGGAAAAACATCTTTTTGCCGGTCATGCGGTGATTGCCTTGGTCATCCCCAGGCATTTCGGCAAGGACTTAGAAACCATGCGGCAGCCTGAAATCCAAATCCTGTTGGACGGCCAGAACTCCAACACCAGTGCGGTTGCCCTGGGATATTGCAACCGGATCCTGCTTCAGTTCATGCAGGACTACATGGCCAACATCTCAGAGCGCAATTCGGCTTTTACCCGATCGGTCCGATGGATCGAGCCGGTGAGCCGGGCCTGGTACAATCCGGAATTAAAAAGCGTCTATTATATGATTCCCGGCATCATCTCCATATTGCTCACCATCATCACCATGCTGCTCACCAGCTTAGCCATTGTCAAAGAAAAGGAAATCGGCACATTGGAGCAGCTCATGGTCACGCCGCTCACTTCGGCCCAGATCATTGCGGGCAAAACCATCCCGTTTGCTATTTTGGGATTTATTGAAATGAGCGTGGCCATGACATTCGGCGTGCTATGGTTTAAAGTGCCCATTATGGGCAGCCTGCCGGTGCTGGGCCTGCTGGCCGCCACTTTTATCCTCACCACGCTGGGACTGGGAATTTTCATCTCCACCATGGTTAGCACCCAGCAGCAGGCCTTGTTTTTATCCTGGTTTTTTCTGGTCACGTTTATTTTGCTGTCCGGGTTTTTCTATCCCATTGAGAACATGCCACGATGGTGTCAAATCATCACCTATGCAGACCCCTTGAGATATTTCATCGAAATTTTGCGAGAATTGTTTTTAAAAGGCGCGGGCCTAAACGTGCTCTGGCCCGAGATGTTGTCTTTGCTGGCATTCGGCGGCATTATTTTCACCCTGGCCACCTTGCGGTTCCATAAACGGATGGCGTAAATGACACATCATTATTAAATGGATTGATAACGTGTATCTGATCGTCATTTTAATTAGTTTAATATGCATCACGGTCTGGGCCCTGCTGATTTTAAATAAGCCGAAAAAATCCGAAAAAACACGGCAGGAAACATCACAGGGCGATAAACAGTTTATTTTTTCAAGCGACAGGCCGTATATTGCATCCCGGAATCGATCAAAACCCAAGGGCGTTGATCCTATAAAGCCACGGCCGGAAACCCAAACAACAAAACCGCCAGCAACACCCAACGTCCCGCCGTTTATAAAAAAATCACCCCCAAATACCGGCGCAACAAATTCTAATTCCCCGAAAAAAACGGTTCCCCCGGCCGATGAAGACGGCCTTGATTTTGATCATCTATCTGAATTGATTGATGATTTTTTCAAGGAAGAAAAAGATTCAAAAAATTTTCCCTAAATAAATCAAAGACTTTAAAAAACTTCTTTTTCAAAAAATCCGATAGAAGCTGGTTTTTTGCTTGACAAGATTTCTTTTCCTGATTAAAAACCGACTGAGCGCTCAGTTAGTATTTAAAAATGAATATACGAATATGAAAAAAAAAGACGCCATCCTCCATGCAGCCACCCGGTTATTTTCCATAAAGGGGTTTAAGGACACCCATATGGCCGAAATATCCAAATTAACCGGCGTTGCCGAAGGGACGATTTTTTATCATTTTAAAAGCAAAGAGGAGCTTTTTTTAACGATTTTAAATGAATTCAAGGAAAACATTCTCAATGAATTTGAGAAGTTCAATCAAGAAAACATGTTTGACACCGGCCTTGCCATGGCCGAAGGCATGATTTCATTTTATCTACATATGGCCCAGTCCATGGAAGACCGGTTTCTTTTGCTCCACCGCCATGATGCGTATGAACTTTCCCAAACCAACGAACCGTGCCGCAGGCATCTGGAAGCCATATACAATTGTCTGGTGGACATGTTTGAAAACGCCATTCAAAAAGGAAAACAAGACGGGTCCATCGGGGATATCCCTACCCGGAAAATGGCCATGATTATTTTCGGAATGGCAGACGGCCTCTTAAGATTTAATACGTATGGGCTGTATGATGCCGGCACATTATACAATGAACTCATCTATGCCTGTAGACGGATTTTAACAAAATCATGAGGAATTTATGCTGGAAAAAATATTCCCATTCTTGAGTTGGTTTAAAAGCTACAACATCAGCAGTCTAAAGGCCGACCTGGTTGCCGGATTGACTGTGGCTCTGGTGCTGATTCCGCAATCCATGGCCTATGCCCAACTGGCAGGATTGCCGGCGTATTATGGTCTGTATGCGGCGTTTCTGCCCCCCATGCTGGCATCCCTGTTCGGGTCCAGCCGGCAGCTGGCCACCGGCCCCGTGGCCGTGGTGTCGCTTATGACCGCCGCCTCCCTGGCGCCCCTTGCCAAAACCGGAAGTCCCGGCTATATCGCCTATGCCATCCTTCTTGCCCTCATGGTGGGCGCGTTTCAATTTTCTCTGGGTGTGCTCCGCCTCGGCCTGGTGGTGAATTTTCTTTCCCATCCGGTGGTCAACGGGTTTACCAATGCGGCCGCCATTATCATCGCGTCTTCCCAATTATCCAAAATGTTCGGCGTGTTTGTGGATGAAGCCCCCCATCATTATGAAACCATTATCCGGGTGGTGAAAGCGGCCATTCACTATACCCACTGGCCCAGCTTGGCCATGGGTGTGTTTGCATTTATCATCATGTATACCCTGCGATGGTTGAATCCGCGAATCCCAAACGTTCTTGTGGCGGTTGTGGTCACCACCTTGATTTCTTATTTTACTGGTTTTGAACATAATATAAATATCGGCATGGATTGCATTGCCGATGCCCAGGTGCGCCAACGAATTGGGGAATTCAACCAAAAAATTTTGGAAATTGACGCGCTTTCAAAACAAAAAACCGATTTATATTTGGAACTTGCCAAAATCAAGGAAACCCAAAATATCATCCAAGAGCTGAATTTAAAGCATGAAATTGAGGTGGTATCCTATAACATAAACAAATTACATGAAGAATCCCACGATATCCGCGAAGATCTCCGAACTCTGATGTTTGCCGGCATTCCCCAGCCGGATGGCGGGTTGATGTTTTACCGACAAAAAAATCATTCAGCAGATGCCAAAACAGACGGCAGGATTTGGCGGATTAAGGTGGGGAATAATCCCATCCCCCAGGACAAAATCACCATGATGGGCGGCGGGGCTGTGGTGGGCACCATTCCCAAAGGCCTTCCGGCATTTTCCATACCCAAAATCGACTTCAAAGTAATAGGCCAACTTTTTCCATATGCAGTAATCATTTCGCTCTTGGGATTCATGGAAGCCATCTCCATTGCCAAAGCCATGGCCGCCAAAACCGGCCAGCGCCTGGACCCCAATCAGGAACTCATCGGCCAGGGCATTGCCAATGTGGTGGGTTCCATTGCTCAAAGCTATCCGGTTTCCGGATCTTTTTCCCGATCCGCGGTCAACCTTCAGGCCGGCGCTGTATCCGGATTATCCAGCGTTTTTACAAGTCTGACCGTTGTCATTGCCTTGTTGTTTTTGACCCCCTTGCTTTATCATCTTCCCCAGTCGGTGTTGGCGGCCGTCATCATGATGGCGGTCATCGGTCTGATCAATGTGTCCGGTTTTATCCATGCCTGGGAAGCCCAATGGTATGACGGCCTGATTTCCATTATTACATTCATCTGCACCCTGGCCTTTGCCCCGCATCTGGACAAAGGCATTATGGTGGGAGTGGTGCTCTCTTTAAGCGTTTTTCTATATAAAAGGATGCGGCCTTCGGTGGTTTCCCTTTCCCGGGCTGAAGACCAGGCCCTGCGGTGCGCCCGGATTTATCAGCTGAAAGAATGCAAATACATCGCCATGATCCGGTTTGACGGGCCGCTTTTTTTTGCCAATGCCAGCTACTTGGAAGATAAGATCATGGAAATCATGCGGGAGAAAAAAGAACTCAAACACATCGTGATCGTGTCCAACGGCATCAATGATATTGACGCATCCGGCGAAGAAACCTTATCCTTGTTGGTGGATCGGGTAAGAAGCGCTGGAGTTGAAATTTCGCTTTCTGGCGTCAATGAAGCGGTCATGAGCGTGTTTAAGCGCACGCATTTTCCGGAAAAAATCGGCGAGCATCATATTTTCCCGACCATGGAAAAAGCCATTGAATCCATATATGAACAGACCCATAAAGGTGAGGATGAGGGGCCCTGCCCCCTTGTCCCCGTATGCATAACCGCTTGATCCCATTATCAAAGGGGGTTGAAATGGCCATTATCAGTATTTTCAGCGGCACATTCTGCAATGAAGAGGCCCTGCTCAAAGCGCTTTCTGAAAAATCAGGCTTTTTGCTGATACGAGACAAAGACATCGTAAATGACGCAAGCAGCCGGTCGAAACTGTCCGTTTCAAAAATAGAAAAAGCCTTTTCCGCCAAAACTTCTGTTTTCAATAAATTCACCCATGAACGGGAGCGCTCCATTGCCTATCTGAAGGCAGCCCTTGCGGATGTGCTCTATAAAAACAATCTCATTATCGAGGGATTCTGCGCCCATCTGATTCCCAAGGAAATAGCCCCTATCCTGAGGGTTTGTTTCATCGCAGACATTAAATACCGGACTGCGTTGTGTGCAAAACAGCAAAACATCAGCGGCCAAGAAGCATCCAAGCTCATTCGCGCCGCGGATGAAGACCGGGCAATGTGGGTGAATGCCTTGCACCAAACCCAAGATCCCTGGAGCTCTTCTTTATATGATATTGTGGCGCCCGTGGATAAAATGACCCATGACGATATCTTAAATCTGATTTTAGACAATGCCAAAAAGGATATTTTTAGGCTCAACAAGCGCTCCCAAAAATCCTTGGATGATTTTAAACTGGCCGCAGCCGTGGAGGTGGCGCTCATCAATGAAGGCCACCCGGTGGGGGTTAAAGCCGACAAGGGCGAGGTTACCCTCACCATCAACAAACACGTGTTGCTGCTGACCCGGCTTGAGGAGGAGCTCAAATCCATCGCCGGAAAAATCCCAGGCGTCAAATCCATACAGACCAAAGTCGGGCCTGGATTTCATCAAGCAGATATTTACCGGAGATGTAATTTCGAACTTCCCACCAAAATTCTGCTGGTGGATGATGAACGGGAATTTGTCCAAACCCTTTCCGAGCGGCTCATGATCCGGGATATGGGGTCTGCTGTGGCCTATGACGGCGAGTCGGCATTGGAACTCATCAAAGAGGACGAGCCCGAAGTCATGATTCTGGATCTGCGGATGCCGGGAATTGACGGCATTGAAGTGCTCAAACGGGTCAAACAGACCAATCCCCATATTGAAGTGATTATTCTCACCGGACACGGCTCGGATGTGGATCGGGATCTGTGTTTGAGTCTCGGCGCATTCGCCTACATGCAAAAACCTGTAGACATTGATGAGTTGAGCGAAACCATCAAAAAAGCCAATGAAAAGATTCGGTTAAAGCTTGGACGGCCAAGCGGATCCTCGTGAAAACGAAGATCATGATAGGGTTCAAATTCAAATTTAGAGTGACGGAAACCGCAGATTATCAAATTCCCAACGGCGAATGTCGAAGCGGCATGTGGACTTGCGCGGTTTAAAATTCCTTGTTCGAGATTCGAAATTAAAAAAATCTGTGATGGGGTGATGCCCAAAGACATTCAGAGCGGCTTAAAACAATCTCAACTTATGGGATCCTTTACCATGCCCTCTTCACCTAATTCAATAGAGCAACAAACGCCTTTTCCAGGCCATCAGACGCACCTGATGAATTACCGGCGGATCTGGCGGACCGTGGTGTTGTTGACCGGCTGCGTTTCCTTGATCCCATTGATCTTTATCACCATTGTGGATTATCAGGTCACCCAGCACGCCATTGAGTCGGAGTTTCTGCTGCGGACCACCCGCATCATCTCCAATACCCAGCGGGCTGCATCATTTTTCCTCGCAGAACGGAAATCAGCGCTGAATTTTATCATCCGGGACAATGAGTTTGACGCGTTGGCAAACCCGGACCGGCTGCTTAACATTCTGGAAAATCTTCAGGAAAGTTTCGGCGGCGGATTTATGGATATTGGATTGATCGATTCAGACGGACTTCAGCAAAACTATATCGGCCCCTATGAACTTCATGGTAAAAATTACAGGGATCAGGACTGGTTTAGAGAGGTTATCGATCGCGGGGCTTATATCAGCGATGTGTTTATGGGGTTTCGAAAAATCCCCCATTTTGTCATTGCCGTCAAACGCGATCTGCCGGACGGCTCCTTTTATATTCTGAGGGCCGCCATCGGTATCGGGCCGTTTGAAAGCCTGCTGTCCAATTTGGAGCTCGAGGGATTGGGGGATGCATTTATGATTAATCATGAGGGGGTATTGCAGACCGCTTCCCGAAATTACGGGGAAGTGCTTTCCAAAATCCCCATACCTATACCTAATTTTTCAGATAAATCAGAAGTTTATGAGACAAAAAGCCCCGAAGACGCCCGGCTGGTCATCGGGTATCGGTTCATTGACGATTCCCCTTTTGTTCTGATGATCGTCAAAAACAAACATGAACTCATGAAGCCCTGGTTGCGGACCCGGCTTCAACTCATCGCCTTTCTCATCGCCAGCATCACCGTGATTTTAACGGTTATTTTCTGGACTGCCGGATTTATGGTGAAAAAAATCAAAATCGCGGATCAGCGCCGGGTGATGTCCCTGCATCAGGTGGAATATGCCAACAAAATGGCCTCCATCGGCCGGATGGCCGCCAATGTGGCCCATGAAATCAACAATCCCTTGGCCATCATCAATGAAAAAGCCGGCCTGATCAAAGATCTGTTTCTTTATAAAGGGGAATATTCCAAGGATGAACGCTTGATCGCACTCATAGACGCCATTTTAGCTTCGGTGAAGCGGGCCGGAACCATCACCAAAAGGCTTTTGACCTTTGCGCGCAAATTCGAGGCTTCTGTTGAGAAAATCAATTTAAGAACACTGGTCGGCGACGTGTTGAGCTTTTTTCAACGGGAAGCGGATCACCGGGACATTGTTTTTGACGTTGACATTCCGGAAAATATACCTGAAATTGAAAGCGATGTGGGAAAACTGCAGCAAATACTGGTTAACATGATCAACAACGCATTTGCCGCCATATCAGGCTCGGGAAAAATAACCGTTCAAGCCCGATTAAAAGGAATCGATCATGTTGCGTTGACCCTTGCAGACACCGGCTGCGGCATTCCCAAGGAAAATTTATACCGAATCTTTGAGCCTTTTTTTTCAACCAAAAAAGGAACCGGCGGAACCGGCCTGGGACTGTCCATTACCTACAATCTTGTCCAGGAAATCGGCGGCAAAATATCCGTTGACAGCGAAGTGGGGAAAGGAACCGCCTTTGAAATCACCCTGCCCATCCGGATCGAGGAACCCTTTTAATTAAAGGAGAGAAAATGCCCATCCAAGTTTTGCTTGTGGATGATGAAATTGAACTGGTCTCCACCTTGGCGGAACGATTGTCCATGCGGGGATTTGACGTGAAATGGGCAACCACCAGTGAAGAAGCTTTAAAAGAAGTCCAATCCCACTCCTTTGATGTGGCGGTTCTGGACTTAAAAATGCCGCGAATCTGCGGATTAAAGCTCAAAGAGAGCCTGCAGAAAAAACAACCGGCCATGAAATTTATTTTTTTAACCGGTTACGGATCAGAAGAAGATTATCGCAAAATATCCGACCAGATCGGCGAAGAATTTTATCTGGTCAAACCCGTAGATATTGAAGTGCTGATCGAAAGAATCCATGGCATCGTCAACCTGGAAAAAAAGGATAAACCCTTATGACCAACGATCCCAGCAATGCAAGCCTTCGTTTTTTCGGCAAGGTGTCGGCCTCCATCTCCCATGAAATCAAAAATGTCATGGCCATCATCAATGAAAAAGCAGGCCTGCTCAAAGATTTAACGCTGATGGCCCAGAAAGGCATGGCCTTGGATATCTTTCGCGTGCAAGCCATTGCCGATGATTTGCGGGCCCAGATCAAGCGGGGGGACGCCATTGTCAAAAATATGAACAAATTCGCCCACAGCGTGGATTACGAGATCGCCGAAGTGAATCTTACTGAAATGACAGGCTTGGTGGTCGCCCTTGCGGAGCGTCTGGCCGCCAAGCACGGGGTTACGCTCATGCCGCCTCCGCCCCAACCCGCGCTTGTCATCCGGACCCGGCCCTTTCTGCTGGAACAATTCATATGGCAATGCCTGGAACAGACCATGGAAAACCGCTCCGGCGATACCGTGGTTTATGTTGAATTGGAAAAATCAAACCATCATGTGGTCATTTATTTAAAAATGCGACATGCGCTGGAGTCGTCAAATTTTAAATCCTTATCCTGGCTGTTGGCAGCACTCAACGCAGACTTAAGCATCATGGACAACAATGCCGGACTCATGCTGACGTTTCCCAAGGATCTGGCCATTTAACATCGAAATATCAAAAATATAGACACCCAATTACAGGAGGATTCATATGCAACCCAAAGTTTTGATCGTGGATGATGAAGAAGATTTTGCCAAAACCCTTGCGGAGCGTTTGTCCATGAGGGACTACAAAGTGTCCGTGGCCTTTAACGGCAAGGCGGCCGTGGATCATGTGACCAAAGAAAAAACCGATGTGGTGATTCTGGATGTATCCATGCCCGGCATGGACGGGGTTGAAGTGCTGCGGGAAATCAAAAAATCCAAGCCGTTGACGGAAGTCATCATGCTCACCGGCCATGCCACGGTGGAAACCGCCATCGAAGGCATGAAGCTGGGCGCTTTGGATTATCTGATGAAACCCTGTGAAACAGAGGAACTCACTGAAAAAATCAATATGGCTTATAAACGCAAGGCAGATCACGAGGAACGGATTTTACAGGCCAAACTGCAGCGCATTATTTCATCCCCGAGATCCGTGTTTAACAAAGAGGATTGAATCCATCGGTTTTCAAATTTGATGCAACCATAAGTCCATGTCAATTCAGTATGTTGGATATTTATCCAACGATGATCCGCTCTATAGATATTTTGCAAGCGATATCGTTCCCCAGATGGGGTTTTCCCTATCGGATGCAGCCTGGCGGGTGTTTCGGTTTCACGGCGCCAGGGACGTCTATCTTTATGAGGAAAAACACCGGGGCATCCGGTTGGTAGGCAAATTTTTCAAGGCACAGGACAGGTCCCTTGCCCGGCGGATCGGGGAAACCGAATTCAACAATCTGCTTTATTTAAGAAGCATCGGGTTTTCGGCCGGACCCCACTACGTGGTTCGGCCGTTTGGTTTCAACGCAGATATTGATAATGTATTGGTGACCGAATATCTTGAGGGCGAAAGCTTCAGCAAACGCATCACCCGGGCCTTATCCCAGGGCCGCCAGCATCGCCTTTTCCGGAAACTGACCGGCCTGGGGTATTTTTTCGCCGCTCTGCACAATAAAACAGCCGCAGAGCAGCCTGTTAATTTCAACGAACCCCTGGGCATGGCAGACCGGTTTCTGGAAACCCTTATGCATCGTTGGAAAATGGCCTTCTTAGATGTTGATAAGATCTATCATCAGATTTCCAGATGGCGGAATCGTGCCTGCATGTGGGAGGATTGCGCCGTGCTGGTGCATGGAGACGCCACCCCTTCCAATATCCTTTTCGGCCAGGGCCTGGATGTGATGGTCATTGATCTTGAGCGGATGAAACGGGCGGATCGGGTGTTTGATCTGGGCCGTATCTGCGGGGAGTTAAAGCATTTCTTTTTCCGGCACACGGGCGACCCCTGGGCGGCGGAGCCTTATATCGGGCATTTTCTCTGGGAATATGCCTGCCATTTTCCGGACCGGGACGCGGCCTTCCGGGCCATCACCCGCCGGCTTCCTTTTTACATGGCCCTTACGCTGCTGCGCATTGCCCGGAATGCCTGGATCGATCATGACTACCGGCAACGGCTGATCCATGAAGCCAGACAGGTTTTAAAGGCGGATATATGAAAATTGAGGGCATTCTTTTTGATGTCAACGGTACGCTCACGGATATTCATACAGATGAGGGATACGAAGAAATCTATCGGGCCATCAGCCATTTTCTGACCTACCATGAAATTTACATGAACCGTTGGGCGGTCAGGGACGCCTATTTCCGGATCATGGACGAACAGCGCAAGGTCAGCGGGGAAAAATATCCAGAATTTGATGCAGTGGCGCTCTGGGAAACGTTTTTGCGGCAATATCTGCCCCCATCACACCGAAAAATCAAAATCCCCGATTCCCTGCCGCGGTTTCTGGCCCAGATGTACCGGGGGATTTCCCGGTTCAGGCTGAGGCTCTATCCCCAGGTCAAGGAGGTGTTGGAGGAACTCCGGCCCCATTATAAAATGGGTGTGGTGTCGGATGGACAAAGCGCCTGGGCGGTTCCGGAACTCCGGGCCATGGGCATAGACCGTTATTTCCATCCCATTATTGTTTCTGGTGATTTTGGATACCGCAAGCCGGACCAGCGGCTGTTTCACGCCGCCCTGTCGAAAATGAAGTTGACCCCGAAGCAGGTGATTTTTGTGGGCAACGATATGTACCGTGATGTTTACGCCGCAGGACGGCTGGGCATGAAAACCGTGTTTTTTTCATCCAACCAGGGCCAGAAGGAAATGCAAGGCGTCACTCCCGATTATATTATTTATCAGTTTGCCGAACTCCGGCAGGCCCTTGATTTTCTGCAAAAATAATTTTTTTAAGAATAAGGCCGGAACCATTCCCGATGGTGTCCTTATATAATTCACCGATTCTGGTGATCACCGCATCCAGATTCTTCACCATGGCTTTATTCCTTCTCAATTGTCATCTGAACAATTACCGGTTTCTTGATTTTTTTTGCGTTATTGATTTCTCTTATATTGATTGTGTCTTACCATTACCATAAGATATGATTTAAGTAAGTCAAATAAGATATATTCCAAACACATGCCGGGAATCCATACAGCCATTCACAAAGATCGACTGCGGCACTGGATTGCGCCGCCGATAAAACCTGGAAAATATGTGCTCTACTGGATGCAGCAGGCCCAGCGGGTGGCATATAACCATGCGTTGGCTCATGCCGTTGAAATTTCCAATACGCTTTGCTTGCCCCTGGTGGTGGGCTTTGTGCTGACTTCGGATTTTCCGGACGCCAATTTGCGCCATTATGTGTTTATGCTGGAAGGAATTGCCCAAACCCAGTCGCAATTAGGGAAATTGGGCATTTCTTTTGTTCTAAAAGTGGGCGACATGGTGGAAGAAGTGTTCAAACTTTCCCGGGATGCCGCCTGGGTTGTTGCAGATGTCGGATATTTGCGGATTCAGCGGCAATGGCGGGCTCAAGTGGCAAACGCATTGAAATGTCCCTATACAGAAGTTGAAACCGATGTGACAGTGCCTGTGGCGGCGGCCGCCGCCAAAGAAGCATCCGCCGCCCGAACCCTGAGGCCGCTGTTGATGAATAAATTGGGCGATTATCTGGATCCGGTTGTGCTGCCGGAATACCGGATGCGGCAAACAATCCCGAAAACGCCGCACTTGGATTCCATTGACCCCATAAAGCTTGCAGACCGGGTGGTCACGAATAAAAATATATCCCCTGTCAATTATTATCATGGCGGCCCTGCCGAGGCCAGGCAACGCTTGAAAAAATTTATTTCCCAAGGTCTTGCTGCATATCATGTGTTATCGCGGGATCCGACAAAACATGGTCAGTCGGATTTAAGTCCGTATCTGCATTTCGGCCAAATTTCTCCGGTGGAAATTGTTAGAGAGATCCAAGCTACAGAAGCACCCCCTGCGGCAAAAAAAGCGTTTATTGAACAGATGGTGGTCCGCCGGGAACTGGCCGTGAATTTTGTTTATTACAATCCAGGATATGATATGTATGAACAGGCAGTCCCCCATTGGGCGCAGAAAACCCTTGCCGAACATATCCAGGATCCCCGGCCGTATATATATACATGGGATCAATTGGAACAGGGCAATACCCATGATCCGTATTGGAATGCCGCACAAATGGAAATGGTCAAAACCGGAAAAATGCACAATTATATGCGCATGTACTGGGGCAAAAAAATCATGGAATGGACCCGAACCCCGCAGGAAGCCCATGAAATCATATTGGCATTAAACAACCGCTATGAGCTGGATGGACGGGACCCCAACGGGTTTACGGGTGCGGCCTGGTGCTTTGGCCGCCATGACCGGCCCTGGCAGGAACGGGCGATATTCGGTAAAGTGCGCTATATGAATGCCGAAGGGCTGAAACGAAAATTTCGGATCAACGAATATGTGCAACGGATTCAAACCCTTTAAAATCATCCCTTAAAAGATGAGACCAGATATGACGCCATTGAAATTGTCCGTTATGCTCGGTTTATGGATTTTATGGTTTGCCACCCCCTCATGGGCGGAAGATGAATCGCCGGACATCAAACGGTTTTTTTATTCCGGAGACGGCCGGATCACAGTGATCAGTGAACGCACGGGTCAAACATTTTCAGGGGTTTACCGAAACGGGTTAGGCCGGTATGAAAAACAGGCGCTTTGCCGGATCGCCGAGGTCTTTGAAGCTCCGTGCAATGGCCCTCGAATGAAGATTTCCTTAAGGCTTATTGAATTTATGGATTATCTGGAAGACCATTTCAAAAGCGGATCAAAGATCACCATTGTCTCGGGGTTTCGAAAACCCGAATACAATACCTTGCTTCAGGAAAAAGGAATGCTTGCGGCCAAGGCCAGTTTGCATCAATACGGCATGGCCGCGGATATTAAAATTGAAGGGGTGGATGCCAAAACCCTTTGGAATTATATCAAGGCACTTGAGTTTGGCGGCGCCGGCTATTACCACGGCGATGTTGTTCATACGGATGTGGGACCGGCCCGTTTTTGGGATGAAACCACATCCGGTGTGGGCACAGGGATTTCGGACAACAATAAACGCATCGGCATTGTCACTGATTATGATATCTATCAGCCGGGTATGACAGTGACGCTTAGTTTTATCCAGATGACAGCGTTTCCCATTCATGTGTCTTCGTTATTTGCCCTCATCCGTCAAAATGAAAAAGGCGAAGAAACAATCTGCCGGCAGTTCACTCCCACGCCGGCATCTCACATTTGCCATGAAAAAGATTGCATGATATTCCACACGATCGAAGAAATGAATTCCCTTACTTACACCCTTCCCAAGGACTTGCCCCCCGGCCGATATAAAATACAGGTTGATTTTTGCGGCAATACGTGGCCCGATATGCCCAGCCGCATTGACATCCCGGTATTTGTCTGCCAATAAGGATTTGCCGAAATTGGGGTTCCCTCGGTTGTAAACCCCGGGAGATGTTATTTTTCGGCCAGATTCACGGTGAAAAAAGGCGCTGCAATGGCATCAATGGGAGCGGCTGTGATCCTGTCCGCGCTGACCGCATACACAACATTGTTCATGAAAATTCCCCGCATCCACGGCAGCGATCCGGTCCCATCTTCGGCGACCGTCATTGCCATTTGTCCCATGGTTTTGAAAAGCCGAAAATCGTCAATCCGGTAAACATACAGGCTGTTGCAGGGAGGGGGTTCGGGTTCGGACGGATATTCATTGGGTGTTTCATATACCCCCACGGGCAGACTGAACAGATTTTTTTCCGGCAAAAACGACAGGGCCTTGTGGTTCCAGAAGACCTCGGAAACGGCTCCCTTATCGCCTATTTTTTTAACAGCCCGCAATTCAGGCGCGTAGATATTGCCGATATCAAATAAAGACAAAATCAAGCCTTCATCCGGTGACGTGCGGGGTTCGCAAACCGGTGCTTTTCCGATGGCCAGCAAATAATGATCGCCCAAAAGCTTTAGATACGTGGAATAACCGGGCACCTTTAATTCGCCGGCAAGCGCAGGGGCTTTTGAATCCGAAAGATCCAGGATAAGCAGCGGCGCGCATTCCTCAAAGAACACCAAAAATCCGCGATTTCCCATAAAACGTGCGGAATAAAGCCGTTGGCCCAAAGCGATATTTTCAAGTCTGCCGATCATATTGAGGGCTCCGTCTTTTTTGTTCAGACAGTATATATGATTGGCCGCGGTCCCGTCCGTTGTTTTTCCGGTGGTGACGGCAATACGAAGCGTGTTGTTGAATTCATTTATGGAAAATTGGTTTAGAATATGACCATCCACCGTGCCTTGGGCTGAAAATACCGGATTCCCACGGGAGATATCCAGTTGATAGATGCGTGTTTGATAACGGTCTGGGCCTTCGTTTGTCTTGATGTCCGGCTCGGGCTGATACATCGTGGAGATCAGATAAATGTTGCGCGCGGACACATATACATGGTGGATGTCCGCGATAAATCCCATGACGTCAAAATCCCGGTACGGATCCGCCAGATCGAAAACAACCACCGTGACAATGGTGCCGCCTGCAGGGATTTGAGGACTGATGCAATCAGCAACCTCCACGAGCCGGCCGGATTGCATCCATGTTCCGTTTGCATCATACCTGGTATAGAAAGGCAGCAGATCATCCAGGCTCAACGACGCCAGGGCCTTTGCATTGGATTGAATGGCTTCTTCTTTGTCTTGGGCGCTGCCGTCATACCACAGGGTCAAGGACGGCAGATCAGGGATAAATTGGGAGATCAGATGGAGTTTCCCTCTGACGAGCCGGGAAGCCGCCAAATAACCTTCGATTTCAATATGTTTTATGATCTGAGGTTCTTGGGGATGACTGATATCCGCCATCAATATCCCGAATTTGGCCTGCACCGGCTTCCAATAGGGCATGCCCACATCAATGGTTTTCAACTTGTCGTCGTACATCCATGAAGCGCCTTGACCGTCTTTCGGCACATAAAGCACAACCAGCGTTTTTTTATGTAAGTAAAGGGAATCCACATGTCCATTGATGGCGATTTTTCCCACAAGCCTCATGTCATTTGCAGGGATGGCGGAAACAATCCGGACTTCCTGATCTGCGGCCACATAAAAATAGGTCCCGTCGGTTTTGACTTGATCGCATTCATTTTCATCCGCTTCTTGAACATCGGCGTCGGCATAGCCTTTTTCCCCTGCATAGATCTCGGCGTGGAGCCAACCGGGAGGGACGTCATTATCCAACCGCCACAATTCCGAGGGCTGAGCGCTTTGGGCGTACTGATCCTTTAGATAAGCGGCCAAATCCGCATCCGTTGAATACCTTGAGCATTGGGGATTGCCGATTTCCGTTCCGCCGGAGCAGCTGTAAATAAAGGCGGCACCCCCAAGAACAAGAAGAAAAACCAGGGGGAGGATATTGCGATGATGGTTTAACCGATTCATGGTTTGCTTCCTTCATCCGCTGGTTGGGTTACGGGAAACGCTTGGATATTGATTTGAACCACTTGGTCTGAATCCTCGTCGGTTGCAAATTCTTTTAAAATGTCTTTCCGAAAGTCGGCGATTTTTTGTTTAAGTTCCGCCATTCTCCCTTTTTTCATGCTGATGGTCAGCGCTGTGATATCTCTGTTTCCAGCCGGGTGCAGGGTGATGGATTCTTCGGCCAGCCGGATCATTTCCTTATGAAAATTGGTGATAAGCACTGAATTGACTTCAGGGCCTGTGGTGAGCAGGGAATCGGTTTGATGCCATTGGCCGTGTTCATCTTTATGAATAAGTTTCAAATCCTCAAGCCGCCGCAGGGCGGTTTCCACATCTTTTACCCGGACTGGAGGATAGAGTTTTTCGGCGATTTGCGCAGCGGTCATTTTCCGATCCCCGAAAATCACCAGCTCACGGATCACCGGCAAATACCATTTGGAAAAATATTCATACCGGGCAGCGTCGATGTTTTTGATTTTGCCGTGGGATTTGGCGGCCATCATTTTGCGATAATAATAATCTCGCTGTTCATGGTCCGGGGCCTGGTTCATCAGAACGAGATTTTCAAAAAAATCCCGTTCCGGTTTTTTGAGTTTAAATCCCTTAGCAACAGCGGAAATGCTGGAAGGGGTCAAATTGCGCTGGCCCTCCATGACCAGTTTTAAGAAATTGGGGGAGGAAAACCCTGCCAGGCGGGAAAAAAAACGATGGGAATAGGACGGGGTGGTCTGCTTTTTATAGGCAAACATGTCCTTTAAGAATTTCCGATAATCGCTGTAGTCAAATATGCAGGGTCTATTCATACCATTTAAATTCCTGCGCAGGCGGCTTGCGCCGCCCGCGCAGAACAGCAATTATTCCATCACAGATCTAATGTGATGAAGGGTTCTTCAATATGGTCAATAGGAGCGGCTTTTACCGTAAATGATGTTATGGAATACACATAATCATCAATAAATACACCGCGGTACCACGATGGATAAAACATGCCTTCGTCCGTGTTGGATGGATCCCAGACAAACATGTTGATCCGACCCAGCAATTCAAAATCATAGTCATCGGTGATGCGATATACATACATGCCATTGAAGGTGTTTTGACCCCAGTCTTCGGGATTTTCCGGATCTTTGATTTCAGTTAAGTTGACCGGCAGGGCCAAACAATTTTTCTTTTGCCAGAACGCCACGGCTTTGTGGTTGTACAGGGCTTCTGAATAAGTGCCGCGGTCGCCGATGATCTGGCTGTGGAGCAGTTTGGGATTGGCAAAGTCGCTGATGTCAAACATGGACATCTGCATGCCGCCCAGTTTGACAATATCGCCCTCGGCTTTGGTGTCATGACCAATGGCCAGGAGGTATTTGTCGTTTAATGGATGAAGATATGTCGAAAAACCAGGCACTTTAAGTTCACCCAGCACCCTGGGGCGATAGGGGTCGGACAGATCCAGGGTAAACAACGGATCCACCTGCACAAAGGTCACCAAAAATCCTTTGTCTCCCATAAACCGTGCGGAATAGAGCCGCTCTCCAGGAGCCAAATTCCGGATGCTGCCGATGACATTGAGTTTTCCCGAAGCATCGGCTTCCAGGCAGAAGACATGGTTATTCGATGAACCATCCCACGTATAGCCGGTGGTGGTGGCAATGCGCAGCACGCCTTGATATTCGCCCAATGAAAATTGATTCAGGATCTCGCCGTCCACTTTACCGTCCGCAATATATTGAACCGTGTCCCCCAAGTCAAATCGATAAATTTGGGTTTCCAATGTGGGAGGGGTCCATATCACAAAACCGTTTTCATCCAGGGTGTCTTCGGTATAATGGTACAGGGTGGAAACCAAATAAAGGGCATTTGTGGAGGCATATACATGGTGAATGTCCGCGATAAAGCCGGTGGATGTAAAGTCTGCTGCAGGATTGCCCATATCCATGGTAAGGATGGTGACCATGGTGCCGCCGGCATCATCATCGGGCCGGATGAAATCTTTGGTGGCCACGGCCCGGCCTTTTTGCACGGTTTCACCGGATGCATTGTTGACAGTGTAGCACGGCACCAAATCATCCAAGGTCAAGGACGCCAGCATTTTTTCATTGGAGGCGGCCACGGCTTCTTTGTCCTTTTCGGAACCGTCATACCAGATGTCCAACGGCGGCAGGTTGGGCAAAAACTGGGTAATCACATGAAGGTTGCCGCCGGTGATGCGGGAAGACACCAAATATCCGTCCACCTGAATATCTTTGATGGTTTGAGGGGACGACGGCTGGGTCACGTCCACCAGGAGGATACCGGTTTTTTCTTTGTAGGGAATCCAATAGGGCATCCCCACCCGGATATTGGCCGCATCCTTATAAAGGACAGGGTCGTTGTAGTCGGTGCCGGGACGATACAAAATCACCAATGTCTGGCCATATAAATAAATGGAGTCAATGGCCCCCCCTGCTTTCACATAGGTGATGAAATTCATGGATTCCGCGGGTCGTGCGGCCACAATCCGCACATCGGTATCCGCGGCAATAAACAGATAATCGCCGTTGGTTTTCACCATATCGGATTCATCCACGCCGGCTTCCTGGAGATTGGTGGAGGAAAAGCCTTTGTCCGCGCCCGCATCTGTATCCGGTGTGGCGGATTCCATCATATAATACCGGACCGGAGAAGGGGTGGCGCTGTTGGCAAATTGTTTTTTCAAATACGAGGCAAGGACTTCGTCGGATTCAAAATGTTTGGCTTTGACGTTGGATGACGAGCTGCTGTCATTGCATCCCAGAAACGCCATCATGGCTGTCAGGATGATGGCCGTGATCCATGGTGAGATGGAAAGATTCTTTGGTTTTTTCATAATACCTACTCCTTTATAATCTGGGGTTGGTTTGATTGTAAAATAGAATGATTGACATGGCGTTTTTTTTGAATTGAATCTATCA